>PJEL010003372.1_pt1 | contig 13751 bp, 14 predicted proteins | sample 1853271 | NCBI WGS metagenome assembly PJEL01 (sample SAMN08108733, study PRJNA415343) | Invertebrate metagenome, whole genome shotgun sequencing project. | host: Globobulimina | place: Sweden: Gullmar Fjord | collected 2015-08 | reverse complement strand
GGAGAGGGGTGAATTTCAAAACGATATTCCGGTTCCGGAAATTGCTGCATATATAATTAACAGTTGGGAAGGGGCTCTTCTGCGCATGAAGGTCTCAAAGGAAATTACCCCTCTTCTGGTTTTCGAACGCATACTGTTCGACACTATTCTTAAATAATACAAAAAACGGCAAATTCTGCTAAATGGAGAACAATATGGAACTCTCTGACCACCCAACTGTGAAACGCTACCTGGAACAAAAAGACTCATCCCCCAAAACTGCAACTCAGCAGATACTTGATAGCGATGTGCTTAAAAAGCTGGCCGTTGAATCCGGTGCTGACGATGTTGGATTTGTTTCTATAGATGACCCGGCACTGGCAGATCAGCGGCAGGATATTTTGTCCACCTTTCCAAAATGCAAAAGCCTGTTAAGCATCGTCTGTCGCCTGAACCGTAGTAATGTCCGCTGCATCGACAGGGCGGTTTCTGATACGGAGTATATACAGACTTTTCACAGGGTTAACGAAGTATCCCGCAAGATTGCAGCAACCCTGGAAAATGATGGGGTAAATGCATTATACCCGGCCGGCGGCTTTCCAATGGATATGTCGAAATGGCCTGGGAAGATGTGGTTCGTATCCCATAAAACAGTGGCCCAGGCCGCCGGTCTTGGTGTTATGGGCTTGAACCGGATTGTTATCCATCCCAGATTCGGCAACTTCATTGTTCTTGGTACTGTTCTGCTCGACCGTGATGTATCCGCTACTGATGAGCCTCTGGATTATAACCCATGCATCGACTGTAAACTCTGTGCAGCGGTCTGTCCTGTGGGGGCCATCGGAACGGACGGTTATTTTAGTTTTGCCAACTGCATGACTCATAATTACCGTGACCGCATGGGCGGCTTCCAGAACTGGGTTGAAAACATTGTAACAAGTAACAGTATCAAGGCATATCGCCGGAAGGTAAGCGACAAGGAAACGGTATCCATGTGGCAGTCGCTCAGTTATGGCATTTGCAATAAGTCTTCTTATTGCATGGCAGTTTGCCCGGCTGGTGATGATGTAATTGGAGAATTCCTTGATGACCGTAAAAAGTACATTGCTGAAGTGGTCAAGCCATTACAGCAAAAAGAAGAAATCATTTACGTTGTGCCCGGATCGGACGCTGAAACATACGTGGGACGTAAATTCCCGAACAAGAAAACACAAAAAGTCTCCAATGGGTTAAGGCCGGATACAATTAAAAACTTCCTGGCAAGCTTGCCGGTTGTCTTCCAGCGGGGCATAGCAAAAGGCATGGATACTGTATATCATTTTCGCTTCACTGGAGACGAGGAATGCGAGAGTACAATAACAATCAGGGATAGTTCGCTCACCGTTCAGAATGGCCTTGTCGGCGACCCCAATATCTTAATAGAAGCAGATGCAAGAACCTGGCTCGATTTTCTGGCCCGCGAAAAAAATCTTATGGCAGCGCTTGTCCAGCGTCGCATAAAAATTAAGGGGTCACCGCGCCTGATGCAATCCTTTGCCAAGTGCTTTCCAGCATAAACCCGGCAGGTAAGTCTGCTTGAAAGTGTCGGGGAAAATGATTATTTTTATAATTCCGGACTTAACATTTTGGGATAAATCTGGCTGAATAAAAAAAAGGCGGAGAGATGATCACCCATTCCCACCTAACGACATCAAACGAAATTGAGCAACAGGCTGTACATATCGTCCGTGAATTCCTTCATCACGCCCCTCTCCCAAATTGTCCCCCAGTAGAATGGACCTTCATTAACAAACCTGGCCATCCCCGACTTCGACAGGGTGTTGATAACGGTCAATCTATTCGGGTTGTCGGACGGAATGGCACTCTCCATCTCTCCATCTGTGCTGAAGATTTCCATGGCATCCCGGTCGGCGCTTTGCAGGGATGGCTGGAACTGGAAATTGTCCATGCCATGGTTGAGGCTGATACAAATTCAAACCGATTCAATTTCCAAAACCAAATTCTGCCATTGATGCCGCTTGCCGGCGGCAGCCTTTTCTTCATTCGTGAATTGGTGGAACACTTGAGTCGCGCTCTAAAGAGACTTGAGGCGACAAAAATTATTACCAAAATGGATCGGGGTCTCCCACAGGTTTACTATTATTTTTATTCAATTAATCCAACGGCTGAGGACAGAGAGCTATACAAAAAATTCATGCCTCACAATTGGTCACGGGCCTGTCATCTTTGTGGAAAACTTGGTGATTACATGGCGCTGTCCCACCTGACCGATCAGGGCGTCGGATTTTCCCACTCACTGCTATCGGACTGGCAGAAACAATATGGATATATAGAAAAAGACCAGGCTTTCATGAAGAATATGGTTTTTATCGCCGATCATTATCAGGATCGCGAATTTTCGTTCCGACTGGTCGAGATGTTTAAACTACTGAGGGAAACCCTACTTATTGCCGGCAGTGACAATATAGCTGCAAACAATTAAGGACTCATCGTGTAACGTATTAGCAATAATTATTTTCCGGCAGCAAGCGCTTCTTTCAAAAGGTCTCTCAAGCAGTGGGGGAATCTTTTTTCGAAGGCATCATTGATCCGGTTTTTATGATTTACTATGCACTCGCAGCAAAGGCCATGTCTTTCGCAATCGACCTTCGGGCAGGAGCAATACTCATTAATCTTTTCCCGAACCGGACAGTTAACTGTTTTATTTTCCATAATAAGCTTTTCCTTCTCTATGAATTATTCCAGGAACCAGGCGATAAAGCCTTACTAAATAGAATTCCATTATGACCATCGGCATTATATACTGTGAAACCCTGAAAAGTGAGATCTTGACTCTGGCCGGCAGAGTACCCGAGATCAGCCACCTTGAATCCATGCCCTGGGGATTGCACATCGAGCCGGACAGGTTGTTGGCTGAAGTTAGCCGGCAGATAAAACGTCTTCAGAATCAAGTGGAAGTTATTGTCCTGGGTTATGGTCGCTGCCAGACCATGGATCGACTTGGCAATGACTTCAAGGTCCCAATCTTGCGACCAGAGGCTGAAGACTGCATTGGTGTCCTCTTAGGCCAACAACGCTACGAAAAGGAATTGCAGAGATGTCCGGGCACATGGTTTCTTTCTCCAGGCTGGACCCGCATGGGTACCGACTTTGTATTCCACGAATTACAACTCAATCGAATTGGCCGCAAAGAAATTGATCCGCTCAAATTTGCCCGCCGCATGCTGGAGGGCTTCAGCCGCGCCCTGTATATTGACATGCAAGTTGAAGATGATTCTGAAGCCTTGCAACCCAAGGCGCAACAAATCGCCAAGGATTTGGGCCTGCGGCTGGAGGAAACCAGCGGGTCATACAATTTGCTGGAGCAAGTTATCAGGCAGGCACTGACCATTGTCAAAGAATCAGAGGCACAGCCAGCTTATAAAAAGACAATCTGATTTAATCTGTTTTTTTCACCCCCCTTACACTTCTTTCTTGGCTTGAAAAAAGACCTTCACAAACTCAACCACCTCACCAGCGTCTTCAGCATAGCCATCAGCCTCAATAATCTCAGCTGCTTTCGGGGCGTTCACCCCGGCACCTCCGACAATTACTTTGACGTGCTCCCGTACACCGGCGTCTTTCAACTCCTGCACAACCTTTTTCGCCTCTTCTACACCAGCATCTGTCATAATTGATATGCCGATGAAGTCGGCACCTTCCTGGGCAGCCTGCAAAAACTCTTCTTTGGGCACTGATTTCCCTAAATCCTTTACATCAAAGCCATTGGACTCCAGGGTCATATGCACAATATTTTTGCCGAAGTCCTGCATATCGCCGTGGACCAAGCCAATTGCCCCCCTCACTCCCGGTTTTGTTTCCATTGAAATAATTTGATGTTTTATCTTTGCAAGTGATTCGTGAAAAATTAGAGACGCTTTAAACATATCAGGATACAGGTGATCTTTTTTTTCATAGCGTTTTGCGACCTCATTCAAACCGGCGAAAAGACCGTGCAAAATAATTTCCTGAGGTGCTTCACCTGCCAGTATTGCCTGTACTGTAAGAGAAATTGTTCCCTCTTTGTCAAGATCGGCTAAAGATTTCGCAATTTGTTCTAAGATCATTCAAGTTTCCTCTTTTATTACTATCGACCAGATAAAATTATTCTATTTGACTTCACGCCATGCTTCTAAAAAAACATGCTTACTATATTGAGTCATGACCTGACTGATGTATTGAAATTCCTCCTGTCGTTTTGCCGCCAGGAAAGAATCGGCAATCTCCAAAGGAGCGAGACTCTGGTTAATGATCCAGGCATAGGACGAAATGCCGGCCCGCTCCAGGTCCCTTTCAAGCTGCCTTGCTTCATGTACAGGTGTCATTTCCGGCAAGGTTATTATCAGAACTTTTGTATAATCCGGGTCGCGCATACGGGGGAGAAGTTTCTGCACCGGTTCCGGCAGTTGTTGCGTCGTACGCTCCACTTCCCGGTGATATGCCCGTGCTGCGTCCAACAATAACAATGTATGTCCGGTAGGGGCAGTATCAAGCACTATGTATCGATCTTCTCCCTGATCAATCAATTGGGCAAAGGCATGAAATACGGCTATCTCCTCGGTACAAGGTGAGCGCAGATCTTCTGCCAGCAGGTTTCTACCCTGCTCATCCAAATCTTTCCCCGCTTCGGCCATAACCTTATCAGTATATTTCTTTGTCTCCTCCTTCGGGTCGATCCTGGCAACTGTCAAATTTTCTATGGTGTTGCCAAGGGAAAAGTCGAGGTGAGCTGCAGGGTCGGTTGTTGCAAGCAGAACAGCATGTCCTTCCCGTGCCAGATGCTTTGCCAGCTCTGTAGCCATGGCGGTTTTACCGACCCCTCCTTTGCCCATGGCCATGATAACGCCCTTGCCCTGTTGCTCAATCTCTTTAAATAGAGCTACAGGAGGAGGGGGCAGTATTTCTTTCCCATCGGATTCAATGATTGGAACATCGATTGATTTGCCAAGCATTGCCTGCCAAAGAATACGCAATTTTTCCACCCCCAGCGGCAAGAAGGGCAGCAATGGCGTCTCTATACGATCAGTCCTTGATAAGAGATTAGGCAATGTAGCGAGTGCATTGTGGGTACGTTTATGCCAGGCTTGAGCCAATCGATCTTTGGACGAAGAACTAAACACTCCGTTAATGACCAGTTTCTGATTGTCCATGCCCAATGCAGAGAGTTCTTCACTGGTACGTGCTGCCTCGTCCAGGCTTGTCGGTTCCGGCCTGCAGACGAGTACCACAGTTGTCATTTCCGGATCTGTTAATGTTGATATTGTATTCTTGTACATCTGGTGCTGCTGGGTCAATCCGGCAAGAGGGCCAAGGCAGGAAGTGCCTGTGGTATTCGCCTCAATAAAGCCATCCCAGGCAGACGGCAACTGCAGGAGACGGAGAGTATGCCCGGTGGGCGCAGTGTCAAAAATAACATAATCAAATTCCTGCAGGTCCCTGTTGCCAAGCAATCCGGCAAATTCGTCAAAGGCAGCAATTTCCATGGTACAGGCGCCGGAGAGCTGCTCTTCCATGGCAGTCAAGGCAACTTCAGGAAGTTTGCTGCGGTATGGCCCGATAATTTTTTCCCGGTATTTGCCGGCCGCCTCTTCAGGGTCAATATTAATAGCCTGCAGTCCCGGAACTTCCGGATGGTTTACTGGAGATGGTCCAATCTGGACGCCCAATACCTCACTCAGGTTTGAGGCAGGGTCTGTGCAAACCAGAAAAACTTTTTTATCTAGGTCTGCCAGGGAAACTGCTGTTGCACAGGCAAGTGATGTTTTGCCTACACCACCCTTCCCTGTAAAGAAAAGAAATCTGGTCGGTTTTATTAAAAAATCCATCTCGCCAATATCTACTCAGGATTCACGCCTGCTAACCTGGCAAGATCGGTACGTTTCGGATAGGTATTTCGGCTTACTATCTCACCGTTTGCAAGGATCAGCGGCAGACAGAGATCTCCGGCCAAAACCATGGCATCAGTTACAGATTTGCAGTCGGCAAACTTATCCGGTTGTTGAGCAAGGTTGTAGCGCTCCACCTTAATACCTTTTCCTTTCAACCATTCAAGGTCAGCTGCAAACTGAACGAGCTTCGGATCTACATTGGGACCACAAACTCCTGTAGGACAACACATAGGAGGGTCATAAATTTCTAATTTAACCATCAGGAGCTCCTTATAAAACACATTTTCTATTCATTAGTTGATTATCAATATTATAAGGTAGCATATTTCATAAATATCTTAACCATCACAAAAAAATACTTGTAACAGTATTGTGATGGTTAGTTTGCTTTATCACTCAAGGTGACTAGTACTTATTTTGACCTTTTTATATCATGTGCCTTTCTACGGGTTTCTGCCTTATGTAAAACATCCAGACGTAATTTATCATTCATTTGCGACCATTGAGAAATTTCTATAATTGAACGGAAACAACCCAAACAGATTTTTTCATCATTCAAACAACAGTTCTCTATACAGGGAGACTGGACACCATCTTCAATTTGATTCATAGATTTAGTTCACATATAATTACTTTCAGGTTTCATGTCTTTTTATTTCTGTAATACATGACGACAAGCGGTGGGGAGCTATAAGAAAGCGAGACAAAAGTCTCACACAGAAAGAGTGTAAATTAAAAAAGTGGTGCCCCCGGCCCGATTCGAACGGGCGGCACCAGGATTAGGAATCCTGCGCTCTATCCTACTGAGCTACGGGGGCGATGAGGTAAGCAGGAGGACTTTTTACACCAATTCATAGCACTGCGCAAGCTTAGCCCGAAAATTTCCGGGTTAAGACCATTATAGTTGAAAAAAGCCCCGGTCTATTGATCTATTTAATCACATTTTACTGCTGCCTGCATAAAAAAAGGCTGCCCGGAATGGGCAGCCTTTTAAAATTAAGCAGAAACTATATCTTTACTTCTTCTTCTTTGGGTGACAACCGGTACACTTAGTGGGAGCACCAGCTTCCTTATTTTTCTTATGGCAATCTTTACACAACTTGTGGCCAACATCTTTCCACTTACGGAGTTTCTCATTTGCAAAGTCAGCATTATGGCAGGTGTCGCATTTCTTAATCTTGCCTACATTGCTTATAGGATCATCAGAGGCGGCCTGCTTGGCACCTGCATCGTCAACATAATGATGGCAGGTTCCACATTTTTGTCTTTCCTGATGGGCTCTGTGCGGAAAAAGCGCCGGCTTCTTGCCGTCAGGATTCAATACTGTTTCTTCAGGCCCCTTTGTATCATCTGCCAAACTCATTGTTACGCCCAAACCCAGGCTCATGACAAAAGCTGTTACAATCAACAAAACTAGCGATTTTTTACTCATAATCTACTCCCCTCCTTTTTAGTTTTTTCTTCGATAGTTAGGAACTAAGTATAACTCGTTAAAAATAGTTCAATAACATTTCCAATAAACATAAACTAATAGCCCAATCAAAATAAAGATTACGTTCATTTAGATTGCAAACAACAATTTGTCAACAAGTTTTTACATAAAACCCGGCAGGATAGTTTAGTCTCCCTTCCGGGTAAAGGCACATAAGTTTTTTCAGATAAGTACGAAAATGATATTAGCCGTATATTCAAATGATTGTTAATAAAGTGCTGTCTCCACCCCTTTGGCAGTCAGAAATCCGGCGATGGCCTTGATATCATCATCGGTAAGATGCCCTGGTTTTTTGGAGGACATGCGCTGCACGGTCGCCATCCATTCCTGGAATGGCTTGTTCTTTTCCAGGGGCCGGTCGAGACTATGGCATAGTACACATTTTGTCAGGAATGTTGACTTGGCAAGCATGAATTCGATAACCAGTTCCCGGTCAAATTATTTACCTGCAAAATAAAAGCCGCGTCTTATTTGTATTATTTGTTAAATAAATAATTACTTACAATAATTGTATTGATTTAAGAATACTTATTTATTATATGTGAATTCACTGTTTAGAGTAGTTTTTTGTGGATAAAAAAGTATTGCCGCACAGGCAATTATGCCTGTGCTTTTTTTTATGCCGCGAAAAACCTGAAAAGTTAAACGATTAAAGGAGTACAGAACAAATGGTAGAAGGTACAGTGAAATGGTTTAATGATTCTAAAGGGTTTGGGTTTATTGAATCAGAGAAGGGAGAGGATGTTTTTGTTCATTTTTCAGCTATTCAATCTGAAGGTTTCAAGACTCTGAAAGAAGGACAAAAAGTACAGTTTGAAGTTGTTGAGGGACAGAAAGGCCCGGCAGCAGAAAACGTTACAGTACTGTAAAAATATATAATCCAGAAAAACTAAAAGCTCCATGGCTGACCATGGAGCTTTTTTTATTTCCTTGGTTCAGAGGTTCAAAAAGGTTTTTAACCCGTAACCGGGAACCTTTTGCCCTATTACTGTTGTTCTCAGCAAACTGACAATTATCAGCATCCGAAATTGTCGTCATACGAAACGAGACGACGATTGACGGCTGATGATTGACAGACACAAAGCTGTCTTTTCCCTGCGCCCTGTGCCCTTTGCCTTTCGCCCTTCACTTGTCAATCTTCATTCTTCAATCTTTAAGGGTTCAAACCGATTCCCCGTCCTTGATGTTGCTGCCCGGGAAATCAGCCTGCTTGCTCCAGGGGTTGATTATGCAGTTCCTGCCGATGGTCGTGCCGGGCGGCACCTCGACCTCTTTGCCTACTAAAGATATTCCGGTATAGAGATGGTCTGGATAGTTGCTGTTCGGCAGCTCTTTATTATTGCCGCTGCCGATTACGGAACCCTGCCCTACCACGACCAGTTTATCCAGAATTGCCAGGTCTATCTGCGAATCCTTTTCAATAACACAGTCATGAAAAATGATGGAATCCTGCACGCGTGCCCCGGCACCCACCTTCACGCCACAGGACAGCACCGAGTTGACTACCTCACCTTCAATCTCGCAGCCGGCTGAGATCATCGAGTTGACAACCCGGCTGCCGGCAGCAAACCTGGCCGGTATCCGGTCACCCATGAACTGCCCTGACTGGAGATTGGGCCGGATGCCCCATTTCTCCGGCGAGATATCCGAGTCCTCGCTGAGCAAATCCATGTTCGCCTCCCAGTATGCCTGGATAGTTCCAACGTCACGCCAGTATCCTGTGAATGGATAGGCAAACACATTATCTCTCGCAAGGGCCTTGGGCACCAGGTGGATGCCGAAATCCACCTCCTCTTTATCCTCGGCTAAAAGCGACAGAAGGTATTCCGTATCAAAAACATAGATCCCCATGGAGGCCAGATTAGTTCTCGGCACCTTTGGTTTTTCCTCCCACTCAACTATCCTTCCTTCGCTGTCTGTTATGCCGGCGCCGAACTGGTGCATCTGGCTCTTGGGCATCACCATCATGCCGATGGTTATATCCGCCTTTTTCCGGCGGTGGAAATCAACCAGGTCGGCCAGATCCATCTGGTAGATATGATCGCCTGAAAGGATCACTACCTCTTTGGAAGGATGCGCCTTGATAAAACTGACATTCTGCCGGATCGCGTCAGCGGTGCCGCGGTACCAGTCGGCATCCTTAAACCCGGTACTTGGCGGCAGGATCTTTACCCCCCGGGTACGGCCGGTAAAATCCCAGGGTTCACCGGTGCCAAGGTGGCGCATGAGCGACAGGGGCTTGTACTGGGTAAGCACGCCAACCTGGCTCATGCCCGAATTCATCACATTGCTCAGGCTGAAATCAATTATCCGGTAGATTCCGGCAAAGGGCACCGCCGGTTTGGCTCTTGACTTTACCAGGATATTGAGCCTGCTTCCCACGCCGCCGGCCAGCAGCAACACCAGGGTATCCGCTGGAGTTCTCACCTGACTACCTCCCCGGACCCTATTTTTTTGGGTATTTTTCGCGGCGGCAGACTCGGGTTGAGTGTGCAGCCGGAACCGATCACCGTAGCCGCCGGGATATTGTTGTTCCACCCTATGATGGTGGTCTCCCTGGCAGCCGCATCGCCCGGTTCACCAGCTTTGACCTGGCTCCCGAAAGTTGTATTGACGTCACTGATGATTTTATCCAGCTGCGCACCGTCACCTACCACATTATTGAAAAAAAGCACTGAGTCCTTCACCCTGGCGCCCTTTTTGACATGGGTTCCGGGGAACAGGATGGAGCGCTCAACCTCTCCTTCAATGATACAACCGTTATAGATCAGGCTGTCGGAAATCCGTGCTTCGTTCCCAACCTTCAAGGGCTGGGAGTCGCAGATGCCGCGATGTTCGAGATTAGTCCTAATTTTCCAGTCACCAAAGCTGATCTTCGGATCCGTCCCCAACAGGTCCATGTTGGTCTGCCAGAACTCGTCAATGGTCCGGGTGTATCCCCAGTAGCCTCTGAACTTGAAGCCATAGACACGCCTGTTATTCTTCATCATGCGCGGGATGATATCCCGGCCGAATTCAAACGATTCATCTTCCTGGATGTTCTGTTCCAGCACCTCATAGAGCACCTGGGGCTTAAAACAGAAGACTGTCAGTGAAGCCCAGTTGAATGCCGGCTGCTCTGGTTTCTCCATGTAGTTTATCACCCGCCCCCCCTTGTCGCCGTCTTCATCGTCAATATCGGCCACCCCGAAGCGATGCGCCTCGTCCATGTCCACCTGCAGGCAGGCCATGGTCAGGTCGGCGTCTTTTTCCCTGTGATAGTTGATAATTTCGCGGTAATCCATATTGTAAATATGATCACCGGAAAGGATCAGCAGCACCTCCGGTTGATTGTACTGGATAAAATCAAGATTCTGGAACACCGCATCAGCAGAGCCGCGGTACCACTGGGAGCTGCCGTAGCCTATATAGGGAGGCAGGATGGAAATGCCGCGGTGCCGGCCGATCATGTCCCAGGCCGCGCCGCTGCTGATATGGTTGATAAGGGAATAGCTCCTGTACTGGCTGAGGATCGCCACCCGTTCCAGCCCGGAATTCATCAGGTTACTGAGGGGGAAATCGATGACCCTGGCAAAACCGCCGAACGGCACAGCCGACTTGGGCCGGTAATAGGTCAGGACATTAAGGTCGTCGGCACGGCCGCCGGCAAGGATCATGGCCAGTGTTTTGGGCTTCAGTTTCATACCACCTCTTTGCAAAGAGTATCCGTTGAAAATGGTGCGTTAAACTGTCTGACTCACGACACGATGCTGGTGTAAATGATGATACTGATGAGGCAAACCTGCCAGGATCATATCGCCACTCTATGAAATTTTATATATAACAGTATAACATGAGCGAAGAAATACTCTGTTACATTTCTTGCCATCAACAGAAATCTAATAATTCTTATGGAAATTCAATAAAATAAAAAATGCCGAAATGTCCGGCCGGGAGACAGATTTAATTTTTCTTAAGGATTGCTTGAGGGGACTGAATTATTTTCACGTTTTTATCTTTTTTGTTAAAATTATTCTGTCCCCGGGGAGAAAAATAAAATCAGTCCCCTACGCCTTTCGCCCTTTGCCTTTCAACTTCAAACTTTAGGCACTTGTATCCCCTTGCGGGGTGTTTATGCCCCCTCGCGGGGTGCTTGTAACTTCAGGCATTTCAATTCCCTACATATGCTCGGTGGTCAGCTGCTTCAGGGTATCGGTGGTAAAGCCGTTATCGCGCATATCGAGATTCTTAAGCGGCACCTCAGCCCTGGCAGCTTCCCGGTGGCCGCCGGCTGAGCCGACCTTGGAAAATATCTTCTCGGCCAGTTTGCCGGCGTTTTTCTTATAGCCGTCACACCTGAAGATCACCACCAGCCGTTCACCGTGGATGCCAGATACAAAAACCCAGGAAATACCGTTCACCTGGTTAAGAAAATCAGCAATAATAACCAGGATGTCAGGGCTGCGCACTCTGCCGATATGGGCATAAAGGCGCTTTTTGCTCACCTTCATGTCAGCCAGGGCGGTACGAAAATAACCCAGTTCTGAAAAACGCAGCTCGGAAAGCTCAATTTTGCGGACCAGGTTCTGGTTGGCAATGCCAAAGAGGTAGCGAAAAGAGATGGCATCGGCCAGCAGGGCTTTTTTCTCAAAGTTATGGGTATCCACCTTGATGGCATAGAACATGGCGGTGGCCAGGTAGACAGAGGGCTTCAGGGCGCCAGCGCGCAGATATTCCACCAGGATTGAAGAGGCGGCGCCATAATCCGGCCTGATATCGACAAAACCTGCTTCCCAGCTGTTGGTAACCGGGTGATGGTCGATCACCGCATCAAACTGGATATTTTCAAAGATCGGCAAATGGGACGGCTGCGAGTCAAGCATTACTTTTTTCGAATAATCATCAACCTCGATATTCTGCAGCCGTTCTGCCGAGATTTTCAGCAGGTCGATCATGGCCAGGTTGCTCAGCCTTCTGACCTCATTGGGATAGCCGATGGTGATATTCTTTACCCGGTAGCGCAGCAGACGCTTCACAGCCATAGCGCTGGCGAGGGCATCCGGGTCAGCGTTAATGACCACCAGAACGTTGTCATCCTTCTGGAAAATTTCCCAGAAATTATGCAGCCGTTCTTTTGCCGTGTTGCCGGCGGGAGTACAGTACCTGCTTTGCCTGCCGGTCTTATGCTTATTTACTTTCAAAAAGTTCCCTGTATATACAAACCATTCTTATAGAAACGGATATTCGTTAACAAAGTTTTTAATTTAACACGGGATGGACTTAAGTTGCAAGTTCCTGAATCCGGGGTAGTGGCACAGTTTGAATTTTTTTAACATTCTTGAACATAAATAGATTCTATTCCCATTTCGACATACGAAATAAAAGTTGCGCTGAGATCAATTTTGTTTTAGGTTTTAAATAAGATCTCCATGAACACCTCTACATGCGGCCATGAAATTTGATCCAGCTAAAGAGTTAGAAGACTTTGAAGTTTTAAAATTAATTCGTGATATAATCGAATCTGGAACAATTATTTACAGTAATCATGTAAAAAAACAAATGGCAAAACGCGGCTATCAATCTCTAGATGTCACTTACATATTGACTGAAGGAAAGGTTGAGAGCAAGAATTTCGACGAAGAAAAACAAAATTGGGTTTATAAAATTGAAGGCAAAGACCTAGATGGGGATAGCGGGGGAGTTGTAACCGCTATAATAACTAGGTGGCGCATAGAAATTATTACTGTCTTGAGTTAAAAGGGGCTTAATATGGAAATTTGTCGAGAGTGTGGTGGAAAGATAAAAGTTATTAAAAACAAACCATACAAATATGATGAATGCGGTCTTGATGTAATAATTATTGGTCTTAACCAATATGAATGTAAGAAATGCAAAGAATTATTCGTGGAAATCCCTAGAATAAATGAATTACATAGAGTTCTTGGCGGCATTCTTTGTAAAGAAAAAAAGGGTCTTCTGGAAGCAAATGAAATTAAATTTTTAAGAAAAGACCTCCACCTTCAATCAAAAGATTTTGCCAAAATACTTGGGATTTCTCCATCTACGGTCTCTCGATGGAAGTCCGGGTTGACGAAGCGCGCCCGCTCGTCATGCAGTTGCACCGGCTCGCCAGAACCGATTCCCAGCGGTCGTTGGCCCACGTTCGGGAGTTGACCCTGCACACCGCCGACGGCTGGTTCGAGCGCGCGATTCGTGCGGCACGGCGCGGACTGCTCTCGGCGCCATCCGACGCCGTCCATGAACGCAGCCTGGTTCTCAACGGCGGCGCGTGCCACCTGGCTCTCGACCGGCTGCTGGAGGCCGAAGCGATCGCGACCCGCCTGCTCGACTTCTGCCGGTCATGGACGCCGACA
>PJEL010003371.1_pt1 | contig 13754 bp, 12 predicted proteins | sample 1853271 | NCBI WGS metagenome assembly PJEL01 (sample SAMN08108733, study PRJNA415343) | Invertebrate metagenome, whole genome shotgun sequencing project. | host: Globobulimina | place: Sweden: Gullmar Fjord | collected 2015-08 | reverse complement strand
TTTGCAATTGTAAGGGGGTGTAATTATACTGCTTTCAAATGTTCTTGGTTCTCATTTGTATTTGGGTTTTTAGATGAAAGTTAACAAGTTAGTTGCAGCTATCGCTGTTGCCGTCTGTGCAACAAATGTTTCATACGCTGCTGAAAGTGAAATAACAAAAAAAATTGAACAGCACCAACGCAAGTTAGTTGAAATAGAAAAACAACTGGCGCTATTAACGGCACAAGCTGAACAAGAAAGTCAACAAACCGCGTCGGTGCAAACGGCAACAAGCGACAAACCTTGGCAGATAAAATCATACGGTAGTATTCGTTATAAAAGTGAAGATATCTTTAGAAACATACAAGATACTGAGCCGAAAAAGCGAGCCAGTAGTGATCTAGAGCGTGTAGTACTTGAATTTGTTTATGACTTTGATAGCCAGTGGCAAGTAGAGCTTGAGCTTGAGTATGAACATGGCGGAACCGGTGCGTCATTAGAGTATGACGGTTTTGAAGAATTTGGTGAATTTGAAACTGAAATTGAGGCCGGCGGTGAAGTTATTGTTGAAAAACTACAAGTTCGTTATCTACATAATGAACATTTTTCGGTAAAAATGGGCCGCATTTTTGTCCCTGTTGGCTTAGGTACTGATCTTCACAAACCTCATCAATACATGACTGCTGAACGCCATTGGAGCGAAGCAACCATGATCCCACAAACGTGGAATGAAACGGGAGTCAATTTTATTGGCAAATGGCAAGACTTTAGCGCACAAGCATTAATCACCACAGGTCTTAATTCAGAATATTTTAGAACTTATAAATGGGTAGCAACAGGCCATCAAAAACGTTTTGAGCAAGTTAATTCTGATGATTTAGCTTTCACTTTTCGTGCTGATTATGGCGATGTAAAAGCGGGTAAAGGGCTAGGATTTAGCTATTACACCGGCAATACCACAGGTAATCGCAACAATGACAATAACATTGAAGGTGATGGAAAATTACAAATATTTGGTATTCACGGTGTTTGGACCTACGGCAACTGGCTAGCTCGTGGCCAATATCTCTTTGGACAACTTGATGACAGTGAAGCGATAACACTAGCAAATAAAACCACACCGGGTTTAAAGCCAGGAAACTTTGCACAAGTGGGTAGCGAATCTGAATCTGGTTTTGTTGAACTTGGTTACAACGTACAAGGGCTATTAGGACTAAGCAAGCCACTACAAGTTTTTACTGCTTTTGATTATGCCAACCCTATCAAAGAAGTAGTCAATGGCTCAGCCACTCCGCGCTTTGACAAGCAAGAGTATTCATTTGGGATAAATTATTTACCTATCTCACCATTGATATTTAAAGCGCAATTTGCTCAGCAAAGTTACGCACAAGATAATTTAGCAGATTCGCAATCAGTTACCTTATCGCTTGGTTATTACTTCTCGATCTAATTTGCGCAAGCAATTACAAACAAGCTAATTCATACCAATAATAATTTTAGGACATCAACATGTTATTTAAGAAAACTTTACTTGCCGCCACCTTAACAACGGCATTTTTAACCGCTTGTGGCGGCTCTTCATCCTCAACGACACCAGATCCTGTTGTGCCCGATACCGGCTTTAGTTACGCAGCCACTGAGATGATTGCCAACTTAACTAACGATATTATTGTTGCAGGCTATGTTGACTTGAATGCCAAAGCGCAAGCATTTCATCTGGCGACATTAACGCTGATAAATACGCCAACGGCTGATAACTTGGCTGCGGCACAACAAGCTTGGAAAGATGTTCGTGTGCCTTGGGAGCAAGGTGAAGCTCATATTTTCGGACCTGTAGATGCGCTTTCGATTGACCCGCACTTAGATACTTGGCCATTAAATACTTCAGATCTGCAAGCACTGTTAGCAAGCCAATCCGGCTTTACCGCAGATTTAATAAAGTCTTTTAATGATGATGTGCAAGGTTTTCATACCATGGAATTTTTATTATTTGGTGATGGCATAAATGACAATGTTAAAACCATTGATGAATTAACGGTGCTGGAACGTGAATATTTAGGCGCAACAGCCGAAGTATTTAAAGGTTATACCGACGCATTAGAAAATGCTTGGCTAGTTTCGTATGATCCGAGCAATGCTAATGCTCCAGCGTATAAAGACTTGCTACTTACGCCAGGTAACGATGTTTATGCCTCTGAACTTGGTGTCATTGAAGAACTTATTAATGGTGTTATTGGCATTGTTGATGAAGTAGGTAACGGGAAAATAGCTGAACCTTTTGGCACTAGCCTTGCCACCACAGATACTTCATTGGTTGAATCGCAATACAGCTGGAATTCATTAGCAGATTTTGCCGACAATATTCAAGGTGTGCAAAATGTCTTTCGTGGTGAAGCGATTGGCGCGGCTGATAAAGCAGGCTTAATCGACTTTATTAAAGCCGCAGATAGTGCACTTGCTAGCCGTATTGATACCGAAATAAATGACGCAATTGTTAATATAAAAGCAATTGCCGGTGAAGACGACTTACCTTTTAGACAAGCAATAAATAATGAAGCGGCACGTGTTCGCATTCAAACCGCTATTGATGCGTTATCGACCGTACAATCATCATTTGAAACCGACGTTTTACCTTTGTTAACTAAATGGCAAGCAAGTTAATAACTCCCCCGTTATTAGTTAGTGCCAATTAGTTAGCAATTAATGGATGAGCCAAGTGCAAGGATGCACCTACCTATCAAAGATATTTCATTTTTAAGTGACAGATAATGAAAAATAATAAACAAAGAGCAATAAATAAAACAGTACCTGCTTATTATAGTGTTGGTCTACCGCTATTGGCCATAACACTCTTAACAGCATGTAACAGTGATAATAAAAAAGACACAGAAGTTGAGGTTGTTTACCCTGATTATACCTTTGTCCAAAAGTTAGGCGGCACAGCAAGTGCTGACGGTGCTAGCGATTCAGGGCATGGTTTTTCAACGCCTATCCCGACCTTAACGAGTGCTGAATTAGATAAACATTTAACTGGTGATAAACATTTTGAAACCTCATTTACTACGGCGCCAAACAATGAACATCCAGAGCTTGATGGTTTAGGGCCGGTATTTAATAACCAAGATTGTAATTCATGTCATCAACGTGATGGGCGTTCATCGACACTTGCTGTACCTGTGGGAGAAACGCGCTTATTGCTCGGTGCTAATGCTGGGATTTTCTTACGAATGAGCATTGATGATGGTGACTGTAACCAACCTACACCAACGAATAACTATTGTCAGAACCAAGGTGTTGAAGGTTTTGGTACACAGCTATTTCACCGAGGGGTATTAAAAGCGCGTGATGACTGGCAAAACAAACCTTTTATTGGTCAAGCAAATGTCTATTTATCGTATCAGCAATTAGTGGTCACATACTTTGATGGTGAAACTGTCACTTTAAAGAAGCCGATTTTTGAGATTGAATCTCCTTATGATGTCAGTGATGAAAACTATTTAAACAGTACATTGCTTGCAAGCAATGTTAGATATAGCCCAAGAAATGGTATGCCAATTTTTGGTTTAGGCCTATTAGAGCTGATTCCTGATGCAGATATTATTGCTTTAGCAGACGAACAAGATGTGAATGGTGATGGTATTTCAGGTCGAGTGAACTGGGTTTTTGATCCAATAAAAAGTCGTGATGGTGAGGCAGTACCGGTTTCTTTAGGTCGATTTGGCTGGAAAGCAAGTACACCCAGTGTACGAGTGCAATCTTTAGGTGCTTTACGCGGTGATATGGGCATTACTAATCCGTTATTTCCAGATGAAAGCATTGCTAATACCGCCATGCATGAAAGCTATTTAGCTCGGACAGGTTTTGTTGATACCGGTATTGATGAGCTGGGTGGTACTGAAGCAAGCCAAAGCTTCGCTGATGATGTGGTTTTTTATGCAGAAACTTTGGCGGTACCAAGTCGTCGCAATATTGAAAATGAAGCAGTTAAACAGGGTGCGTTACTTTTTGAACAAGTTAATTGTACTGGTTGTCATACACCAAGTTTCACCACCGCAACAGGTGCGGTAAAACTCGGTGGTATTGATGCTCCGGAATCGATAAAAGGGCAAGTAATTTACCCATTTACGGATATGTTATTACATGACATGGGTGAAGGATTAGCCGACAACCGTAGAGACTTTACTGCAACAGGTAACGAGTGGAAAACACGTTCTCTTTGGGGTATAGGGTTAACCAAAACGGTAAACCCTGCCGCAGGTTTTTTACATGACGGTCGCGCCAATACCGTTGAAGAGGCTATTTTATGGCATGGCGGCGAAGGGCTGCGAAGTAAGCAAGATTTTATGATGTTAAATAAAGCAGACCGTAGCTCGCTATTAGCCTTTGTTATGTCGCTTTAATAGACACTGTGCCAAGACAATAATGTTTTGATGGGAAAAGTGACTGTGGTAGTCGGTTTCGTCAGCCTACTATTGCAGTCACTTTATTTCCAATAAAGGATAATTTATTCACCACTTACTAAGTGCTTAGTATTAATGCCACTTGCGGTTAAGGCTTCATTTGTTGGTAGTTGAAAATTTCCATCAAGTAAATAAATAACTTTTTGGCCATTCTCCGCTAATTCAATAGCGTGCTGAAAGTTGACTAAAGTTGAAGCTGGAATACTTTGTGGATATTTGTCAGCGTCGCGTCGAGCATATTCGATCAACTGTTGGTTAACATCATCATCATAAAATACCGCATCAGCAAATTGCATTTCTCGGTGTGCTTTTAAAGTAAGGTTGTCGGGATTGCCATCAAGCGTATGAATAAAAACAATTTCACCATCAGGTGGTGAAATCTGATCTTTTAAACTGTGAATAAGTTGTTGTTCGGCTTTTTTAACATTGCCACTTAAAATGTTATCGCCAATAGGGCCTCTTAAGGTATTTTCCCAGAAAGTTCGACGATTTCTAATGCTCTTAACGCGAGCCTTAACATGATCTCTAAATTTCAAAGAAAAATCGGCTAAGCGACCGTAACCACTTGGCAGTGTTTTTTCAATTTGTTCGCGCAACATGCGTAGTAATATTGGTGCGCTACCAGAGCTAGACATGGCAATGATCATTGGCGAGCGATCAATAATGGCTGGCGTTATATAAGTACATAGTTCAGGTTGGTCAACAACATTGGTTAATAAGCGATACTCTTGTGCTTCTATATATACCGCTTTATTAACTTCGCTATTATCTGTAGCAGCAATAACCAAAGTAATATCCGCTAAATGACCAGCCTGATATGGATGCGCAAGATGTGTAAGTTGATGAAGATTAATTAAGCGCTCGACACTTGAAGAGAGTACCTGTGACATTACGGTGATCTTGGTTGTTGTTTTTAGCAGCAATTCAATTTTGCGTGCGGCAACATCACCGCCGCCAACAACCATGGCATTAATTTTTTTAGCATCAAGGAATACAGGAAAATATTTCATAGCAAAAGCCTAGTTAAATAGGAGACAAATCTTAGCATGCGATTTGTTTGTAAAGTTTGTTCTAGTTTGGCTTTATGGTTGCTATAAAACTAATTTGAGTCGATTTTTACTTACTGCTAAACCGTTTGCATCGCCATAGATATACTGACCAGGATAAAAACGTACTCCTGCAAATGCGATATCGATATTAATATCCCCAAGACCTAGCTTTTCAGTTTTTATTGGGCAACAACCTAATGCCTTTACACCTAATGGCAAGGTGGCTATAGTGCCAGCATCTCGAATACGACCATTAATAACAATACCTTGCCAGCCATTTTTAACCGCCTTCTCTGCTAACATATCACCAAGTAGCGCATTGGTTATGCTTGCTTTACCGTCGACAACCATTACTTTACCAGTGCCGTCTGTCGCTACAAGTTCCTTCACCCGAGAGTTGTCATTAAAACAAGAAACAGTAACAACCTCGCCAGAGAAAATAGTATTGCCGCCATAATCATTAAATAGTGGCTGAACAAGTTCAAGAGCTTCAGGGTATTGATCAAATAAATCGGGGAGTAAATCTAACATCTGGCATTCCTTATTTTTTATAACGGTATTGATTAATGAATGATAAACTAGCGCAAAGTTTATATTAAGAGAAATGTCATGCCTTGGATACAGCTAAGATTAAGTGCTGATGAAGAAACTGCTGAAAAGTATAGTGATTGGTTGAGCGCATGTGGTGCACAAGCGGTTACTTTTATTGATGCAAAAGATACTCCGATCTATGAACCATTACCGGGTGATGAAGTTTTATATTGGCATAATACCGTTGTTATGGGCTTATATGATGCTTCGCACGATATGGATAAAGTTGTTAGTTATTTGCAAAGCATTCATCCTGACAGAAAAGAAATGCGCTATAAATTAGAGCAACTAGAAGACAAAGATTGGGAACGTGAATGGATGGATAACTTTCATCCAATGAAATTTGGTCAGCGCTTATGGATATGTCCAAGTTGGCGTGATGTACCAGAGCCTGATGCCGTTAATGTGATGCTAGACCCTGGCCTTGCTTTTGGCACGGGTACTCATCCAACCACAGCCTTATGTTTAACTTGGTTAGACGGCCTCGACCTTCAAGACAAAACAGTGGTCGACTTTGGTTGTGGTTCTGGAATTTTATCGCTTGCTGCTTTAAAACTTGGTGCTAAAAAAGTGATAGGTATTGATATTGACCCACAAGCATTACAAGCCAGTTTGGAAAATGCTAAACGCAATGGTGTTGAAGATAGGCTTGAACTTTACCTTCCAAAAGATCAACCAAAATTAAAAGCTGATGTGGTTGTGGCAAATATTTTAGCTGGGCCACTTCGAGAATTAGCACCGACCATTATCGAATTTTTGGATGCGGGAGCGTTACTAGCGCTGTCAGGAGTACTTGAAGATCAGGCTCAAGCATTACAAAAAGTATATGGGCAGTGGTGTACAATGGAGCCAGTTACTATTCAAGAAGAATGGGTACGGTTAAATGGTTGGCTAAAATAACAGCATTTATGGGGCAGGTTTTGTTAACAGATTGTACGAAATCTGCTCACAACAATAGTTTACAAAAAGTCAATATGAAAAAGTTGAAAAAAAGCAAATTTTGTTCAATTTATATCCTTTTCAATCCTAAAAAAAACACGTAAACTTAGCGCCCTTTTGACAGGTAGCTCAAAAAAGCAGCAGTGTGAAAATAGGTTCTTACTCTTTATCTAGCAATGTAATGCTCGCACCAATGGCGGGAATTACAGATCAACCATTTCGACAACTTTGTTGCCAAATGGGAGCAGGGTTAGCTGTATCTGAAATGATGTCAGCCAATCCTAAAGTCTGGAATACAGGTAAATCTAAGCGTCGAATGATTCACTCAAGTGAAGCAGGAATACGCTCGGTGCAAATTGCAGGTTCGGATCCAAAAGAACTTGCTTATGCTGCGCAGTTTAATGCTGACAGTGGCGCTCAGATTATAGATATCAATATGGGCTGCCCTGCAAAAAAGGTAAATAAGAAACTTGCGGGTTCTGCATTACTTAAAAGTCCAACATTAGTTGAACAGATAGTTAGATCCGTGGTTGAAGCAGTAGATATTCCAGTTACGTTAAAAATTCGCACTGGATGGTGTGAAGATACACGTAACGGAATCGAAATTGCAAAAATTGCAGAGCAAAATGGCATTCAGTCATTAGCCGTGCATGGTCGAACACGCAGCGACTTTTATAAAGGCGATGCGGAATACGACACGATAAAAGCAATTAAAGAGGCTGTTTCTATTCCGGTAGTTGCCAATGGCGATATTACTAGCGTAGAAAAAGCGGCTTTTGTGCTTGATTACACTGGGGCTGACGCAATAATGATCGGCCGTGGTGCCCAAGGGCGACCTTGGATTTTTCGAGAGATCAATCATTTCTTGAAAACAGGGCAGCATTTACCTGCGCCCACAAAGGAAGAAATGTGCTCAGTGGTTATTGAGCATGTTAAGGAGTTACATCGTTTTTATGGCGACTTTATGGGTGTTCGTTTTGCCCGTAAGCACGTTTCTTGGTACATGCAATCATGCGATCAAGATAAAACGTTTCGTTCTATTTTTAATGGTTTAGAGTCTTGCGAAGAGCAGCTTGAAGCATTAACTATGTATTTTGATAATTTAACTTAGAAAAGAGTCTGAACTTTATGTTTGAACAAAATATTTCCTCTCCATTCATTACCGGTGACCTGCAAACTCAGACGAAGGCTTCGCCTTTACGTACCCAAGCTAAAGTAGCTATTAAAAACTACTTGTCACAGCTAAACGGCAATGATGTTGATGATATGTATGACCTTGTGCTTTCAGAAATTGAAGCACCAATGCTTGAAGAAGTAATGCAATATACTCGTGGTAACCAAACACGCGCAGCAAACTTGTTAGGCATCAACCGTGGTACATTACGCAAGAAGTTAAAAAAATACGGTATGAACTAAAATTTGGCAGGATTAACTTGCTATAGAAAGCACCTCAGGGTGCTTTCTTCATTTATAGCCTTTTAGTTTGTAATAGCAGTGTAAAGTTTTTAATTGTTAATACGCTAAAGTTTTTAAATAAGCTATAAAGTAATATGGATATACAGCCATGGAACCATGTCATAGGCCAGACATAACAAACTTAATTTAATAGGTAATCAAAACAGCAATGGATACCCCACGCCCAATCAAACGTGCACTTTTAAGTGTTTCAGATAAAAATGGTATTGTCGATTTTGCCCGTAGCTTAGCGCAAAAAGGTGTTGATCTTTTATCAACTGGCGGTACAGCTAAATTACTCGCTGAAAATGGCATTCAAGTAACTGAAGTGTCTGATTACACAGGACACCCAGAAATTATGGATGGTCGTGTAAAAACCCTTCATCCAAAAGTTCATGGTGGCATTTTAGCTCGTCGTGATATGGATGAAGCTGTAATGGCTGAAAACAACATCAATGCGATTGATCTTGTTGTGGTTAACCTATATCCATTTGCTAAAACAGTAGCGGATGAGAATTGTAGCTTAGAAAATGCAATTGAAAATATCGATATTGGTGGACCAACGATGGTGCGCGCTGCTGCGAAAAACCATAAAGACGTAACGATTGTTGTAAATGCGAATGACTACGACCGTGTACTTACCGAAATGGCAGCTAACAATGATTCACTTACTTACCAAACACGTTTTGATTTAGCGATTGCTGCTTATGAGCATACTGCTGCATATGACGGAATGATAGCGAACTACTTTGGTAAAATGTTACCAGCTCATGGTAGTGAAGATGTACCAGCAAGCAAATTCCCACGCACTTTCAATAGTCAGTTTATCAAAAAACAAGATCTTCGTTACGGTGAAAACTCACATCAAGCGGCCGCATTTTATACTGAAGCTGAGCCAGAAGAAGCGTCTGTTTCTACGGCTAAGCAAATTCAAGGTAAAGCTTTATCTTACAACAACATTGCTGATACAGATGCCGCACTTGAATGTGTAAAAGAATTTGATGAGCCAGCTTGTGTCATTGTTAAACATGCAAACCCATGTGGTGTTGCTATCGGTACTGACATAATTACTGCCTATGAAGGTGCATATAAAACTGACCCTACATCAGCATTTGGTGGCATTATCGCCTTTAACCGTGAATTAGACGCGGATACTGCTGAAGCAATTGTTTCTCGTCAATTTGTTGAAGTGATTATTGCACCAAGCATTTCAGATGCCGCAGCACAAATTGTTGCCGCTAAACCAAATGTACGTTTACTTGAATGTGGCCAATGGTCAACTCAAGCGACAGGTTATGACCTAAAACGTGTTAACGGTGGTTTATTAGTTCAAGATAAAGACCAAGGTAAAGTTTCTGGTGATGATCTTAAAGTTGTTACTAAGCGCCAGCCAACTGAAGACGAAATGCGCGACCTACAATTTTGCTGGAAAGTGGCTAAGTATGTTAAATCAAATGCCATTGTTTATGTTAAAAACAGTGAAACAATTGGTGTTGGTGCAGGCCAAATGAGTCGTGTTTATTCTGCTAAAGTAGCAGGCATAAAAGCGGCTGATGAGAATCTTGAAGTTAAAGGTTCTGTTATGGCATCTGATGCTTTCTTCCCATTCCGTGATGGTTTGGATGCAGCAGCAGAGGCTGGCATTACAGCAGTTATCCAACCGGGTGGCTCAATGCGCGATGATGAAGTTATCGCCGCAGCTGACGAACACGGTATTGCGATGGTATTTACTGGCATGCGTCATTTCCGCCATTAATTAAATACTTAGATAGGAGAATGTTGCTTTCAATAACATTCTCCTTCTTTCAATTAAATGGCATGTAAAATTTTCTTACATTTAAAACCGTTCAACTGTTTGTTTTCAACGGTTAGTGCCCCTCGATGAAACTGATTCTCATTTAAAAATCTGCTATAACATGTTTTGCTTAAATAAATTCGTTAATGGAATACAGATATGACAATAATAAAATCAGTAGTAATTGCTTCTTTAATCAGTCTAACCGCAGCATCAATCAACTTTGCGCAAGCTCATGTTCATCATGATGATAAGCTAGCCCAAGCGGCAACTGGCGAACATCGCTCAGCAAAAAACAAAGCCCGCGATCAATATCGTCACCCAGTAAAAACGCTTGAGTTTTTTGGTTTTAATTCAAAAATGACCGTTGTTGAAATTACCCCCGGTGGCGGCTGGTATACAGAAATACTAGCACCTGCTTTAAAAGGGTCGGGAAAACTATACGGCGCACATTACCCAGATACGGGCGAAGACAACTACTATAGTAATTCTCGTAAAAAACTAGAAAAGAAATTTGCTAATGCCGCGATATTTAGTGATGTTGAGCTGACTAATTTCACACCAAAAAAAGTGAGTGAATTGGCTCCTACCGGCAGTGCAGATTTAGTGCTTACTTTTAGAAACCTACATAACTGGGGTGAAGAAGGTATGCAGCAAGTCTTTAAAGATGCATATGCAGCGCTTAAATCTGGCGGTGTATTAGGTGTTGTTGAACATAGAATGCCAGAGAATCAAAACTGGAAAGAAAATATGCGTAGTGGTTATGTCCCTCAATCACTCGTGGTAAAATATGCGCAAGCCGCAGGTTTTAAATTAGCGGCAAGCAGTGAGATAAACGCAAACAATAAAGACACAGCGAGTCACCCAAAAGGTGTATGGACATTACCACCTAGCCTTGCATTAAAAGATAAAGATAAAGAAAAGTACCTTGCGATTGGCGAAAGCGACCGCATGACGTTAAAATTTGTAAAATAAAATCATTAGGCCAAGAGCGATACAGCGTTATCGCTCATGCTTAACTGATTTTTCTTTAAATATTAGGAACCTCAGTAAATGAATGTTTTGGTAATTGGCGGCGGTGGTCGTGAACATGCACTAGCATGGAAAGCGGCTCAATCAGCAAACGTAACAAAGGTTTTTGTTGCTCCAGGTAATGCAGGTACAGTAAATGAGCCTAAATTAGAAAACGTAGCAATTTCAGTTGATGATATTTCTGCTTTAGTTGCTTTTGCTAAAAAAGAAAATGTTGCGCTAACCATTGTTGGTCCAGAGCAGCCACTTGTTGAAGGCGTTGTGGATGCATTTCAAGCAGAGGGATTAACAATCTTTGGGCCAAGTGCCAAAGCTGCTCAATTGGAAGGTTCTAAATCTTTTACCAAAGACTTTCTTGCTCGCAATGATATTCCTTCAGGCTATTACCAAAACTTTACTGAAATTGAACCTGCACTTGCTTATATTCGTGAACAAGGTGCCCCTATTGTTGTTAAAGCTGATGGTTTAGCGGCAGGTAAAGGCGTCATTGTAGCAATGACAGTTGCAGAAGCTGAAGAAGCCGTTAAAGATATGTTAGCGGGCAACGCTTTTGGTGATGCTGGTCACCGCGTTGTAATTGAAGAGTTTCTTGAGGGCGAAGAAGCAAGTTTCATCGTAATGGTTGATGGTAAGAATGTTTTACCAATGGCAACTAGCCAAGATCATAAGCGTGCGCTTAATGGTGATTTGGGTCCAAATACGGGTGGCATGGGTGCATATTCACCTGCGCCAGTGGTTACTCCTGAAATACATAATCGTATTATGAATGAAGTGATCATGCCGACTGTTGAAGGTATGGCTAATGAAGATGCACCATATAGTGGTTTCTTATATGCTGGTTTAATGATTGCTGCTGATGGCAAGCCAAATGTTATTGAATACAACTGCCGTTTTGGTGACCCAGAAACACAGCCAATTATGATGCGTTTACAGTCAGACTTAGTTGAACTTTGTTTAATGGCATGTCGTGGTGAATTAGATAAAGCTACAATCGCTTTTGATGAACGTGCTGCGGTTGGTGTTGTACTTGCGGCAGGTGGCTACCCAGCGGCTTATGGCAAAGGGGATATTATCTCTGGTTTGCAAGCTAATACTAATGAATCAGCAAAAACTTTTCACGCAGGTACTAAAAATAATGAAAGCGGTGAGGTTGTAACTGCTGGTGGCCGTGTACTATGTGCAACAGCCCTTGGTAATACAGTTACTCAAGCACAACAAGCGGCTTATGAATTGTTACATCAAATTAGTTGGAAAGACGTCTCGTTTAGAACCGATATTGCTTATCGAGCAATAGAACGAGAGCAAAGCTAGAACACATTACTTTGTGAATAGCTATGTTATGGCGTTACCATGAAAACAAAAAAACCAGCAAAGGCTGGTTTTTTTTATTATTCATCTAAAACTGAATTATTTCAATTAACCTTAGTTATCAGACTTAACTAATATTGCTTCATCAGCTCCGGCTGAAAGTGCTGCATCCATCGCACTTTGTTCATTAACACCAGCTATTACTGCTGCATCGACAATTTGTTTTGCATGAGCTGCTTCACTACTGCGAATTGCTGCACTTACTACTTCATCACCACTATTAGGAAATAATGCTAAGGTACTTTTAACTAAACTCGTCACTTGTTGTGGTACTGCTTTAATCGCACCCTTTAATATCTCAATCATACGCTCTGGATGAGTTAGCATTGTCGTATCAAAAATATCAGATGAAATATAAGGTTCGGTTGTTATAGCAACTCGAACAATGTTTTCCATTTCTAGCGGGTTCTCTTGTGCGACAGTGGAAATGATTTCGCTAGCGTAGGCCGGTTCTGTTTCAACAGCGATCTCTATAACTTCTTCGTAAGTAGCAACATCTGCTTTCATCACAGCTTGTATAACATCACAAGTTAAAGCCGGCTCTGCTTCTATAGCACCTTGAATAATTTGTTTGTAGTCGTTGGGGTATAATGAAAAAGCAACAGCTAAAACTTCCGAAACTTGTTCGGGGGAGCGTTTTAAAATCGCACTGACGCTTTTCTTGATCGATATTTGTTGGTTAACTTGCTGTGTTAGTAATTTGGTAATAAACAATTCATGTTTTTCAGTTGCGGAATCCTTCGCATAAATACCTATGCTAAAACAACCTAATACTACTAAGGCCGTTATTTTAATCATAGTTATAGTCTCTTTAACGTATTTAGGTATTGCTTTATATTCGTTTATTATTTTAATCAAACCAATATAAAGCAAATAATACAATAATACTCCTGTCTATTTATACACCAGAACAGAAGCTACATTATCTATATCGGCACTTGTTAGTCTATATTTAGTACAAATAGTTCAATAAAAAAGCGAACAAACATTTAATTGAAATTAAGTGTTGACGGTCAGTCAAAAATCGCTAAAATGCGCTCCACTTCTTCGGGGTAACCCAAGAAGCTTGTTTTGACAAGTTAACTA
>PJEL010003370.1_pt1 | contig 13758 bp, 12 predicted proteins | sample 1853271 | NCBI WGS metagenome assembly PJEL01 (sample SAMN08108733, study PRJNA415343) | Invertebrate metagenome, whole genome shotgun sequencing project. | host: Globobulimina | place: Sweden: Gullmar Fjord | collected 2015-08 | reverse complement strand
ATAATTTATCATATGCGTAAATTCAAAGAACAAAATTGTAAAAAAAAGAGATCTTTTTCTTGTTTTTACCATAACGTTCAATGACCTTTTTCCGCATCTTCATATACTTTTAGTATATACTGCTTCCAATTAAAGAATATCTGATAATCGATCATTATTCTTTAAAATCAAATGGTTTCAGATACATTTCATCTACGATTAGTATATTATTCTTTTTAATATAAATAGGAATGAATTCATGAGGTGTTCAAGAATTTTCTAAATTGCAATAGGAGCTTTAATACCAGGATGAGGATTATATTCTACTAATTCAAAATCTTCAAATTTAAAATCAAATATATTTTTTATTTGATCATTTAAAATCATTCTAGGCAATTCTCTAGGTTCTCTTGAAAGTTGTAATTTACATTGTTCTATATGATTTGAGTAAATATGAGCATCCCCAAAAGTATGAACAAAATATCCTGGTTTGAGATTACAAGCTTGTGCAATCATCATTGTAAGAATAGAATAAGAAGCAATATTAAAAGGAACTCCTAAAAACATATCTGCACTTCTTTGATAAAGCTGACAAGAAAGTTTTCCTTCAGCAACATAAAACTGAAATAAAAGATGACAAGGAGGAAGAGCCATTTTATGTAATTCTCCAACATTCCAAGCATTTACAATTAATCTTCTAGAGTTAGGATTTGTTTTAATCTGATCAATAACATTTGAAATCTGATCAATATGTTCTCCATCAGAAGTAGGCCAGCTTCTCCATTGATAACCATAAACATGTCCCAAATCCCCATTTTCATCAGCCCATTCATCCCAAATTTTAACATTATTTTCTTTTAAATATTTAATATTAGTTTCTCCTTTTAAAAACCATAATAATTCATGGATAATAGATTTTAAATGTACTTTTTTGGTAGTAAGCAAAGGGAATTTTTCTGAAATATCATATTTGATTTGATGTCCAAAAGAACTTATTATCCCTGTTCCTGTTCTATCATTTTTATGATTTCCTTCTTTTAAAATTTTATCTAATAAATCTAAATATTTTTTCATATTTTTAAATCTTAAGTTTAATTTAGAAATTAATTTATCTATTTCCTTTCTTATAATATTAATAAAAAAGATCTTCTTTTTAAAAAATATATACTAAAAGTATATGAAGATGCGGAAAAAGGTCGTTGATATTCAATGAGTTACGATCAATTATCAGTACATCTTCAAATGGAATGAGTATATTTACAAAAAAATATTAATAAAGATTATTAAATTTAATATATCTTTTTTTGCAACAAGTCCATCTTCCATTTGTACTTTCATCACAACAAGAACAACATATGCATGAAATAAAAAATTGTAAACAAAAACATGAGCAATGATAATATAAGCCACATATTAAATTACAAATTGAAGAATTTTCAATATAATTTTCATAATCAGAATGTATATTACAACAACAAAAAATAGAAGCTAAATCATTATCTTCATTTTTGAAGTTTTTATTATATTTCATATGTGCTATAGTGGCTTTGTTATGAAAATTTTGATATCGACAATATGCAGTATAGTCATTTATATGTATAGAATCATTATATAAATAATTAATAATAATTTCATTAATTTCTTCTGGAAAATTTATATTTTGAATATCTTCTATTACTTTTTTTAATTCTTTAGATTTTATTTTTTTGAATTTATATGCAATTTCTTTTTTTACTTTATTTTGTATACTTTGATAGGATTTATATTCATTATTTTGTACAAGCTTTTTTTTGTATTGTAACATTGATTTATATGGTGTAAACATATTTGAATTTATTTTATTCTTACATTCTAGGAAAATTAATGAAGAAAAAATAAGAAATCTTTTAAATAAATTAATATTTGATATACCCATAAAAAATTAGATTTTAAAAAATTAAATATCTGAAATTAAATTATTTTGATAAGAACACAAAAGACTTATGAAATTAAATTTGAGATTGGCTTTTTTATTTCGGAGATTTTTAAAATTAAATCTTATTCATTTATAATTAGGATTTTGGAGGATCAATAATATAAAGTATAATACAAAATATTTTTTATATTTCATTTGATCTTTTTGCACCTTTTTCTATTAAAAAATCTGAGATTTCTTTTGATTGAGCTAGATTGAGAGGAGTATAACCTTCAACATTTTTATTATTAATTATTTTTTTAAACTTATCTGGATTTTTATTATACATTTTTTTGATTAAATCAAATTTTCCTTTTATAACTGCCAGATTTAATGCTGAATTTTTATCTAATGGGTCTTCAATAGTAAAATCTGCATTTTTATCAATTAAATATTCTACAGATTTAAAATCATTATTTGAAAATGCTAAATATAAAGGAGTAAAATTAACACCCTTTTTAATATGGCCTTTTTTATTGACATCAATTTTAGAGTGATCTAATAATTCTTTTACTAAATCTGTCTTTTTCTTTATTATTAAAATAGATAAAACAGGATAATCTTCCTCTATTTCATTAACATCATCACTTTTCAAAAATCCTTCTTTCTTTAATTTATCAACAATTTCTTTATCTTTATTATCATTTGTTACAGGACCAGAAGGAGTTTTACTAGGTTGATCTTCTTGTCCTTCAATACTAGAATCATCATTATTATTTGATTCATTTTTATTATTATTACCTTTTCCACAAGAAACAAAAAAACACAATAAAGTTGTTATAAATAATATAGAGAACTTTTGAAACATAGATTTTATTTTTTGATTAAACATATTTCCCTGAATTTAATATAAATTTGTAATTTAAAGCAAAAATAGTAAATAAAAAACAAATTAATATTTAATAGTTTCAGGTTTATTCTGTAAAATATTCTCAATTTGCCCCATAGAAAGATCATCAATCTTATGATAAACTTCAATAGCCTTTAAATTTTCTTCAAGTTGAGACATTTTACTAGCTCCCAAGATAACAGTACTTACATTAGGATTTTTTAAGCACCAAGCAATAGCAAGCTGAGCCATAGTACAACCTAACTTGTCAGCAATGCTTTGCATTGAAATTACCTTTTTAATATTTTCTTTTGCTTTATCAGAGAAAAATCTATGGTGCAATTTCTCATAACCTTTTGTTGTTGCTCTACTATCTTTAGGAATTACATCATTATATTTTCCAGTAAGAACACCACTAGAAAGAGGAGACCAAATTGTTGTTCCTAAACCAAGGTCTTTAAATATTCTTAAATAATCATGTTCAAGTTTTCTTCTTTCAAACATATTATATTCAGGCTGTTCCATAGTAGGAGGGATGAGATTATTTTGTCTAGCAATAACATGAGCCATAGCTATTTCATGAGAAGACCATTCTGAAGTTCCCCAATACATAACCTTTCCTTGCTGAATTAAGTTATGCATTGCCCAAACAGTTTCTTCAATAGGAGTGGATTGTTCAGGTCTATGGCAAAAATATAAATCCAAATAATCAACATTCAATCTTTTAAGAGCAGCATGACAAGCATCAAAAACATGTTTTCTGCATATTCCTTTTTGAGTAGGTTTATCTCCTCCCCAATATACTTTACTTGAAACACAATAAGTATCTCTAGGAAATTTTAGATCTTTTAATGCTTGACCCATTATTTTTTCTGAACCTCCTTTTTCGTAACCTTCAGCATTATCAAAAAAATTGACTCCAGAGTCATAACATTTTGTTAAAAGTTTCTTTGCTAATGAAACATCTACTTTTGTTCCAAACGTTACCCATGATCCATAGGATAAAGCACTTACTTTTAATCCTGATTTTCCTAGATTTCTGTATTCCATAATTTAAAATTTATTTTGAACTAAAATTATATAATTTTTTATAAAGTTAAAATTTTTAGATAAAAAATATATTTTTATAAATATTTAATAGCTTATTTAATTAATGTAAGTTGCGCGAAATAAAAAGGGTATTTGTCATCCTGAATGTAGTGAATTAAATAGTATAAATTGAATACAAAATGCAATAAAAATTAATATTTTATCTGAAATTAAAAAACAAATCATATTAAAAATGAAATTAAAAAAATAAATTAATTTCAATGCTATTCTAATTTTAATAGTAAATTGTTATTTTTTTTTTATTTTTGTATAAGCATAAGTTATACTATTCGTATATAAAGATGCGGAAAAAGGTCGTTGATACTCAATGAGTTACGATCAATTACCAGTACATCTTCAGATGGAATGAGTATATATGACTAACATTAAAGAAATTGATATGAACGAAAATCTTAGTGAACAAGAAATACTTAGGAGAAAGAAAAAAGAAGATATAGAGAACTTAGGAATAAATCCCTATCCTTCAGAATCTTTTAATACTAATATAACAATTAAAGAAATACTACAAGATTATAAAGAAAATGAAAATGTTATTATTGCAGGTAGATTAATGACTCGAAGAATAATGGGATCAGCATCTTTTGCAGAAATAATGGATTCTACAGGAAGAATGCAATTATATGTGCATCGTGATAGTATATGTCCAAATGAAGATAAAACAATGTATAATAGTATCTTCAAAAAATTAATGGATTTAGGAGATATTATAGGAATTAAAGGATATGTATTTAAAACTAAGGTAGGAGAAATTTCTATTCATGTTAAAGAATTAAAATTACTTTCAAAATCATTAAAACCATTGCCAATAGTAAAAGAAACTAAAGATGGAAATGAAAAAAAAACATATGATGCTTTTACCGATCCTGAACTTCGTTATAGACAAAGATATGTAGATCTCTTAGTTAATCCTCATGTAAGAGAAATATTTGAAAAAAGAACACAAGTTATTAAAGTTTTAAGAAAATACTTTGATAACATGGAATGTATGGAAGTAGAAACTCCAACTCTACAGCCAATTTATGGAGGAGCATTAGCGCGTCCTTTTACTACTTTTCATAATACTTTGGATATGGACTTTTATCTTAGAATTTCAAATGAATTATATTTAAAAAGATTAATAGTTGGAGGTTTTAAAGGAGTATATGAATTTGCTAAGCTTTTTAGAAATGAAGGTATGTCAAGATTTCATAATCCTGAATTTACATCAGTAGAAGCATATGTAGCTTATAAAGATTATTTATGGATGATGGATCATATAGAAAAGATGATTGAAGAAGTAGCAAAAGAAACTAATAATTCTACAAAAGTAACAGTTGGTAAACAGATTATTGACTTTAAAAGACCTTGGAAGAGATATACTATGTTTGAAGTAATAGAAAAGTTTACAAATATAGATATCAGTAAAATGAATGAAGGAGAATTAAGAAAAGTTGCAAAAGATTTAAAAATTCATGTAGATGAAACAATGGGAAAAGGAAAAATTATAGACGAGATATTTGGAGAAAAATGTGAACCTAATCTTATACAACCAACAATAATAATGGACTATCCCATAGAAATGTCACCATTAGCAAAAAAACATAGAAATAATCCAGGACTTGTAGAGCGCTTTGAAGTAATTTGTAATGGTAAAGAAATTTGCAATGCATATTCAGAATTAAATGATCCTATAGATCAAAGAAAAAGATTTGAAAAGCAAATAGAACTTGGCAAAAGAGGTGATGATGAAACAATGGTTCTAGATGAAGATTATTTAAGAGCATTAGAATATGGAATGCCACCTACTGTTGGTATTGGTATTGGTATTGATAGGTTAACAATGATGATGACTAATTCTTCTTCCATTCAAGAAGTGATTTTTTTCCCTCATATGAAACCTGAAAATTATCTTTAAATATATTACTATACTAATCGTAGATGAAATGTATCTGAAACCATTTGATTTCAAAGAGTAATGATCGATTATCAGATATTCTTCAATTGGAAGCAGTATACATCCAAAAAGCAAAAAATATATAAATATTCATTTTAATTTTAAATTATATTTAAATAAATAATTAAATTCAAAAAGTATTTTCTATTTTAAGCAATTTTTCCTTTAAATCTAGTCCAGCAGCATAGCCTGTTAATTTTCCATTTTTTCCTATTATTCTATGACAAGGAACTAAAAAGATTAGAGGATTTTTACTTATTGCATTTGCTATTGCTCTCGATGATTTACAGCATACTCTATTTGCTATAAATTCATAAGAAACTGTTTTTCCATAAGGAATCTTTAAGACTTCTTCCCAAATTTTTCTTTGAAAATTAGTTCCTATTAATTCATATTCAATATCGATTTTTTTTGTTTCTCCTCTAAGAAAGCTTTTTAATTTTAATTCAGCAGTTTTAAAAATTTCTAAATCCCGATTTTCAATCCAATTCTCTTCAATTTGTGGAAAATGTTTTTGTCCAAAAATATATATTCCAACTAATTTATTATTATTTGAAATTAAAAGAAATTTTAAACTCTTTTTATTATCTATATTTTGAGATATATCAATTTGAGATATATTATCAATTGATTTGATTTTATCTATCTTTAAAATACAATATGACATTTTGAATAATTAATTATAAATAAAATAAAAATGAAAGAAAGATTTAGGCTTCCTATAAAACTTGATCCTCAAAACTATAAAATAAATATAAATGATTCAATTTTAGCATTAGGTTCTTGTTTTGTAGATTCAATTGGAAAACATTTGCTAAAAAATAAATTTGATATAGAAATCAATCCATTTGGTACTTTATTTAATCCTTTTTCCATTTATTATATTCTACAAAATAGTATTGATAATAATTATAAAACAGAAGATTATATATATAAAGAAGGTTTATATTATAGCTTAAATTTTCATTCTAATATTAATTCAAATTCAAAAGACGGATTAGAGAGAAAAATTCAAAAAATATATAATCAAATATATAAAAGATTAAAATCTAACAAAATTTTAATAATAACTTATGGTACTGCCATAGTTTATAAAAAAAGAAAAACAAATAAAATTGTAGGAAATTGTCATAAATTACCTTCAAATGAATTTATTAAAGAAATTTTGACAGTAGATTATATAGTAAATTTATTTACAAAGCTTTTTGAAAAGATTAAAAAAATTAATTCAGAAATTAAAATTATTTTAACAGTTAGTCCAGTTAGACATATAAAAGATAATTTATCTTATAATATGTTAAGTAAAAGTATATTAAGAATTACTTGCAATAAATTAACAAATGAATTTATTAGTTATTTTCCTTCTTATGAAATTTTAATAGATGATCTAAGAGATTACAGATTTTATAAAGAGGATATGATTCATCCTAATGAAATAGCTGAAAGATATATTTTAGAATTATTTAAAAAAAATTACTTTGATGCAAAAACAAATTTATTTATAGAAAGCTGGAGAAAAATAGAAAAAAATATTAATCATAATCCATTTAATCCTAATGCTGAACAATATAAAAATCTTTTAAAAGTATCTTTAAAAACACTAGAAACATTAGAAAATGATTATAGTATTGATTTTAATAATGAGAAAAAAATGATTAATAAAAAATTAAAATAAAACAAATTGGAATAATAGATCTTAAATTTTTGTCATAATTTTTTTTATTAGTTATAAACAAATTAAAATAACATTATAACTTTATTTTTAAGCTTCAGCAGATTTTTATTATATAAAATATTAAGCCAATTCTTTTGAGTAAATTTAAATTTAATTTTAATAATTATATTTGAGCTTATTTAAATATATTTTTATATAGAATTAAATAATTTATTAAATAACTTTACATTGTTTTTCATTCACTAAAATTGTAATTTGTTATGTTAATAAGAAAAAATATTTTTTGTACTTTATTTGTTTTTGGATTGTTATTATTTTTTAATTGCGGACCTTCAAATAATGATACCAGTAAATCTAAATCAAAAGTTGAAAATAAAGGCGATGGAGGAGGCAAAGGGGGAGCTCAAAAAGAAAATGATCCTAATACAGGTTCAGCAACAAAAGATGGAGATAAAACAGATCAAAAAGTAGATCAAAAGAAACCAAATACAGAAGATCCAAATCTTTCTTCAACAATAGTTCCTTCCGAGAATTCTGAGGATTCTAGTGTTGTTAATCCTGAAAATATTGATGATAATCCTGAAAATATTGATGATAATCCTGAAAATATTGATGATAATCCTGAAAATATTGATGATAATCCTGAAAATATAAGTAACCCTAAAAATGATGAGCCAAGTAAGAATACCCCTCAAATTAACCCAATTTCAGATAATGAAGGTGGCAATAATGAAGATGAAGAAGAAGAAAATGAGGAGATAAATAATGATGAAGAGCCAGGAAGTCCACCTAATATATCAGGAAATAACCAAACTAATAATACGCAGAATATTACTTCACCACAACAAAAAGTAAAAAAAACAAATACTTGGGGAGGTATGGTATTAGATAAAGGTAAGTCGTTTTTAAATTATTTTAGAACATATGGAACTAAGGGATTGATTAATAGTAAAAAGGATGCTATTGCCGAATTTAATAAAGTATATAATATTAAACACGATATAGATAAAATTATAAATATTACTAATGCGATACATAACCATAGGAAAGAAGCTTCTAAAAGAATTCAAAATATAAAGACAAAAATAATTAATGCTCCAAAAAAATTAAATAAATTAAAATCTGAAAAATTAATAAAAATAAATAATGATTATAATAATATTAATAATAGTATGATAGAAAAAGAAAAAGTATTTAATAAAGAATATAATGAATTTAGAAAAGACTATAATGAATATAAAAAACTCGCACCTAAAATTGAAGAAAATCAAAAATTTCTAGATGACTCAAGGATAAAGATAAGGAAAATTTCAAGAAAAAGTTATGAAGAAGCTTATGATGAAGGAGGAAAATATGAAAATAAGTTAAATAAAATAGAAAGTGAGTCAATTCAAATGCAAAAAACCTTAAAAAGTATAAATTCATATTATAAGAAATTTGCACCTATAAAACTTTTTTATGATGATCATATTTCTAAGAAAATTAAAGAATTAAAGAATAAATTAATAGATATTTCTATTAAGCAAAGTAATGCGAAAATATTTTCTTATGTAAAAAATAGTTGGACAAGTACTCCTGGTTACATAAAAAATAATAAAACTAAAATTAAATATAAATATTTTATTATTAAAGTTAATACTGACTGTTTTAAATCTAAATCTCCTGATCTAAATAAAACAACAATTACTTATAATATAAAAATGAGTAATAAAGAAGTGAAGGCTAAAATTTTTGCTTTTTATGGTAATGAACCTAGTAAAAGTAGCCAGTACAAAAAAGTTGGAGCAAAAGATGGATCTTCTCTATCTACTTTATCTAATAACAAAAAGATAAATTCTCAGTATATATATATAAAATATAATCCTGCTAAAATTAGTACAAATAGTACTATAAAATTTACTTTAAAAGTAAAATATATGAATAGTAATAAAAAAGAAGAGTTTTCAACGGGCTTTGATTTAAAATCCGGAAAAAATTCTTTCAAAGACCGATTGTTTAACTAAACTATAATTTCAATCGTGTAGTTTATTAAATTACATTTCCTTTGATATGTAAAAGTTATGCTATATCTGCTTTTTGATTGTATTGAGCGAAGTGAAATATCTATTTTTAGATTAAAGCAAATATTTAATGAATTAGATCCTTCACTTTGTTCAGGATGACATGGCTTTTACAGCTATTTTAATACTGCGTAATTTGTATATATGATTTAAGATCTTTTTTCTTTATAAATAAAGTATTTTTGCTAATAAAGAAAAAAGGTCTTAAAAATATAACCCATTTATCATAAATTTTTATTAATTAAAAATATAAGTTTACAATTTTGCTATTATACTAATACCACCTTTAACTTTATCTCCTTCATTAATAGCTAATTTAGTATTTAGAGGTAAAAAAATATCAGCTCTAGATCCAAACTTAATAAAGCCAGCTTCATCTCCTTGTTCTACTTTATCTCCTTGTTTTCCATAAAATTTAATTCTCCTAGCAATAAACCCTGCAACTTGTCTAAATAAAATTTCATATCCATTTTCATTTCTTATTACGATAGTAGTTCTTTCATTTTTTTTACTTGATTTGGGATGATTTGCTACAAAATATTTTCCAGCATGATATTTAAAAAATTTTATATTACCAGAAATAGGATTTCTATTTACATGTACATTAAAAGGAGACATAAAAATACTTACTTTAAGTCTTTTATCTTTAAAATATTCATCTTCATAAACATCTTCTATATAAATAATTCTACCATCAGCAGGAGATAAAATATGTTTATCACTTCTATTAATAGTTCTTTTAGGATCTCTAAAAAAATATGCCATCCATAAATAAAATAAACTACAACCTGTGATAGAAGCAGTATAAAATAAATTAGCAAATGCAAAATTTGAATTTTTTATTATTATCAGATTTAATGCAAACATTAATGCAAAAACTATTATTAAGATTCTTCTTCCTTCTTTATGAATTGTCATTTTTATAATTTTAAAATCTACCACGGTCTTTATAGACTTCATTTAATCTATTTAAAGCTACAATATACGAAGCTGTTCTTAGAGTTGTATTATATTTTTTAGAAATTCTAAATACTTCTTCAAAAGTTTTAGTTATTTTATCATCTAATCTTTTATTTATTTCTTGTAAAGACCATTTATATTCTTGATTATTTTGAGCCCATTCATAATAAGAAACTATTACACCTCCTGTATTTGCTAAAATATCTGGCACTACCATTATTTTTTTCTTTTTAAATATTTCATCAGTCTCAATAGTTGAAGGGTTATTTGCTCCTTCAATTATTACTTTAGCAGTAATTTTTGAAGCAATTTCTTGAGTTATCATGTTATCTGTAGCTGCTGGAATAAATACATCAATATTTAAATCATTTATTTTTTTACAATTAGCTTTTATAACACCTTGCAATCCTTCTAAAGTTCCTTTGCGTTTTTTAAATTCTGATGCTTTTTTTATATTAATTCCTTTTTTATTATAATAACATCCAGACCTATCACTAATAGCTATTATCTTGCATTTTTTTTTATATAAAAAATTAGCAGTATTTGATCCTACATTTCCAAAACCTTGTATTGCAATTTTAGCTTTTTTAGGAGAAATTTTTAATTTTTTTAAAGCTAATAAAGTGCATAAAGCAACTCCTCTACCTGTTGCTCCCTCTCTACCTTCTGATCCACCGAGCATTAAAGGCTTTCCTGTTACAACAGCAATATCTTTTATAGCATGAGTTTTTTCATATTCATCCATTATCCAAGCCATTACCCTTGCGTTTGTCCCCATATCTGGAGCTGGAATATCTTTTTTTGATCCTATTATATCTCCTAATGCTCTTGTATAAGATCTTGTGAGTCTTTCCAATTCTCCTTCTGACATTTTTTTTGGATTACAAGCAACTCCGCCTTTTGCACCTCCATATGGGATATTTGCTACAGCACATTTTAATGTCATCAGAATTGCCAAAGTATTTACTTCATCTGGATTTACTTCTTTATCATATCGTATCCCTCCTTTTGAAGGTCCTAATGCATTAGAATGTATTGTTCTATACCCTTTAAAAATTTGTGTTTTACCATTATCCATCACAATCGGTAATGATACTATAATTTGTTTCATTGGATGTTGAATAATAGAAAAAATTTGATCATTTATTTTACTATAATCTTTTGCTCTATTTAATCTTTCTAAAATACTATTATATTGTTGACTGTTATTCTCTTTAGAAAAACATGGATTTATAAAAACAAGTAAATTTATAAAATATAAACTTATTTTAATTATTCTTATATTTTTGTTTAAAGTACTCATATTGTATTTTTTATATAAAACATAACTCTTTAATATAATTATTTTATACTTTATATCATAAATATTATTAATTAAATTTGTGATATTTTAATAAAGTTTAATTAAATATTCTTGGGTTATTGCAGATATTTGAAATATCTTGAAATTTTTCCTAAAAAATTCTATTAAGCAGCTAATAAATTAATTATTAAGAGTATTTTTTTCTTTCATTGGCATACCAATAGTTAAATATATCTATATCCATAATAGTTTATAAATTTAAACGGTGCTGTTGCAAATACGAAAATCTGTATAATTTTATAAAGAAAATCTACTTTTAAAGTATCAAAAATTTGTATGATTCAAAGTCAAAAAGTTATGATATTGAAGTATTAAATAAAATGAGCAAATTACATCATAAGATCAAGCATAAAAATAATAATAATGAATAAGCTAATCATTTAAAATCATAAAGAAAATCAAAAATATATACTATATATTTTTATATATAAATTTTTTTTACAACATTGGCATCAAATACAATTCTTAGAAACTTTTTTTAATTATGCAAATAACACATAGAAATATAAACATAGTTATATTTTCCATATTGATATTTTGTTGCAAGAATAAAAAGTCTCTAAAAATGCAAAATAGTGTTGATGATGAAAAATATTCTAGTATAAATATTATAAATAACTCGATACAATCTAGTTTAAGTAGAGAACTTAAATATTATAAAGAAAAAGATCTTTCTTCGGTCGATTCATCAATAAAAACCCCTAGAACTTTAAATGACCTCAAACATTCTGCTTCACCTTTTGAATATGCTGTTATTAGCAAACATATTTACAAAAATGATATCAAAGAACAAGCTATAATAACCCTATCAATAGATAACAAAAAAATATGTCTACCAGATTGGAAAGTATTAAAAATATTTAAAGAAGAAAAAAATGGAATATTGGCTAAAATATATAAATTTTTATCAAAACCATATGGCTATATAGGAGCTTTATATTGCAATGACAAAAGGAAACTAATAGTTTGGGCACATAGAGGCACAAATCCTCAAAACCTAGATTCACTAAAAACAGATATTACCTCAATAACAAACAACAATATTGGAGGCCAAGAATGCCTAACCTCCAGTTTATTACAAGAAATAATTGAACTCATAGATAAGGATAAAAAAACTATAGTTTTTCTTCAACAGGACATTCATTGGGGGGCTGGCTAGCGCAAATAACTACATTTATTGGTATAAATGATATGGGTGAAGATGGGAAACGTCATTTCAAAGCTGTAACATTTGATGCACCAGGAGCCAAACCTATGCTCACAAAACTAAATAGTGGACAAAACCCACTAGATTTAAATGATTTAGATATTACCAATTATGTTTCCTCTCCAAATCTAGTAAACTGTATAAATTCACATATAGGTACATTATTTAGAGTCGTTTTTGAAAAATTTCCATCCTTTGCTTTAAAATATACATTAGCAAGTCATAGCTCAACAAATTTTATTAAAGCATTTAATCCCATCAAAGGTACTCCTTATAAATATTTATATATAGAAAAATGGCCACTAATAAATTGTAATTATTTCGAAATAATTTATAAATCTTTAAAAAAAATATCACTATTACGCAGTATTCGAGGTGATGATAAATTACTGGGGCAATATAGTGGGTTTTTTAAATTTGCAAATGACGTAAACAAATATGACCCTACAGAATTGGACAGAATATGTAAATTTAAACTTCAATATAAGTATCATTATAAGGCTTTGAAATATATTAAACATAGATCCAATTTAAGACATCTTTCAAAGCAAGCATATAATTTAGTTAAATTGTTACGTCCCGGGGATAAGCGGATCAAAATCAAATAATATAATAACAGAAGAACTAAAGAAAATACTATGGGAAAAATATTACAAATTAGGCAAGCAGCAAAAATTATTATCAGAAA
>PJEL010003369.1_pt1 | contig 13758 bp, 9 predicted proteins | sample 1853271 | NCBI WGS metagenome assembly PJEL01 (sample SAMN08108733, study PRJNA415343) | Invertebrate metagenome, whole genome shotgun sequencing project. | host: Globobulimina | place: Sweden: Gullmar Fjord | collected 2015-08 | reverse complement strand
TTGACATTCTGTATAGCACAATATTATCTACAAATATTATGGTTAAATGTGTTGCAACAAGGGTAGTGGTTTAATAATGATGCAATAAAATAGCCCTGTCCCTCATTCATCTATAGATCATTAAAAAAGATGTCTATAGTTTATTGCAACTCCTCTCAAAACGCAAGAAAACAATTAAATTATACGGTATAATAGCCCTGATTTATATAGTGTATCAGCACTGTAAACGGGCAATATGCCCAAAACTGTATTAAAGGGGACATGACCTGGATTGGCCAGTTTCTTTCTCCCCTGAAAGGAAAATATATAGAAGATCTTTCAGTAACGGATATATAGAAATTTCTTAAGGAATTGTCCAGTAAGAGCAGGATCCAATCATGGCAGCTTGAGCAGGCCTTGAATGCAATAGAGATTTTCTTCAATGATTATCTACCCGCCACTCCTTTGCAACCCACTTGCTCGAAAACGGCTACGACATTCGTACGGTGCAGGAACTACTTGGACATGCTGACGTCTCAACAACCATGATCTATACTCATGTTTTAAATAAGCCCGGTCTGGTAGTGAGAAGCCCGGTGGATTAGGTTGGTCTATCAATACAAATCGGTAATAGTTTGTTGCTACTAAAAAAAAGAGGACCATGCTTTTGCCTGGTCCTCTTTTAATATTATAGATCCCGTATTAAATACGGAATGACGTTTTATTTAACCGCTACTTTTGCTTCCTTAAGCCACACAAGCTTTGAATGATTCAATGCGCATGTGTTAACCGCTGCAATCAAGTCAGCAGGACTTGCATCAAGACCAGCCTTCTTCTCAAACGGACTGAATGTAGCCTTTGAAGCCTCCTGAGCATTTGCAGTATCAGCAGTGACTTCACTTCCCATCGCCTTTGCAATATCAGCAACAATGTCCTTGTGCTGTTTCGAAAGACCCTCAGGATCAACACAATCATTAACATCTTTGACCCTGCCGAGATAATTAATCATTGTTCCCTCTGATTCAAGGTATGATGATGCAGGGAGCACAATGTCAGCTTCTTCTGCAAGACCTGTCAGATATGAAGTCTGTGCAACAATGAATCCTGATTTAGGCTTGTCTGAAACAGGTACATCGCCTACAGCGTAAAGTACATCTGCTCCGCTTTCAGACATTTCTTTGTATGTCTTGCCTCCGGTTGTTACACCGTTGGCTACTACACCTCTTGCATTTGCCTCAAAAGGAACTGCTGCAACCGTCGCATCCGTAATCAGTGAAAGGTTCCTTGCGGCTCCGAAGAGGGAAGGGGCGCAGAGTACTACAATCGACGTTCCGGCTGTAATAAGCTCTGCTGCCTTTGCTGCATCCTCTGATGCGGTAACGCCTGAAACCGCTGCCTCAAGGTCTTTATCACCCTTGCTGCCGCTATCTACAAGCGCTTTTGCTATTTGCGAAAGAGAGGCTGCTTCATCACCTGTAATACTGACGGTAGCACCGGCAGTTGATCCAGCAGCGCTTAATGCTATCAGCTTTGCGCCGCGTGCTGCTCTCTTCCTTACAGCTGCGTCAACCGCAGCAAGGACTCTGTCCTGCTGTGATGCATTGAGCCCCGCAGTGATAATAACATCCGCACTGTCGATATCAATAGCATCAGAATTGTTCATTGCTTCCGCGTCCGTGTAAAGGCCCGCTGAAGAATCTATGTTTTTTGTCTTGATAACATCTGAAGCGAGTTTTGAAAGTGCTGCAGCGTCTTCATTTAAAATGCTGGCAGTGCTGATGATGCCTGTTTTGGCACCTGCTGCCTTTAATTTATCTGCAACTGTCTTCAATGCGTCATCCCAGGATGTCTCTACCAGTTTGCCGCCTTCTTTCTTAAGAGGAGTCCTGACCCTGACATCCGAAGTGGTAGATTCGAAACCGAACCTTCCGATAGCGCATATGTATTTTTCGACTGAACCGTCTTCTCCACCGGAATTGATCTTTACAACACTGCCTTCATTAGCGCTGACTGTTATATCACAGCCGCTTCCGCAGGAAAGACAGACTGAATCTGTTTTTTCATATTCCCACTCCCTGCCTTTTCTCCACCTGTCTGTTTCGAGAAGGGCGTTGACCGGGCATACATCCACACAGCTTCCGCAGAATGTGCATTGTGATTCCTGAAGTGGTTTATCCTGAGCAGTAGAGACTTTTGCTCCAACACCTCTACCCATGAACTCAAGCACATTAGTACCCTGTTCATTACAGACCCTTATGCATTTTCCGCAGAGGACACAGTAGTCAGAGTCCCTCTTGATGAACGGATTGGCCTCGTCTACCGGGTAGCCGAAGCTCTTTCTCGAGAAGGTCGACTCTTTAATCTCAAAGTTATATGCATACTCCTGGAGATTACATACACCGGCCTTTGTACATGTCATGCAGTCCATCGGGTGCATTGAGACAATTAGATCGATGATGAATTTTCTCGTCTTCTCGATATCATCGGTTATGGTCTTTACGGCCATACCTTCTTTTACTTTAGTAATACATCCTGCAACCGGGCCCCTGCCTCCCTCTACCTCTATAAGACAGAGCCTGCAAGCGCCCATTCCCTTCATTCCCTTCAGATAACAGAGGTTCGGGATATGGATACCAACGGATTCAGCGGCATCAATCAGGTTAGTGCCGGCCGGGACCGTTGCCTCTTTACCATCAATTGTTAAACTAACTAAGTTGGACATTTAAGACCCCCTTTATAAATTCAATTTTATTTGTATTCAAAATTATTTTATAGGGTGTAATGCTTACGCCCCTACGTTTTCCTTTTCTATTTCTTTTGCGGTTTTAGTAATGATTGCGTTGTACTTGCATACTTTGATACACTCACCGCATTTTGTACATCTCTTCTGTGCTATTTCAAAAGGCGTATAGCCTGAAATGAAAGGCTTGATCTTCTCACCGTATATAGCGAAATCTTTACATGCATCAAGACAGTCTCCGCACATGGTGCAGTTATCCGGAATGATAAAATATGTCAGGAATCCTGAACACTCATTAGGAGTACATGAACCGGCGATATGCTCACTGAATGCGTCTGTTTCGAGCTGTTCAGCAATGTAAGCCGCTGTATCTTTCCCTTTTTTACACATGGATGCAGTCAGCATCTGGGATGAGATCTTTTTCAGGGTCGCAATGTCATCTTCGGAAGCTGAGCCGTCAATAAAACGCTTGACCCGTATCCTGGATTCGTAACTACCCATCGAACAGGGGAAACACCTTCCGCACATAGGTTCAGCGAGAAATTCTTCGATGAATACCAATGATCTCTGAACAGGGCAGCTCTTTTCATCAGCTATTGCCTGAACGTCTTTCATCTTTACCTGTTTCTTTTTTTCTTGAGTCATTATTTGTTTACCTCTTGTCTTTTATGTTTCTCTACCTTAACTGCATGAGTAGGGCAGACAGAGACGCATGCCTTACACTTTGTGCAGTAGTCCTGGTCTATGAAGAATGTTTTTCTGGTTTCACGGACTGCGTCAAAAGCACAGGCTTCCTTGCAAAGTCCGCAGAGGATACATTCTATATTTTCAATCCTGAACTTTCCTAAACCGCTGCATGCTTTTGCGCGGCAGAATTTATCGTAAATATGTTCTTCGTATTCTTCTCTGAAATATTTGATTGTTGTAAGTACAGGGTTCGGGGCACTGTTGCCAAGACCGCAGAGGGCTCCGGCAATTATGTTTTTACCTAGCTCTTCAAGGCGTTCTATGTCTCCATGTTCACCCTTTCCTGATGTGATTTTCTCGAGTATCTCGAGCATCTGGTATGTACCAATTCTACATGGCGGGCATTTACCGCAGGATTCAGACTGAGTAAATGAAAGAAAGAACTTTGAAACGTCAACCATGCAGGTTTCTTCATCCATTACTACCATACCACCCGATCCCATCATTGAACCGACTTCTCTTAGTGAGTCGAAGTCGACTGACAGGTCAAGATGCTCCTTGGTGAGACAGCCGCCTGAAGGGCCACCTGTCTGGACTGCCTTGAACTCTTTGTCATCGAGTATGCCGCCGCCGATATCGTATATTATTTCCCGAAGGGTTATTCCCATGGGAACTTCTACAAGACCGGTGTTTTTCACCTTTCCTGTAAGAGCAAAAACTTTTGTTCCAGGAGAATTCTTTGTGCCTATCTTAAGGAACTCATCTGAACCTTTTTCAATGATGACAGGTACACAGGCATATGTTTCTATGTTATTCAGGTTTGCAGGATATCCCCACGGTCCGCCGCCGTTTTCTGAAAGTCTCGGTGGTCTGGGCCTCGGGAATCCTCTTTCACCCTCAACCGATGCGATGAGAGCTGTTGACTCACCACATACAAAAGCACCGGCACCTTCCCTGATATTCATCATGCAATTGAAATCCGTACCGAGGATGTTTTTGCCGAGCAGGCCGAGTTCCTCTGCCTGCTTGATAGCTATTTCGAGGTTTTTAACCGCAAGCGGATATTCATGTCTTACATAAATAATACCGTATTCAGCGCCTATGGCGTATGCACAGAGTATCATTCCTTCAAGGAGACTATGGGGGTCTCCTTCCATGATTGACCTGTCCATGAAAGCTCCCGGATCTCCCTCGTCACCGTTTGCCATGACGAATTTGACGTTATTTATTGAGCTTTTAACGTGTTTCCATTTTTTTCCAGCAGGGAAACCCGCTCCGCCTCGCCCTCTGAGGTTAGCTTTATCTACTTCGTCCATTACCTGGTCGGGTGTCATGGATTCGATTGCCTTTTCCAGACCGGCATAACCTCCGACAGCGATGAAATGGTTAATATTGTTAGGGTCTATCACTCCGTTGTTTCTGAGGGCAAGCCTTTTCTGTTTTTTATAAAAGGGTATTTCATCCATTTCAGCTATCGGATCACTGTGAATGTCATCACGGTACAGTCCCTGTCTGTAGGGCAGGCTTCCGAGCATTGAGTAATTTATGATCCATGGTACGTTTTTGGGCTTTGTCCTCTGGTAAAAAATGTTCATGGGTTCGACTTTTAAAACAGGGCCCTTCTGGCAGATACCCTGACAGCCCGTTTTTACAATCTCGAGGTCTACACCGCTTTTATCGGCTTCCTTCTCGAACCTGTCAATGACCTTATGTGCGCCGGTAGCGGTGCACGCTGTACCGCAACAAACTCTTGCCCTGAGCGCATCGGGTTTAAACGTTTCTTCTTTTAGCTTTTCCCTTAATTTCTTAAGTTCAGCTACACTATTCAGTTTTGCCATTTTATCACCTTATAATAAATTGAACTATATTGAAAAATTTTATTCGTCGTCATCGTCTAAGTTGATGTCTTCATCTCTTTTGATTTTGTCCATCATCATGTCGAGTTTTGTGTTATCGATTTCACCGACTATGTCCTCGTTAACAGTAGCGACTGGTGCGAGTCCACAACAGCCGATACAGCCGACTGTTTCGAGAGTCATCGAAAGGTCTTCCGTTGTTTCGCCTTCCTTTATATTAAATTCATCCTCTACACTGTGAAGGACTTTGTCCGCGCCTCTTACATGACATGCAGTTCCTGTGCAAATCCTGACGATCCTTTTGCCTCGCGGGGTGAAATAGAACTGTTTATAAAAAGTGGCTGTGCTGAATACAAATGACATCGGCACATTAAGTTCAACTGCCAGTTTGTCCAGCTCCTCCTGCGGAAGATAATTGTGCTCTTCCTGAATCTTTTGAAAAGCATGAATCAGAACACCTCTCTGTTTCTGCTCGTCAGTGAGAACGTTAGCTATCTCTCCGAAAACCTCATTTATCTTCAGACTCATTTATACCTCCAACTCCGGCATGCGCTACGCCTTTGATCTCTCTTCTGGCTGCCATGTCCATAAGTACCCTTTCAGCACCGAATTTGCCAGGCTCGTATTTTCTGAGTTTAAGTGCCGCTCTAGCACCATCAATGTATTTCAGCGCCAAGGCGAGCATTTTTTCAGGGTCCGGCTCAAAATGAAGCGCTCCCATGTATCTCTCCATCCAGGTTTCAGTCATTATCTTTGTCAGCTCCTTGCTTGCACCGACAGGTGACTCACCGCCGAAAATACAGGGTACACCTGAAGCTGCGAAGTAGCATCCGATTGCAATTGCTTTTTCAGACATCCATTCAGGGGCGATACCAACAGCAGGCATTCCGGCGATTTCATCTGAGAGTCCGCCTTCTTTTGCCATGTTTGTTGCGATGGTAAGTATCCTTGAATTATCAACACATGCACCAAGGTGCAGAATAGGGGGCATACCAACCGTTTCGCAAACTTCCCTGAGACCCGGTCCGGCATGTTCAAGCGCCATTTCAGGAGTAAGGTACCCCTCTGTCGCGCAGGCAGCAGAACCGCAGCCTGTAGATACAATTAATACGTCATTCTTAATAAGTTCTCTTGCGAGGAACTTATGTATTCCCGTTGCAGCTACTCTCGGGTTGTCACATCCTGCAAGACCTACAACACCGCGTATTCTACCGGCCATGATTGCGTCATTTAAAGGCCTGTAAGAAGCACGCCATTTGCCTCCGAGCATATACTCGATATATTCATCGGAAAATCCTCCGATAAGCGGGGCCTTCTTTGATACGTGGCTTCCCTTTGTCTTCCTGTTAGTGAAATTGTCACATGCCAGTTTAAGAATCTCCTCAGCTGTCTTGTGCGGATTATGTTCGTCATGCTCAATGTGCACGGCGTCATACATCTTTGCCTTGGCACTGGTAGTTACGATCTTGGTATGGAATTTTTTCGCTACTTCAGTGATAGCGGGCATAATGCACTGAACGTCCACTGAGAGGGCATCGATCAGTCCGGTCATAATTGCCAGTTCCTGGTTTGTAAACCCACCTGCTGTTGGGATTCCGTGTCTCATAAGTACTTCATTTGCAGTACAGCACATCCCGCCGATGTTAATGCCTTTGGCCCCTTTTGATTCTGCATACTTGATCATTTCTGGTGATGAGCCGACTTCAACGATTGCTTCGGCAAGAGTAGGTTCATGTCCATGCACTACCATGTTGACTTCATCTTCCTTGAAGATACCAAAACTTGCTTCAGCCTTGACAGGTTTTGGAGTTCCAAACAGGATGTCCGAAATATCTGTTGAAATCATACAGCCGCCCCAGCCGTCTGCCAGTGCAGTCCTGAGACCCTGTGTCATTAAATGGTCTGCCTCATGGTCAACACCTACTGCTGTACGGTGCATTGTTTCCACAACCTCCCTGTCAATACCTCTTGGAACGATGCCGTACTTCCTCCATCTTGCCTGGGTTTTTTCAGGGGCCCGCTTACAATAGTTCAGTTCACCGTTCTGGCGGCCGAAGTCCTGAAGGAATGTTTCAGCAACATCTTTTGCTACATCATTTATAGGCCTGCCTTCGAATTCAATATCGAGGATACCTGCAACCTTATACAGTTTTTTCACATCTTTTATCTGAAAGTCTTTGTTTTTACCGGTTGCTACTTCCAGGAGTGTATTTGCCATGTCTCTTGAATGGTCAGAGTGCGCTGATGTTCCGGCGGCGATCATTCTCAAAAAATTTCTGGCTGCTACAGTCGGAAGTGTTGCACCGCAGACTCCGCGTGCTTCCTCTTCGGCGTTTTTGCCTACGAGTCTGCATGGTCCCATATGACATACCCTGCAGCATGCGCCTGTTTCACCAACAGGGCAGGGCTTGAGCTTTTCTGCACGGTCAAAACATGTTTCTATCTCATGGGCCTTACCCCATGCAATTATTTCCTCGGCTGATGTGCCCGCACTTTTTATTGGTTTCTTGTCACTCATATATCCTCCGTTAAATAATAATCGTGTTCAGTTATCGTAAATCGTCGTTTGACGGTCTTAGAACATCGGGTCCATTTCAAGGGCCGGGTGTCCTACATTTGCAAGGTGCTCCATGAGTTTTTCAGAATCTTCACAGACTGTTTCGTCCGCTATCTTGTCGATTAGATCAGGCACTCCTTCTTCCTCGGCCCTTTTCTTGAAATCCTCAATGAGTCTTTCTTTCAGGTTCTTTGTCATCCATACGATTCTCTTCAGGCCGCCGTCGGCAAAAAGGAATTTTCTGCTTGTGACAAAGTTAACGCCTATACCCATGAAACCCGGGCTCTGCATACCGCCGCCGACAGTTCCTGCCAGCGTAGAGAACTTCATGCCCGCAGGTGTCATTCCGGTATGTCCCCTCTGTACGAGCATGATACCGTTTGCCTCGGGGACGATCGCTACGATACACTCAAAACATCCGCAGGATGTCATAGGGTTGTCCATTATTGTATACAGGTTCAATGAATCTACCGCTCCGGCTGTCGCCTCTTTCAGGTAATTGTCCACACCTGAGAACCTTCCTGCAGTGGCATCTATTACCTCACCTTTTTTAATGGGCTGGTTGCCGCCTGTCGGATCGATTTCGAATGCTGCTTTTGTATCAAGCCAGTTGTAGGCCCCGCATAGCCCGAGACGTTCAGGGCTGATAACACATACATGTGATGGAGCGAATGACTGACAGAGCAGACATGAATAGTAATCCTCGACCGATTCGTCAGTGAGTCCTTCGACTCTTTTGTCTCTTTCTTTGTATACGACCTTTGCAAGTTCCTGCTGTTCAAGCACGTCCTTTTCGTCAACGTAAATAGTACATTGTACTTTATCGACGATAGACTTGAACCTGCTCTTTGTCATAGTGTTCAGGATGATCCCGAAGTGCTCAAGGGTGATACCATCCTTCTGCGCGTTATTGCTGATACGCATCCAGTTCACATCACGCTGTCCCATATGCCAGATACCCTGGGCTTCGTTCAGGTTGTGATGGAATTTTCTTTCAAGTATTGATTCAAAGTCAGACTGCATCTTTCTGCCCGCAACTTCCAGGATAATACCCATGGGCATTCTTCCGCCCTCTTTGAACCTTTTCTCGACATCCGTACCGATAATAGTCACCTTGCCGTCCTCTACCTCTTCGAGTTCCTTTGTTTTAACAAACTCAAAGGCAGGGGTGCGGTTGCCGCCGAACTCGATGAACATATCATCTTTTCTTATTCTCTCACCCTCGAAAGCGGGTCCGTATGAGACCGGGATAGGAGGCTTTTCAACCGTTACCTTGAGTCCTCTGACCTCGAAGGCCCTCTGGACTATTTTAGAGTGGTCTAATTCTTTCTCAACATGCTCGTATGTACAGACACCGGTTGGGTGTATGACAGGAACATCAGTATCACAGATAGCAGGGTAGCCCATAACTATTGCACCAGCGCCTGTTGACCAGATAATATCGGTCATTTCACCGAGAACCATAGCAAAAGCAAATACTCTGTCTTTTGTATATTTAAGGTGTGACTTATAATCTCCGGGTTTGTTTCCGCCAAAGATCATGGATGCCCTGATTGACCAGCTTGCGGCATAGACCGTATGCTCTACATCAGTTCCGAGCGGTACTATATATGTGTCCCAGCCGAGTTCAACTTTCCTTCTTATAAGCTGCGCGGTGACACTGGTTACTTTTCCGCTTTTATCTTTTGCACTTCCTGAAAGGAAAGTAAGGATGTTCTTTTCCTGCAGCTCTCTGACTATCTTTTCTGCTGTCTCATCGTCAGGTGCCGCGCCAATAATACATGCAAACCCGGGCATCCTTCCGTCAACAAGCTGAATTCCCAGATTTCTCTGAATAGTATCAGTGATGAATCCGTTAAACTCATAACCTGTTTCAGGGTCTTTTGACGGTTCTTCGCCGTTTATGTACCTGAGTGCCATTAAGATTTCTTCCAGGAACAGGGTGGCCATACCTGAATCGAGTGTTTCTCCAAGATATGGTTTCCAGAGTTTATCGTCCGGTATGTCCTGAAGCATCTCCCTTGTCATTTCAAGGGCGACTTTCATGTCTGCGAGTGTTTTGACCGGGAAGGCGGTCATTGCATATATCTGTGGAAGATAAAATGCGGTATCGGGAAACTCAAATATAAAGTCCTTGCCTTTATCGGCAATTGCTTTTTCAAGATTTTCCTCTGCTCTTTTAAAGAGAGTGTGTGAAGCCCTGATTGCTGCAGAGGCTATAATTTTTGACATCTCTACCTCCTAATATATAATTGGATACGATTTAAATTTATAAAGTGAACATTAAGTTTAATATTTATGAATAAACAATTCAATATCTCTTATTACTTGCATTTGCTGCAGATCCCAAAAAATTCAATGCTGTTTCCCAGCACATCAAAACCTTCAGTCATTTCATCAGATACGCTGAGTTTGAAATCTTTAAAAATATCAATAATACTTTTACATTTTGTACATATGAGATGATGGTGTTTTGAATTGTCCGGATCATATCTTTTTTTGTTGGAATCTATTTTTAGTTCTTGTACACTCCCCTTGTTCTTTAAGGCATCCAGTGTATTGTAAACTGTTGCAAACGACATTGTCGGGAACTGATCTTGAACGGCCTTGTATATATCCTCTGCTGAAGGGTGTGATTTATTCCCATCTAAGAAGCTAAGAATAGCAAGGCGTTGAGGCGTTAACTTTATCTGTAGATTTCTATATTTATCCATTATATTAAATAACCTGCCTAATTAATAAATGTTATCACATTAGAAACATTATTATCAAATTCATCTTATTAAATCAGGATGAAGATGTTTGTTATATTGAAAAGATAATTAAATTAATCAGTTAAGCCATATAAGTTAATTTAATGACTTAACTGATAATTAATTATTACTAATTTAACCCCTGGATTTCAGGAATGTCGGTATAGCATTTGCTTCCCTTGGTCCAATGGTTATCTTCCATCCTTCAAGTTTGTCCTCAAGTGCTCCGCTGAGTATTGCTACCTGTCCAGGAAGAATGAGTTCCTTGTTTGTAATCTTGTCTCCAATATTGTTTTCCAGTATAAACTGGGTGATCTTGGTTGCGGTAAACTTGCCCGCTGCCCATGCAGTAAGTACTGAAAGACCCTCGCAGTCCATAACCGCAAGCATGCTTGGTACCTTGCTGTTTTCAATTTCACCAGAAACAATGAAATATGTGAGAGAGAAATTGGTAGTTATCATTAATGGAGAATCAGCTGTTGGCTCATTGATTTCATAAACCTTCTGTTCAACCTGCATTGGTACCTGAGGATCTGTATAAATATTCTGCCTGACTGTGAAAAGTGCAAGGTTCTTCCATTGTTCGGCGCTGCTGACAATGATTATTGAGGCGTACTTTGCGATTGCAACAGCAGCAATTGATGCCTCAAAAATAGAATCGTCTCTGATTACATTGTTAATTATCGGGTAACCAAGAGGCTTAAAGCTCTTTTTCAGGGCGGAACGTCTGGCCTGCGTATTATGCTCTATGATCTCTTTGGCGTTCTTTGCACCAGTTTCAAGAACAATATCTTCAACACCAAGACCCTTGATCTTTTCAGTCAGGGCACTCAGTGCCTCAAGTCCATCAGCGCTGGCAACTACAGGTACACTGTTTGCTTTTGCGATATTTGCCATTGCATCGGCATTTTCATCAGTAACACGGTATATGAGAGGTTTCCTGGCAGCAACCGCTTTTACAGCGCCTTCTATTACGGAAGCGTCACTGCAGTTAAGAATGAGCGCTGCATCCGGTGCCTTATCAGCTACCAGTTTTACAGCTGCTTCATATTTAGCACTGTCGTTCGAAACGCACTCTATTGAAATGGCATCGACTCTCAGTTTTTGACCTACACGGTCTATTTCTGAGTTAGCGACTTCCTCTGCCTTTGCAGAAAGATCAGCATCGCTAAGGTCATCTTTTACATTCAAAGCTATCGCGGTTGGGTTTACGAATTTCTTATCATGTCTGAACATGACATTTTCTCCGCCCATCTTTACTGCTTTATCACCTGTGCCAAGAGCAAAAGACCTGATTGGCGGAGCAGATGCTTCACCAAGGGTGCTCTTTGCCTCCTCGGATACATCAGGACATGCTGAAATCTCAGCCGCGCCCTGTGCAAGTTTCATTGCAAAAGCAAGGCACGTAGGAAATCCGCATTTTTTGCAATTTGTCTTTGGAAGAAGTTTAAATATTTGAACTCCGGTTAATGCCATTTTAAGTCCTCCATTTTATCTTAATCAGTAATTATTCGTTTCTAACTTAATTCATCTATTGTTTTTTCAACACGCTCTACAGCTGACGGATGTCTCATGATCAGAAGGTTGGAACCCGCTATCATCAATGAAGTTGCAGTGAGAGTTTCCCATGTTATTCCACGCTCTTCGAGTGAACCCCATTCTGGTACATCTTCTTCAGCCGCGGAAACTTCTTTTACCTTCCATACGTACATGCCTACATCAGCCAGTATTGGAGGCTGCATTGTGGCGTCGTTCTGGGCAAGACCAGCGAGTCTGATTCTCTCCATAACTGAATATGTATACTCAAGGCCGTAACCCAGACCAGAGCACATAGGGTCTGTTATGAGCCTGGCTTTATCAAAACCCATTTGAGTAATCAGGATGTTTAACTGTTTTGCGAGATTTATATCAAGCTCGGACATCGCTATTAATTTGTGATTGTGAGCGAGTGCTGCAGCTACGATAGTCTTGTAATTCCCTTCCTGTGCCTTGCCGATAACACAATTGTACCCGCTGGCAATTTCAGCAGCGGCAACAAGTACGGAAGCGTCTTTTTCTATATGGTTTGAACCGAGGATGATAAGAGGCACATTGATAGCTTCCAGAACATCCTTGATCGTTTTTGCAGCATCTTCGGCAGAACAGTCACCTCTGTCAGGGTGGGTCGTCACGAGTCTGAGGGCTATTGCTTTGGCATTCAGATTGTCCTGGCAATGTTTTGCCCATGTGACAGGGTCGCCGCTTACATCCTTATATACTTCCTTTACTGTATCAGGCCAGTCATCCGGTGGACAATCCTGTATTTCATAAGCAACTAAAGGTTTGTTGGGTATTTCTCCCTCAAAAGACAAAAAGGGAAGGCTGCTTTCTCCGCCTATTGTTACGGCTTTATCGTCTTTACCGAAATTAACTGATTGGACTTGTCCGTTAAAAGATTCTTTTGGTACAACGTATGACATATTAACCTCCAAAAAAAATAGAATTTAAAAAATCAAAATTCAAAAATCAACATTACATTTCAAGGTATGAATGAGCGTACAGGGTCTTATTCATAAAGACATCAGTGGTCTTGATTGTGTCCATCATTTCTTTATCAAGCGGGTTGGCAATAGCGGCCGTAAGTCCCGCGTTCATAAGTAATACCGCATATGTCCTGTCGATCAGGCTCCTCATGTTCTTGGGTACGCCGTTCGAGATATTGCTGAGTCCTACAACTGTCTTCATTGGAGGATCGTTCAGCTCCTGGAACATCTCTATGGCCTTGATGGAGTGCATTGCCTGGTCCTGTGTTGTGCAGACCTGGAGGATCAACGGATCGAGATAGATGTCTTCCATGGGCATGCCTGCTTCCATGGCCCTTGCCATAATCTCTGCAGCGATGCCGCACCTCTCTTCAGCGTCAGCCGGGAGACCGCCTTTACCTACTGTGAGGGCAATCAGTTCAGCATTGAACTCTGCTGCGAGATCGAGTATCGGGAATCTTTCAGGGTCGTTCGATGTCGAGTTGACGAGGGCTCTTCCCCATTCGTTGTTGTGGACTTCTAGTCCGGCCCTGAGAGCTCCAATATTCGTGGTATCAAGACAGAGCGGGGCCTGTACGACCTCCTGGATGCTTTCACACATCCACTTCATGAGATCTTCACCGCCGTCCTCTGCAGGACCGATGTTAACATCTATAAAATGCGC
>PJEL010003368.1_pt1 | contig 13760 bp, 7 predicted proteins | sample 1853271 | NCBI WGS metagenome assembly PJEL01 (sample SAMN08108733, study PRJNA415343) | Invertebrate metagenome, whole genome shotgun sequencing project. | host: Globobulimina | place: Sweden: Gullmar Fjord | collected 2015-08 | reverse complement strand
TACAATTGGTTCTGACTTATTAGATGTTTGTGTTTGACCAGATATTGTTGTTTGATCAAAATTAGATGCATTAAAAAAAGGTTGTTGCGTTGGACAAGCACCATAGTTATAACATGGATTGGAACAGAAACACTTATCATCTTGATAGACATATGGTGTTTGTCCTTGCCCTAATATTGTTAATGCCTTTGAGTTATCTGTCATCTGTTTATGGATTTTGGCGTTATACAAACTTTGAATATACATTAGGTTAAGCATTGGTTTATGATCAAATGTTGTACGAGGCAGGCATACTTCTTCTGCTTGTTGCATTGGTAATTGATCATAGGGATATATCCCTGTCTTTGGATTCAAATTAGAATAAAATGTAGCATTATTACTCTCATTTGTTGTTGATGCGTCATTGTTATAGGATTTATCAAAACCAAACAACTCTTTATTTTTAGATAAATAATTACAAGGTTGTTGCATTGGCACAGGTGTTTGTGCAATTGGTTGCTCTCGCGTTGGTGCTGGTCTCATGCTATTACTCACATTTTCTGTATTTAGAAATACAAATAGTTCAGTTTGTTCAGATATTGGTGTTTGAACAGCAGCCCCTCCTAAATAAACAGGTGTATTATGTACTTGACAAATATTACTGACATCTTCTGAATTACCAAATATATCTCTATCGTTTCGTTGTCGTTGCTCAACAGCATCTTTATTTGCAATTATATTATTTTTTTTATTTTTTAAAAAAGATCTCACTGTTTTTACCACTGTATTTAATGAACAGATTATTAATACTACTACTCCTACTACTTCTTTTACTAAACTTTTCTGCTCATCTACTTCTCGTTTCTGACTCAATTCTGCTGCTTCCTTTCTTTCGTTATAATGTCGATTATTTGTTATTTCTTCTTTTAGTGCTCTGATTATTTTACTAATTATCCATGTAAGATTGGTGCTTATTTTTTCAGGTACTACTTTTATATTTTCGCTATTTCTTACAATATCACACGAAGTAAATAATACCCTTGTAAAGGATTGATATAGGACTTCAATTAAACCAAATTTTCTTTTTTCTTTTACAGCTTCAATAGCAAGTAAAATCTCATTATGTAAATCATCTATATGCTTAGTAAGTTTAGGAAAACAACAAAACTTTTCTTTGAAAAGTTTTGTATCATGCAGACTATTTCCTAAATAAGCAAGATATTTCTGAGCGTCAGTTAAAGAAGAAGGTGGTTTTTTTTTGTTTTGCTCATAATATAAATAAGCTTCATCCTGGTCTAATTTATTACTAATGAAATTTTGTATACTATTTTTGAGAACTCCTACTCTATAATTATGATCTGTGAAGTTTTGAAGAGCAGTCGAATACATACTACTACATCCTACAAATAGTCCTACAAAAGTTAATGTTTTTAAGATAAGCTCTTTATTCGTTTTCATCAAATTGCGTTTGGTTTTTACTACAAATATAAAACATTTTTTTAAAAACACAAAATTCTATTAATTCTATCATTGTTCTTAAGAGATTTTTTTTCTGTTTGATAAGCTCCTTTTTACATACTTTACCTAAATTGTTTTGGTCATCGGATTTTTTTTACTAAAAAGACAACTGCGATAACTACTGCTTTTCTTGTTTAACTCTATTTTTGAGTTGCTAAATTTGTGGTTTTTTTGCTCTACTTATTTTTCTGGCATTCTGTAGAATGCTGTTATTCTATAAAACCCTGCTATTTTTTGTCGGTTGTCAACTACTTTTTTTAACTCTTTTAAAAAAAAGAAGGTAGCTAAAGCTACCTTCTTTACCTATGCGTCATTTGACCTATTGGATTTTTCTACATTATATTTAGGGATGTATTTTAGGGTAGTTCACCCAAAAGATCAACTTAGATGCTGGTCTAAAAAGATATTAAGCAATTGAATAGAATGGTAATTCCTATATTTGAAATGAAAAACTGAAGGTCTCCAAAGAAAAGAGCCATATTATCTTCATGTGGCAAATATCATCCAGTACTTCAAGTATCCTCCCAACGTTCTACAAAAGGGGAAACTACTTGACTCGATGCTACAAGTAGCTTTCCCTTCATATGTTTTAGCAAATAGCATGGTAGGATAAATATTGCTCTTATTATTTTTATGTTATTTACGTTACAGATATAATAACTTTACTAACAGCACTGTTTCGCTACAATGGATTAGTTATTTTTTTAGAAATATCCACACTACTATTTAACTATAGTACTTATTATTTAAGTTATATTAACAAGCTCAACTAACTTTTTTGTTCTTTTTTTAATGGATATAAATTATATTTGTGTGTCTGGTTGTTCGTTGAGGAGTTTGTACTTTTTATAAAAAAATAAATTTAATTAAATGAAATATCATAATCATATTAGGTTTATTCAAACTATGGGAGTAGGGCTTGCTTTGGCTTTTATCTCTAAATTTGTATATGATCTTCCTCAAGATTTGAATTACCATAATTTTGCATATAAAAGATTTTTTTTTCAAATTCCTAATCTTTTTGATGTTTTTACTAATTTTATTTTATTTTACCCTTGTATTTTGGGTATTAGATTTACTATTGAAAAGTGGAATGACTCTAAGTTATTTTCTTGTAATTTTGAAAGGTGGATTAGGTTAATATTTTTTTCTTCTACATTATTAGCTGCATTTGGCTCTTCTTGTTACCATCTTAATTCTAATAACAAAATATTGATTTGTGATGGACTACTTATGGTTATTGGGCATATGGCTCTTTTAACTATGATAATTTCTATCTATGTAGAAAAATCAAGAGAACAGATAAAAATAATTTTTATTTTACTACAGTCAACAGGAATTTTTAGTGTGCTATATTTTCCATACCATAATTCTTTTGGTATAATACTTTATGTATTGGTTCAATATTTACCCACAATCATTATTCCTAGAATTGTTGTTAGTTATTATAAAAACAATCGTACTAAGACAAAAGTTATATATATATTGTTAGCTATGTTTTTCTATTTCATTACTAAAAAGTTGGAGTTTAGTGATTATTTTATTTTTGATATTTTAGGTAGTACTATTAATGTACATTCTCTTAGGCATATTTTCTCAGCAATAGAAGTTTTTTATATCCACAAGTTCTGCTCTACTACCAAACATATAAAAGACTTTGAAGTACTAATTTCTAAACTTCAAAAATTAACAGAGGAGTTAAAGGGAAAAAATAAAGATTAGTAAAGTTGTAGAGCTTGGCGTGGCTATTTAGGTTATTTATATTACGGTATTGGGAATATCAACTCTAGTATTATTGTTGGCTGATTGGCTTCTCTACAATTTTAATAACCATACCAAAAACACACGAGAAGTCCTTTAATTGGCATATAAACGTTTTGTAACAAATGAATATCTATATGTTAAATGCAAAAAAGGCACCTTAAGGGGAGTTTTAGATTTAATAAATTTTAAAATTTTGTAGACTAAAAAGTCATGCATTTTTCTAACTTATTTCTTGCTACCTCTCTCCAATTAGCATCTCTCCCAATGAGTTATCTTGTTATTCTGGCATTCTTTTTTAGCCCCACGCCCATATGGCATCTATTCCAAAACACAATTTAAAGACGGTTCCTCACTAAGCAAGTTTACTGTTATGCTTGAACAGAAAAAATATATACCTTCAATAACTAATTTAAACAAACATTTAAACCTCATTTCTTCTAATCCTCCAATGATTTCCTAATCAAAGTGAATAAATTCACCTTCTTGCAAGTTTTACAAATATAGACCATTGCTTCAATCAAGGCCATTTTATTTGTTCTTGCTGGAATTTGTATATCTTTACTTACTCCCTAACTTTAGCTTTTGAAGGCTTTCTATCGGAGACTAGATGCCTTTATTTCTTGCCTAAGGTACAAGTTAGGGAAAGGCTTATTACCTATTAAGTTGGCTCCACGTTCATTTTTCACAAGATAAAGACACTATTTCCCATAACTCCTACATATGAGTTTAGTTTTAATTTTATTGCCCGCTGCTTAATAACCAACTGTAAGCGTTCTTATCTGCATTATCGGCATGTTGAACATAATATAGTTTGACTCTTACCATTATTAGGTACAAGTGAAGACTTAGCACATTCCAAGTGTTATGATGAGCGCTTACTTTAAAAAACTACTTTGTTTATTCTTTTGATTTGGAGGTTGTAAGTGCTTCTCCCGAATGCACCACTTATAAAGTAGGCGTTTATTTAACGCCTGATTTACACCTTGCTTTTTTTTAACCATTATCTTGTTCTTACCTTTCTTTGCCTTTGGTTTTTTTGTCATTTGTTGGGTTTTTAAGTACTCAAAGACAAGAACCTTTGTTTCTTTATTGTATAACTATATTGCGGGTTATTTGGTAACAAAAATTCTTCCCTATTTGCTATACTTCTTTGGTCGATAAAGAATGCCCTTCCTTTGTTTTATATATTGTTTTTCTTCTCTTTTTTGGCTTGTAAGTTTTTTTGAAAGCGCCTTATGTGAAATCCTAAAATAGTTTTATTTTTTTACTCTTCCCTAATAAGGTCAAATGTGCCTTCACTCTTTAGAACATTGGATGAGTATTTTTACCTCCTCCCCTCCATGCCTATGGTATGTTTTTCTATAGTAATCTTTATTTTGCTTTTTTAATGTTAGTTTGTTGCTTATTAGTTAGGTTGTTTTCTATTTTGATCTTAGTGTCTTGTCAGTGATGATTTTTAATATTTAAATATCTTAACTTGTTAAGTTTATAACTTAATAAAAAATCACATTGCTCCATCTCTGCCTTTAATAAACGAAAAATAGTTACCTGTGTTAAATAAATTTCTTGAGACGTATTTGCTTTTTTATGGGGTTGAGTACAACATTTTTTTAAAAAATTTTGGGAAGTATTATACCAATTAGTAATGGGATTACTTGGGTAAAAGCTCAGGGATATCAGAGAACCAAGCTGTTTCTTCTTTTTTTTTGTCAGGGGAGGGCTGAGATTTTGGGCGAATTCCCCACAACATCTACCTACAATTAAAACAGGTATTGCTACCATTGCTAGAAATTATAATTGGAGATATGGCAGATATTGTTTATTTAAGAACTTTGTACATTTAATTTTTGTAACAAAATACCGCCCAGAGGTTTTACTAAAGAAATGAAGGCTAGAATGAAAGAACCAATTGAAGTCTTGAGTAAAAAATGAAGAGATAGCTTTTAGAATTTATGGGGAAGGTAATCTCCTAGATTTAATGGCTTCTCCCCCCACACACACAAGAGCTTTATGTAATTTTATTGGATGGTTAAATGGATTGTTAACATGAAGTAAAAAAGTTTAGGGGTCAAATAAAAGCGAAGTTATTGAGTTCCAATTTACAGAATTCTAGCTATTAAAGCATTGTCTTGTTATGGAGTGGCTCCTTATATGAGAGTTAAAGTGTATGTAAGTGGAGGCCAGATCCATCATAACTAAAGGGAGTTAAGAAGTCTAATAGAGAAAGACCTAGAGTGAGTAATAATAGTAGAGACGCAATAGGAAGCAATAGAGGTAGGTAGACTATGTGTGCTAAAGCCAGAGATTACCTACGCTTTTTATCAAAACAAAAAAAGTAGAATGAGATAAATGTTTATTTATTATTTGATAAAATTTATAGTATACTAAAACGGCTGGTTATATATAAATTGGATAAGATTAAACTAATAACCCACCACACCCCTTCCAACAGCTTTGCAATAAAATTTATAAAAAATACAATATATTGGTATTTAAATTTAATAAATTATTAGCAAAAATGAAACCCTTAAGCTTTGACCTCAAAAAACTCTCATTATTTAAAACCCTCAGAATTAAATACCTAGGCCTCCTCTACCATCTTAGCTTTCCTTTTTTGATACAAATGAGTGGTTGCCTAAAGGCAACCACTCATTTGACCAATACACCTACATCAACAGAGATAACATTAACCACAGAGTACACAAGAAACAACAATACTATGGTAGTGAAAAATGAGCACTCTTTAATTGTACCAAATGATAGCGATGAGGAAGAAGTATGGGACTCCTCCATGCTTCCCTTTGAAAATGACCCGCAATTTCAAAAACTTCCACCTTACTATCAAGACCAAATATTGCATCAAAGAAGAGAAAATACAAGAAAAAGGCTAAAAGCAATTAAGAAAAAAAAACAAAGAGCCTACAATATTGATAATATAAGAGATGCTAATAGGGAGCTTTTGCGATTAAGAAAAAAGAAGTACGATGGAGAGCACTTAGATGCTAAAGAATTAGTTAAAATATCTAGTAGGTCACTATCATCTCAAAAGAAAAAACAATTAGAAATATTCTTTGAAGAGCTAAAAGAGAAGAGAGAAAATCTTGATGATGTTTCTTTTCGAGGTAGCTATATAAAACTACCATCTGAGCAAATTATAAGAATGAGGAGAAATTATCTTAAATCATTACCATCTCCTAATAGCGGAGATACTTACTTTACACAAATGTTAATAATTTTTGGGTTATTGTCTTCTAATGACAATGCTTCTTCTTACACAAATGAAATTTATAGCAATTATAAATTTAATGAGAGATTTTTCTTTAATAGTAGAGTTTCAAGATCTCTCTGTTTTTCTATTAGCTATGCTACTAGCCTAGCCTTAATAATAGTGCCATATGTAGTATGGGTTTCAGGACACAATCCTTGTGGTTACTATAAATGTGTTTGTGAATCTTGTGTTAATAGTGATATGTCAAGTTGCTCTTATTACTATTATAAAAGTGTGGACGAATGTCAAATAAATGAACTTAAAGAGGACTCTATAAATGTATGTAAGAGTACTTGCCGTATAGATTATTTATTATGGCATATATGGTTTGGTGAGATTATTAGCATATTTCTCTTTTGTTATATTGGATGGAAAATAAATGAAAAATATATCGAAAGTGATAGGTATTTTAATAAATTAAAAGCAAGACTAGAAAAAGAAGAAAAACTAACCATCCCAGAAAAACTCACAATCCTACAAAAAAACACTTCCGAACCATCCTATAATTGTTGTAAGCGTTTTGTATGTAATAAAACTATAGTAGAACTTTCTGATGGAAGTAAAATTACACAAGTTTGTGGATTTGTGGATCTACCATTTTGGATTAACTTTAGTAAAGTTTGCTACAAAATAACAGGATGCTTTAATTGGATATTTTGTGCTAAGCAACAATCAGAAACCTCAAGCCAGGAGGTTGTAGATCTCTTAATAAATAGCTTTGAATAAGCACAAAATCTATAGGTAATAACAAAAATATATTTAAATTAATTAGAATGAATAAAAAAGCAAAAACCTCTTTTGCACTGTTATTAACAGCCTTTTATTATTTTAACCTTAACCTAGGAAGTATTTTTTCTACTACTTATACTCCCAAAAATAAATCTTTAATATACTCAGCCAGCTTACAAGAAAGCAAAGAGCTTTTAATAAAACAAGAACGTAGTGAGACTAACATTGATGCAAAGGACAATTATGGACGTAGTACTTTAATACGTGCTGCAGAAGATGGAAACAAAGAACTATTAAACATTCTAATAGCTAATAAAGCAAATATTGAGGCTGAAAGCGATACAGGAAGCACTGCTTTAATGTATGCTGCATAAAAGGACATAAATACATCGTGTCTATATTATTAGAGAAAGGAGCCAACATTGAGGCTAGGGACAACTAGGTAATACCGCTCTAATGTATGCTGTATCTTATGGAAAGATCCATATTGTTGAGTATTTAATAGCAAAAAATGCAGATGTTGAAGCTAGAAATAATTGTGGATGTAGTGCTTTAATACGAGCAGCTGAAGATGGAAGAAAAGATATAGTAGAGTGCCTAATAAATAGTGGAGCAATTATTGATGCAAAAGCCAATAATGGGCAAACAGCTTTAACGCGTGCGGTATTAAACTTTAAAAGAGATACGGCCCTATACTTGAAAGGAAAAAATGCAAGAGTACCTTTACTTGCAAGGCCTTTTTTCTTTTTCTCTAAAGACTTTCATCAAAAAGAGCAGTCTCAAAATTATAAGAGGTTTTAGTATTATCAAAAATAAAAGCCACGTAATCACATAAAATTATATAAGTCTCTTTCTTTTTTGATGATTAAAAATCCAATTCACGAACTTCACACAAAGTCTTCTTTACTCTTGATGTCACCAACAAAATAGACAGATATACATTCCCTAGACAACTATGTTAGCTTATAGCCACTAATATGATACTTTTTTGCAAACAGACATTTTGTTATCTCAAAAAATAAATCACGCTTTCGTTAGTAAATGCACCAAGGACACAATATTATGTTAGATTTATTTCTTTTTCCCAAAGACCATTTTATATATATAAAATATGTTTCTAAATCAGGCTAGCTCTATCCACATTGGCTAAATAGAAATTGTTATAAACTAGCTAATATCAAACAAACAAAAAACAATAACCCTACAACAAGATTTACAAAAAAGATAGTATATTAGTAGGTAAATTTAATAAATTATTAGTAAAATGAAATCCTTAAGCTTTGACGTCAAAAAACTCTCATTATTTAAAACCCTCAGGAGTAAATACCTAGGCATTCTCTACCATATCAGCTTGCCTGTATTGATGCAAATGAGTGGTTGCCTAAAGGCAACCACTCATTTGACCAATACACCTACATCAACAGAGATAACATTAACCACAGAGTACACAAGCAACAACAATACTATGGTAGTGAAAAATGAGCACTCTTTAATTGTACCAAATGATAGCGATGAAGAAACAATAAATGAATCCCATAAGCTTCCCTTTGAAGAAGACCCTCAATTTCAAAAACTATCTCCTTGTCAAAAAAAATACATCTTTGTCCTAAGAAGAAAAACCCAACAACAGCGTGTGACCAGTAAAAGAAAGGCGGTTTTATCAAGTGAATTACTTATTATAATTAAAGCTTTTGAGCAATTAGAGGAAATTAGAAAGAGAAGGTATAATGGAGAGCAACTAAATAAAAAAGAGTTAAATATTATATCTGGGAAATACCTATCTGATGAAAAAATAAGACAACTGCAAAAAGAACTAAAGGAGCAAGAAGTTTATGACGATATTATCTCAGAGTCTAAAAAAATTATAAGCTTAAAGAAAATTTATCTTAAAACACTACCCAAATCTTATAATAGTGAAATTGATTTTTACCAAAACTTAATAGTTTCTGGTGCTTTTAATCCTTATACATATTTTATAAGTTTAACTCTTCCTGAAAAAATAATTGGAAATTACATAAAAGCACTTACTACAAAGTATTACTTAGAAGATAAAGTTTACTTTAACAGCAAGGTATCAAGAGGTCGCTGTGAATTTGGTAGTTATACTGTTGTCACATTTTTAATTCCTTTGTTGTATATAATTGTATCTTCTGCAACAGAATATAACATTTTTTTGTACTATAAATGTTATTGCCCTTTTTCTTGTGATTATGATTGTGATAATTCTATCTGCTCTCCTACATATTATAGGAGTATGGAGGAGTGCCAAATAAATGAACTAAAAGAAAGTATAGTGGAAGTATGTATAAACACTACTTACATGCCATCTTTTTTAATATATTTATTTACAGGAGCGTCTTCTTTTGTATTATTTTTTCCTTATTTACTATATAGAACTGCTCAGCAATATACCTATAATAAAATACTTTCAAGACAAAATAAACTAATGCTGGAGGCAAATATTAACGCTGAACACCCAGAAAGACTCACAATACTACCTAAACCTTACGAACCATCCTCTTGTTGTAAGAGTTTGGTATGTAATAAAACTATTGTAGAGTTTTCTAATGGGAGTAAAATCTCAAAAGTTTGTGGATGCATAGAGCTACCATTTTCTATTAACTTTAGTAAATTTTACTCCAAAATAACAGGATGCTTTAATTGGATGTTTTGTGCTAATCAACAAGAAGAAACCTCAAACCAGGAGATTGTAGATCTTATAATAAATAGCTTTGAATAAGCACAAAATCTCTATGTGTTAATCGCAATATTACCCTGTTTTAGAAGTTATGAACTTTATATTGTTATATAAAGTTTATCAACACGGGACATCTCGTACTATTATTTGATATTTAAACAATAGTTGTAATTCCAATGCTGTATCAAAAGTTTATAAATAGAAAAAAGAACACTACAAAAACCTATTTTTCTGTTTTATTAACAGGTCTGTCTTAATTTAACCTTAGCATAGAAGGTATTTTTTTACTACTTATACTTCAGAAAATAAAGCTTTAATATCCTCTGTCAGGTTACAATAAAACTTCAAGGGTTTAATAAAAAATGAGACCAACATTGATGCAAGGGACAATTATTGACGTAGTGCTTTAATAGGTGCAGCAGAAGATGGAAATAAAGATCTATTAAACATTCTAATAGTTAATGTATCCAATATTTAGGCTAAAAGCAATACAGGGCAAACAGCTTTAATTTGTGCAGTATTAAACTAATAAGAGAAGTACTGCCATATATTTGAAAGAAAAAAATACAAAAATACCTTTAACTGAAAAGATAGTTTCAAATCCTTTTTTTATTTTCTATAAATGACTTTCATGCAAAGAGCAGTCATAAGAATTATAAAGAAACAAATTTTAGAGTTATTGAATTAATTAGTTAATGATGAGCTTTTTAGCTTTTATGAGAAAGTATTAAAAAGAAAGTATTAATAGTTATTTGTTTCTTCTTTTTAAATAACTTTTTTGATGTGATTGTTGTTTAACTCCGCAAACCTAACTACATTCCCTGGATTTAAAATTGAACTATTTAAAATGTCATTAAAAGTATCATTATTTATTCCCAGTAGCTGCTCAATATTTTTTACTGTTTTATTAAGAGCTTGGTCTATTGTGATGTAATCACCTATAATACGTACGGAATAGGCGATTGTACTATGATCTCTTCCATTAAAATGTCTCCCAATATTTGATAGAGTATGGTTTGGTAGATGTTTACGTATTAGGTAAATGGCAATCTGTCTTGGAAAAACTATTTCTCTTTGCCTTGACTTACCTTTAATATCTGCTAATGATATGTGGTAGTAGTTAGCAACTGTTTTTTGAATTAGCTGTAAATTAATATCAACCTCTGCTTGACAAACTACATTGCTTATAATTTTTTGAAGAAGATTAACTTCCTCTGGATTTTTACTGACTGTTATATGTGCACTTAATGAGTTAATAACTCCTTCTATTTCTCTTATATTGTTTTGAACCTGACTTGCTATAAGCTCAATAAAATGCCCCTTAAGTTCAATATTTTTTTCTTTTAATTTTTCTCTGATAATGGCAATACGTGCTTCTAGACTAGGAGGTTGTAAGTCAGCCATTATACCACACTTAAACCTAGAAATTAGTCTCTCATTCATACTATCAAGCTCTCCTGGAGTTCGATCGCTTGTCATAATAACCTGTTTGTTAGATTCATATAGCTGATTAAAAACTTGGAAGAAAATTTCCTGTGTTTTCTCTTTGCCAGCAAAAAACTGTATGTCATCAATTAGTAATACATCCACATTATGAAAATAGTTTTTAAAAGCATGAAGATTGTTAGACCTTATAGACTCAATAAAGAAGTTTGTGAAATCTTCAGAAGAGGTATAAAGTACTTCTTTAACTGGACTTAACTTACCAATTCTATTAGCTATTGCATGCAAAGTATGCGTTTTCCCTTCTCCTACTGGGCCATAGATAAAGAAAGGGTTAAATGATGTGCTACCAGGATTTTCTGTAATTGCAAGTGCAAATGAACGGACTAAGCGATTAAAATCACCTTCAATCAAATTCTCAAAAGTATAATTGGGACACTTTATATTTCTAGATATATATTGCTCTAAAGGCTTATTGTTAGATGTTAGTATGTTTTTTTTAAAAACTGATTTTGGAATATTTAAAGCAGTATTTATGCTAGGTAGTTTTTTTTCATTTTGTTGAGAAACTACATACTCTAATCTTCCCTTATTTCCCAATTGATCAATAATTGCTTCACCTAATAGATCTATGTAATTTTTTTCTAACCACTCACAAAAAAACTGGTTGGGAACAAGAACACTAAGAGTATTCTCTTCATACTTACATGACTTTATAGCTTTAAACCAAGTATTAAATTTTTCTTGACTAGATATATGCTTTTTAATGTAGTCAAGACAATTTTGCCAAATAACAGTATGATCTCTAGACATAAAGAGGCAATCAATTTATTATAAAGTTAATTTAATGGGATCTCTTTTTTTTTTTGCCTCTAAACCTGCTCTTTCTATTATTATTAGCTTGTTTCTGATTTATTTTATTTAATTCAACAATACTTTGCAGTTTGCTTGAAAGATCTAAGAGACTGTCAACCTTATTTTTTCCTAATTTATCCTTAAAGTAGTCGGTAACATGCTCTAAACTAATTTCTCTTTTATCTTGAAAAAAAATTATCCTTGAAATTCCTATTAAAATTGACTCTAGTTCTTCTTTATTTACAGTTTTTTTTGCAACTTCTAAAAAGTTTAAAACATTCCTACCATAACTAGATCTTCCTCCATTGCGTTGATAGTATGTGAATGGCTTAATGGAATTAATACACTCTGTTTGTATTATATCATTTTCTTTTTTTAAAGGTATATTAGAGTCAATATCTAGATTAAATCCAGATATAAAAAAAAGTTCTTGCCAAAGAGCTTCTATAAGAATAGGTTCGGTGGAAGTAGAGTTTTGTTTTTGCATTATCTTTATGAGCTCCTTGCAACATGCACTTCTTTGTTCCTTATTCTTTAATTTAGAGACCCTCTCAACAATATTTTGGAAAAGACGCCCATAAGCTTTAAGAAGAATTGGAGACTTTATAGATGTAGTTTTCATAAGTATATATTTATTTATCGATTATAGATATGTCAAAAAAATTAAATAAAACTAGCTGAAGTATTTAAATCGTTCATCTCTTATATCTTTATCTAGATTCTTAAGAATATCTTCTTCCCATTCTGAAATCATTTTTGTTCTTTTTTTTGCTTCTAAAATATCTTTATCTTCTATCTCACTTTGAGATACTCCCTCCTTTTCACTAAAAGGATACAAAATAAACATTGTATCTACCCCAAAAAGAAAGGGAGAGAATGTATTTCTTTTAAGAGAAATCATAGTTCCATTAACTTTTGGGGTCTTTGATTTTTGATCATCATACCATATATCATTATCAAATCTTAATTTATATATACTCAGATCTCCATTAGGGAATATCTCCTTCAGTTTAGAACTTGTAATATCTTCACTAATATTTTTACACTTATCTTGTAAAGATACTTGCTTTCTTTTTAGAATAATTTCACGATCAACATGCTCATCTACATCCTCTAATGAGTAAAATCCCTCTTTATCTTTATTATTAACCTTTACAATAACATATGATTTATCTAATGTCATCAACTTTACATCCTTATTATTATCATAACTCTCTCCAAAAATAAAGTTTAAAAATTTTCTATAAGAAGCACCTTGACCAAGCCTTAGAGCCCTTTTTTTTTCGCAACTTGTTTTATGATAAAATAAACCATATTTTTCTGCTATTTCATCCCATTTTTGAGATTCTAAATCTTTAAACCTACTAAGAATTTCATTAGCTTTAAAAAACAACCTATCCTTTGTTTTTTCAGAAACACTAATATTTACTTCAATTTTAGCAAAACGATATATTGTATCCCTTATCTTTTTTTTGCCTGAAGCTTTCTTTTTTTTTTTTTTTTTAA
>PJEL010003367.1_pt1 | contig 13762 bp, 6 predicted proteins | sample 1853271 | NCBI WGS metagenome assembly PJEL01 (sample SAMN08108733, study PRJNA415343) | Invertebrate metagenome, whole genome shotgun sequencing project. | host: Globobulimina | place: Sweden: Gullmar Fjord | collected 2015-08 | reverse complement strand
TTAATGCCTCGGCATGGGCATAAAGTCTATCACCTAATATCGGGTGGCCAAGTGATAACATATGTACGCGTAATTGATGGGAACGGCCAGTTATTGGCGTTAGCTTAACTAAGGTTGTTTCTTGGCCTTGTCGCTTATTAAAACTTATGACATCAAATTTAGTTAACGATTTTTTACCACGTTCGTGGTCAACCATTTGTTTAGGGCGATTTGGCCAATCACAAATGAGCGGTAGATCAACCTCGCCAGAAGGCTGGCTAACCTTGCCATAAACTCTTGCAATATAACTTTTAGAAATTTTTCGACGTTCAAATTGTTTGCTTATTGCAACGTGCGCAGGTTTATTGAGTGCCATGATCAATAAACCCGATGTTGCCATATCTAAGCGATGTACTATCGTTGCGCTTGGTAAAACCCGTTGCACTCTGTTTTGCAAGCAATCTTGATGTTCAAGCAATCTTGATGTTCAAGCAAGCGCCCCGGTACGGTTAATAAACCACTGGGTTTGTTTAATACCACTAAGTCATTATCTTGGTATAAAATCTCAAGATAAGGTGACATTGGTGGTTGATAAATAAAATCAGGGTTTGCTGCCATAAAACTAGTTGCTCACCACAATAAGACGTATTGCTTCAAATTTTAATTGTGCTTTTGCAATATACTCAGCAAGATCGGCTTGTTGGTGCTTAATAAAATCAAGCTCTTCTTGACGAACACTCGGATTAATAGCAGCAAGTGCTGTTAATCTTTGTAGCTCTTCATCTAAAGTATGATGCATATTGGCAAGTGCTTTTTCTTGAATGCTGGTCACATTGGCTTGGGCATGATTTTCAGCTTTACTAACCAAAGGTGATACTAGTGTTTTTAGCGCTTTAACCAGTTGTAATGCTATCTGTTTTTTAACAGGCGATAACTGTTTGTCTAAAACGTCCTCGGTTACTTTCTCAGCTAAGTTATTACCTTGTTTATCAACCAAAATACGGATAGGGGTTGTTGGCAAATAGCGTCCTAATTGTAAATGTGATGGCGCTGTAGCTTCTACGGTAAATAGACATTCTAAAAAGAAGGTACCAGCAGGCAATGCTTCATTTTTAAGCAAACCGATACTGGCATTACCAATTTCATCATCTAATACTAAGTCCAGTGAACCGCGTACCATTGGATGATCCCAAGTTAATAATTGGTAATCTTCACTGGTGAGTGCGGTATCGCGATCAAACGTTACCGTGGTGCCATCTTCAGGTAAACATGGAAAGTTACCATTTAACATATGCTCAGAAGGGTGAAGAGCAATAGCGTTGTCGGCTTTATCGTCTTGATCAATACCAAAAACATCAAATACTTGAAACATAAATTGTGGTAAATGTATTTGTTGGTCTTGTGCGCTTATATCTTTTACCAATTGCTGTGCTTTACCTTGACCAGAAGAATGAATTTCGAGCAGTTTATCTCGCCCTGTTTCCAGTTCATGTTTGATGGTTAAGTGCTTTTGATGACTTGCTTTAATAAATGCTTCGCTGTCATCTGATTGCCAATTGGCCGTTACTATCAGTTTAATAAGTGCGGAGTTGAAGCTGTCATAAATAAAACGACCGGTTACACAAGTGTGTTCAAAGGCGCTCATTGCTTGGTTATACCAATTAAATAGTAAGCTTTGCGCTGAGCTTTCAAAATAAGGGACATGCAGCTTAATGGTTTGTGTTTGACCAATGCGGTCTAAGCGACCAATACGTTGTTCTAGTAAATCAGGGTTACTGGGTAAATCAAATAATAGCAAGTGATGAGCAAACTGAAAATTACGGCCTTCACTACCAATTTCTGAACATAATAAAACCTGAGCGCTGCCTTCATCTTGAGCAAAATAGGCGGCGGCGCGGTCACGTTCAAAAATACTTAAGCCTTCATGAAAAACGGCTGCACGAATGCCTTCTTTCACCCGTAGTGCTGTTTCTAATTCAATAGCTGTTTGTGCATGGGCACAGATAACAAGTACTTTTTCTTTATTAAGCGATTGTAATAGTTCTATCAAATAATTTACGCGTGGATCAATGTCAGTCCATATTTCTTCATTTTGATCTAGAGAGAAAAGCTGTTCTGGCGTAAATAATAATTTAGTTTGCGCCGAATCAACTAAATTCTCAGTTGCGTCGCTCATCAAAAAATCATCAATTTTTTCTTGATATTGTTCTGGCATCTCTAATGGGGTAGGTAATAATTTTCGCTCAGGGAAACCTTGAATGGTATTGCGACTGTTTCTAAAAAGAATACGCCCGGTGCCGTGGCGATCTAATAATTGATTTAATAGCTGCTGACGAACGTTTTCATGGCCACTATCATCTGCGTCAGTATTCGCCTCAATATTGCTATCTAGTTGCTCAAGTTGTGCTGATATATCACTTTCTTTTAGCAGCTGACTCAGGGTGTTTTTTTGCGTCGTTGTTAATGGCTCTAATGCCAACAAAGCGTTAGCAGCATCAGCTACTTCGGTGTAATGCTCTTCTTCTTCGGTGAATTTTTGATAATCAAAAAAGCGATCCGGGTCGAGTAATCGTAAACGAGCAAAGTGACCTTCATGCCCTAACTGGTCTGGTGTTGCCGTTAGTAATAAAACCCCTGGAATAGTTTGCGCAAGTTGTTCTATGCAAGCATATTCAATGCTTGGTTTGTTTTGTTGCCAATTTAAATGGTGTGCTTCATCAACAACCATTAGGTCCCAATCTTCGGCAATAAGTGATTCATACCATGTCGGATTTTTGGTGACAAAACCTAAGGTTACAATCACTAATTGTTCAGAGCTAAAAGGGTTTTGCATATCGTCGGCGCTAGCGGTTTCAACACAGCGGCTTTCATCGAAAATACTGAATTTAAGATTAAAACGGCGCAGCATTTCCACCAGCCACTGATGCATTAATGACTCGGGCACGATAATCAAAATACGTTTTGCACGGCCACTAACAAGTTGTTGATGAATAATTAAACCCGCTTCGATGGTTTTACCTAAACCTACTTCATCGGCAAGTAAAACACGTGGCGCGAAGCGACTACCTACTTCATCAGCAATATAAAGCTGATGTGGAATAAGGCTAACACGGGCACCAGCTAAGCCCATAAGTGGTGATTGCTGTTGTTGGTATTGGTGCTTTAAACAGTTTTTTCGTAGGCGAAACCAATCTAAGCGGTCAACTTGGCCGTTTAGTAGTCTATCTTGTGGTTTGTTAAATTTGATGAAATGATCGATCATGACTTCTTTTAACGAAGCTGCTTCTTGGTTATCTTGACGTACCCCGTGGTAGGTCAAAATATGATCGTTTTCTTCAATCGAGATCACTTTAAGCTTCCAGCCTTCATGACTTGGAATAAGATCATCTTTATTAAAAACAACGCGCGTTAATGGGGCGTTGTCTATGGCATATTGTCTTGCATCTCCGGTTGCAGTAAATACGATGGTGACGAAACGATGCTCAACTGACGTTACAGTACCTAATCCTTGGTCTGACTCACTATCACTGATCCATCGCTGCCCGGGGAAAAATGCCATATAAAAAGAACTCCAACTGCTAAAAGATTTGTTTCAGTTACTTGACTGAAAAAAAGGGCGCTATAGTACCGTTAATCATAGAAGTGATCATTAAAAAATTCCGCTGATTCTATAGATTATTAGTTCCATTTAACTTTTAGTTGCAAAGTGCCTGGGTTAATTGGTTGAGCCGTATGGTTTTATGGTCGAAGTACAAGAAAATATAGTGTTTGAAATGTGCCTTAATTAGTTAAAAAATGCCAAAAAGCTAATGTTACTTTTTGGCATTTAATGTCTTGAATATATAAAAGATGTTTACAGAGTAAGGCTAATCCTTTTGTTCACTAAACGTAATGCTATAGCCTGTTGCCTCGTCAGTATTTTCTTCTAGTAATAAAAATAAGTCGCCTCGAGTCTCATCAAGCGTAATTATTTGGCTAGCGAGAATACGCTCATTATTATTTTCTGTCGCAACCGCATATACCGTGTATGTATTGTTAAGTAAGGCAATTGCTTGCGGTGTGATATAACGAATTTGCGTATTATATGCCGCGCTATCAATGGTTTCGTTGCTGCGAACAAAATAGAAATCAGCTACGGCGAAGTCATCAACTAGGTTAATTATATTAACGGAATGATCGTAATAACTATGTCGGTTACTGTTTTCAACAACCAGTGCATTAACATAAACTTCGCTTTCTTCATTGCCATCGTCGTCTTCTGTTATTTCTTCAAATAAATAGAAAAATGCAGTTTTATCGGTATTAGCGCCCAAGGTAAGTAGATGGTTTTGCGACAGTATTTCGTTACTAGCTGGCAACGTAATATCCATACTATAATCACCAAAGTCTATGGTTGATGCTGCACTAAACTCCCCTGTATTTATTGATGAAACCTCAGGAGTGTCGTCAATGCCATTGATGTATAAATCAAATGATCCTTGATAACTTGGAAATAAGTCATTTTCTCTTAGGCCATTGTAAATACGGTATTCTGCTTCTGCCTCTTCATCAGGATATGATGTGGCACCTGAAGCACTTGTTAATTTATCTAAAGCAAAAGGAGAAGATCCTGCGCCATCGTTTGCTCTAACAACAAAAATATATTGAGAGGTGTAAGCAAAAGAAATAGCTGATGATTGATATAAAATGTCGGTACTACCGCTTGCTGTAATATAAAAAACATAGTTGTCGAGTTCATATTCACTACTGTCTGCCATTTCAGTATAAGCATATGAACCTATTAAAGAAGCTTCATTAAAGGTTTCATCAGAATCAGATAAATAAACGTCAATCCCGCCTGAATAGCTGTGCATATTTAGAAAGCGAATATTAAAAACTTCATCGTCTGCGTCAGGATCATCAACGGGTATAGTGTAAGAATAGACACTTGGGTTAGTAATATCTTCAGCTAAAACCAGTAGCTGAATGTTATCAGCGCTGACGGTAAGCTCTCCTTCATAAAATACTTCTAAGCTGTCTTCATCTTCTTGCCAAGCAAGATCATAACTATAGGTTGCTGTATCGTATTCATAATAAGAAGTAGACTCCCCATATGAAACACCAGACAAGGTTCGCTCTTCATCTTCATCCTCATCTTCTATCAGTGTTAAGTAAATAGCCGGTGCATTCTCTGAAGTATTATATAGTTGGAAGTAGCCAGTGCCTGAGTCATCATCATCATCGCTGTCACAGCCAGAGAGAGAAATTGATAATATACTAACCATAATGGCTGGCAAAAAAGAAAAAGCTGAAAGGCCTTTAAAGTAACGCATGGTGATTTTCCTTATTAAGGTAAAACGCTTATCAAACAATAAGCTCGATGATTGATGTTGCTAGATAGAGTGCTATTTTTACATTTTGTTCTGCTTTCTCGACTTTATTTACCTAGCTTTACCTTTCTTGACGTAATCTTTACGTTGACTAGAATTTAAAGAGATAACGTTTTAAATTTGGAATAAAAAACCTTCTTGCCAGATACAAAATAAGGTGTCAAAGTGGTGTTGGTTTTATCTTAAAATTCGTTTTGTATCGACGAAGTTGCTTGCCATAAGAGAGGTAAGTTTAGGTATCATTTCTCGATGGCAACCAAGCTACTTTCATTTGTGCTAGGAGTGCCTTTATGACTGAAGAAAAAATTACATATATTCTAGATACCAATATCTTATTACACGAACCCTTCGCTTTTTTATCATTCCAAGAACATGACGTTGTTGTACCTATGACGGTACTTGAAGAACTTGACTCAATTAAAGATCGCCGTAAAGATGTTAGCAGAGACGCACGAGTTGCTATTAGAGCTTTAGAAGACACTTTAGTGGACTCCACACCGGAAGAAGTTTTAGCCGGAGTAAAACTACCTGAAAATGACGAAAATCATCCCAGCGGTTCGCTATCTATTTTTAATGACTACACCTTAAAAGATTTGGCAGGACAGCTTTCACAAAATGAAAATGACAATCGCATTATTAATGCGGCGCTGCACATTCAAAAACTTCAAAAAAATCATAGGGTTGTTTTGGTAACCAAAGATATTAATATGCGTTTAAAAGCCAAAGGAGCAGGGCTTGCGCATGTTGAAGATTATCGAACTGACCAGCTGATAGATGATGTGAAGTTTCTCACCAAAGGCTACCATAAATATGATGGTGAGTTTTGGCCGCAAGTTGAAAACTGTGAAAGTGAAACAGAAGGGCGAAATACCACGCATTTTGTTGATAAAAATTTATTACCTGTAAGTTACATTAACGAGTATCTCATTGATGACAGTGAGTCGTTTGCCGGCAAAGTGACGGGGTTTGATGAAGAAAAGCTTGCCATTTTGGACTTGGGTTACGAACGTTTGATGGCAAAAAATGCTTGGGGTATACACCCGAAAAATATTTATCAAGGTATGGCGTTAGATGCCTTACTCGATCCGACCATTGATTTGGTTATTTTAACAGGCCCCGCGGGCTGTGGTAAAACCTTACTTGCCTTAGCTTCTGCTCTAGAGCAAGTTATCGAACGAGGTTTATACGATAAAGTTATCGTTACACGCAGTACCCCAGAAATAGCGGAGTCTATCGGCTTCTTACCCGGTACTGAAGAAGAGAAAATGGCGCCATGGCTATCTGCAATAACAGACTCATTAGAAGTGCTTCATAAAAATGATGAGAATATGACGGGCAGCTTAAATTATATTATGGATAAAGCGAATATTCAGTTTAAGTCAGTGAACTTCATGCGTGGTCGAAGTATTCAAAATGCCTTGGTTTTACTTGATGAGTGTCAGAACTTAACGGCGTCGCAATTAAAAACTATTATTACCCGTTGTGGTGAAGGAACCAAGCTCGTTTGTTCGGGAAATTTAGCACAAATTGATAGTAATTATCTAACCGCGGTAACGTCAGGTTTAACCTATATTGTTGAACGCTTTAAAGACTTTCCCGGCAGTGCAACTGTTAACCTTAACGGTGTGGTTAGAAGTCGATTAGCGTCATTTGCAGAAGAAAACCTCTAGTTGATAGTATCTTACTGATAATTTAAGGGCTTCGGCTAGATTTATCTGGACACTGATTAAGCGGTTTAGTAGTTTTGTATGATCGCTTAATCGTAAAATATCTTGATATATCAAGCAATCAAGGCTGTTGTTGTGCCCGATAAAGGTTTTAAAAAAGAAGTTTATAATCGATATAATACCACCATACTTTTGTTGTTAGCAGTGGTGTTTTTTATTGCCTTATGGTTTTCATATCTACAGTACGTTGAAGAATTTGACCGAGTATTAACCCAACAACAAATAGAATTAAAACAACAAGCTAATCAAATAAACACCAAGTTTTCTCCTACCATTGCAGCGCTTAAAGGCATGCGGAAATTTGCGCATTATGCTCTAGCTAATCCTAATAGTGTTTCATTTCAAGCGCCTGAACTTATTCAAGCGCCTGAACCTTTCCAAGAACAAGGCAACTTCTATTTAAAAGTTGGCGAGCACGATATCATCAAGCATCGTGAACGTGTGCAAAATAGTATTAGTGGCCTAGGTGAATTAGCCGGTTTCGGTGAACTAAAACAACAAGAATTAGCAATGGCAAACGCCCTGACACCAGCATTTATTGCAGCTCAAAATGTCTCAGATGCAGCCGCTTGGTTTTATTATTTATCTAAAGAGCACTTTGTTAGTGTCTACCCATGGAGAAGTCATCAATTTTGGCATTATAGTGAACAGTTATTGCAAAACCCTTATGTTGAGAAAGTATTTTCTAATACTCATGTCAATAAAAACCAAGTATTTTGGAATAAATCGATACAGGAGCTTGATGGAAAAAGTGTTATCAGTGCAGCCATTGGGGTTCAACGTAAAAATGAAACGGTAGGTTTATTACAGGTTGATTTTGATAGCTCTGTTTTCGAGCAGCTTTTGCCAGAGGTTAAGAAAAGCGGTGAGCTTTTACTGTTGGTGGATCAAAAATTAAAAGTTATCGCACACCGTAGTTACCAAACAAAGGTGCTGGCGGTTGAACCAATAGCTTGGAGAGATATAGTACCCTCATCGCTACAATCTTATACGTGGCAAATGTTAAGTAAGTTACCTAACTCAGCACAAATAGATGATTGGCAAATACAGCAGGAAAATATCAACGTTAATGAATGGCGATTGATAAAAATTCAAAAAGTTGACGTAATAACTGCTCCAATATTTATTCGTGTATATCTGATTTTTTTAACTATTTTCTTTGTCGTATTCTTACTGTTAGCCATTATTTATTTCATATCGAATCGCTTTTTTATCTCGCCGACACGTAATTTTATTCGCCATATAGAGCATTGTTCTGAAGGAGACCTTGGTGTGATAGCACCGGCTAAAGGTTGGTCTCGTTGGTTTAAATTGGTAGAAGATATTTTTACGCAAAACCGTAGTTTACTTCATCAACAAAAAGAAAAAAATGCAGACCTTGATGCAAAAGTTGTCAATAAAACACAAGAACTACAAGCTCAGAGCTTACGACATGAGCGAGACCATGCACTTTTGCGTTCGGTAATTCATGCCATTCCTGAATTCATCATTATTAATGACAAACAAGGTAATATTGTTGGTTGTAATAGTGCGTTTTTAGCGCATATTGGTCAGACAGAAACCTCTCTTATTGGTTTGTCTGCGAGCAATGTTTTACCATCAAAGTTGAGTAATGAAATAGCTCGTCAGAGTCAAAAATTTGGGTCTAGTAGCTTATCAGAGCCTAGGGCTATATCGGTTCAAACTGATGAAGGCGTTTATGAAGTTTATTGTGCTGAATTTTATAATGAACGCGGGCAGGTTTTTGGTTCCATTAATATTATTCGTGATATTAGCGCACAGTATGCAAATCAGTTAGCGTTGGCACAGGCGAAAAACCAAGCGGAACATGCCAACCAAGCAAAGAACCAGTTTTTAGCTAATATGAGCCATGAAATTCGAACCCCACTAAATGCTATTCAAGGCATGGTTTCGTTGCTGAATTCAACTCAATTGAACCCTACGCAAAAACACTACCTGTTAAATACGCAAACAGCGTCTTACTCTTTATTGCATTTAGTTGATGACTTACTTGATTTTTCAAAAATTGAAACTGGCAATTTAAGGCTGGTGAAAGCGCCATGTGCTATTGACGATATTATCGCTGAAGCCGTGAGTTTAAATAGTACTGAAGCAAGAGCTAAGCAGTTATTAATTAATGTTGATGTAGATTTAGATGTGCCTAAACAGATGATTACCGATAAAACTCGCTTGGTGCAGGTCATCAGTAATATTATCAACAATGCAGTTAAATTCACCGCAAAAGGTGACATCTCTATTAATGCAAAGCGCTATCTTTGTGATGAAGATGGTTCGCCTAAGTTGTTGATAAAAGTTCGAGATACCGGCATAGGTATAGATAAAAGTGAGCAAGCAAAACTTTTTGAGATATTTACTCAGGTTGATAATTCGATGACCCGAGAATATGGTGGCTCTGGGCTTGGCTTATCGATTTGTCGGCAGATAATTAATATGCTTGGCGGGACGATATCACTAGATAGCGATTTGGGTAAAGGCTGTGAATTTACAATTAACTTGCCTTTTATAGAAGCTAAAATCTCTGCAAAAAATTCTTTGGAAAGTTTAGGGGCAATATCAAACAACGATTTTGACTGTTTTAATCAACAAAAAATTATTTTTTATAATCTAGACGTGGCTTTTTCTGATAGTTTTTTAAAAGCGGTAGAAGAGAAAAAAATAATTTTTCACAATATCGACTCACTGGCAGAAATTAATACCTGTAGCGATACTCAAGCCATAATTTTTATCAATGGTGATGCTTTAGATGCCAAAAATTTTGCAGCAAATAAACTTATTGTTGAAGATAGTATTTGGCAATTGTTAAAACAAAAAACAGCGTTGGTATGTATTTGCCAGCCAATGATGGCAAGCCTAACAGATTCAGCAACTGAAACATTGTCATTGGCAGAGATCCCTTACATGATTTTGGAAGCGCCGTATTTTAGACTGTCATTAGCACAAATAGCTTCGACTTTAGATATTTTGTCCGTATCTAGTGAGGCCATTGATGTTGTTGAAAAGTTGCCACTTTCGAATATTAACTTGTTATTGGTTGAAGATAACTTGGTTAATCAACTTGTTGCTAAGGAATTGTTATTAAGCATGGGGGCACAAGTTTTTATTGCTGAAAACGGTAAAGTAGCCATTGATATGCTTGATGAGATAGCTGTTGATGTTGTTTTAATGGATATTCAAATGCCAGTAATGGACGGACTTACCGCAACAAAAATACTTAGAAGCCAAGCGCGGTTTAAAAAGCTGCCTATTATCGCGATGACAGCGCATGTGGGTGAAGCCGATCGCAAAAATAGCCTTGATGCAGGGATTAATGCACATATAGGTAAGCCGGTTACGGCTCAGCTTTTGAGAAAAACGATTCTTGAATATTACGATGCAGCTGATTAGTCTTACCATAAGCCATCGTTAATGATGGGACTGTGATATTTGATAAAAATACTTTTGCTGGCGCTGTTCATACCAACATTTAGAGTAATTACAAAGTAAACTTAATCAGTTCAATCTATCACTGCATGATATTTTTCTGCAACGTAGTGACCACTGGCAATCGCCATTGATGAAGCCGGAGCTATTTCGCCTAGATTTAAAAGTGTAGGGCCTGTAGGTTCAGCCAATATATAAGTAACACCATCAAGAGTAATATTTTCTTCGTCGCCCTTAACTGGAATATCAATACCAATTAATGCATGCTGATCAATAAATACCAGTACCATTTTTATTCTTGGCATAAGCATACGTAACACTGCAGCCGTTAAGGTTACTTTGCTATCGCAATCACCTTGGTTTTCCCAAAGTACTTTAAGTGGTGGATTAAAGCCCGCTCCTGAAGACGTTACTCTCGACTCTAAGATCGAGTAAGGAATATTTTGAATAAAACTCAATGTGTAGTTGGTTGCAGTTCTAATATTTTGAATTGATACCTGCTCCAAAATAATTTCTTTTAATGGTTTTAAGTCTTCAACGGACTTATTAGCAATGCTGACATGATCAGGTTTAATGCCTTGGATAAGATCATATGTAGTAAATCGGTGATAAAAATTTTCTTGAAAATAAGCTTCTGTTACTTCATTTTCTATTTTACGAAGTGCTTGATGTGCTTTAGCGATTGCTTGATCGTTATTCCCTAATACTCTGATTACGGTATTATTACCTTCTTTTCTAAATTTTACCCGAACCCCCATGAGTGGGTTTCTTCTTACTTTTTTATATATGCCCTGCTGAATATATTGTCGAGCGACATCCGATTTATAGGCTTTGAAATCTCTAAATTTCTCAAATAAAGCTTCCTCATTTATAACAAATGACAGCGCCTTATTTTCATTTTTATTGTTAAGCCATTGATAGTTAAATTGATAGCTTTCCTGCTGCTTTTCTTTAGAAAAATGCAACTGCTCCGCCATCGCTAAAGGCGAAAGCATGAATACTAAAATGAATAAATAAAACTGAAAACGCATTTAACTCGCCAAAAGTAATCTCAGTATAAGTTTAATCTTAACCTAATCTCTCTCAATCGACAGGTAAATTTATTGATAGAACTTTACATTTATCAATAATTCTGTATATTCAAACGCATGTTTGAAATAGTTGTTTGAATAAATTAATACCTACTGGGAGAGTAATGTGGCTGAATATCAGGTTCCTTTGAAAGACATGAGTTTTTTGTTATATGACGTTTTTAAGTCAGATGAAATTTGGCAGTCGTTACCTAAACTTGCTGAACGAGTAGATAAAGAGACAGCAGATGCGATATTGCAAGAGTGTGCAAAAATAGCAGAACAAGAAATTGCTACAATCTCACGTCAAGGTCATGAAGCTGGTGTTAAGTTTGAAAATGGAAAAGTAACCACGGCTCCTGGTTATATTGACGCTTTTAATACTTATGTTGAAGGCGGATGGACAGCGTTGGGCGGCGACCCTGCTTATGGCGGCATGGGCATGCCGAAAATGATCACGGCATTTCATGAAGAAATGTTATGTTCAGCTGATATTTCTTTTTCACTTTATCCTGGCCTTACCGCGGGTGCTGGCTTATCACTAGCCAAGCATGGTAGTGAAGCGCTTAAAGAGCGTTATTTAACGCGTATGTATGCTGGTGATTGGGCAGCAAGTATGTGTTTAACTGAGTCTCATTCGGGTACAGACTTGGGTATGATCCGTACCAAAGCGATTCCTCAGGAAGATGGCTCTTACCGTGTAACTGGCAATAAAATATTTATTACCGGTGGTGAGCATGATCTTACCGAAAATATTGTTCATTTAGTTTTGGCAAAATTACCCGATGCACCAGCAGGGCCACGTGGGATTTCACTTTTCTTAGTACCAAAATTTAAAGTCAATGATGATGAAACTGTCGGTGAATTCAACAATGTTAGCTGTGGTTCTATTGAGCACAAAATGGGCATTAATGCTTCAGCTACCTGTGTGATGAATTTTGATGATGCAGAAGGTTATCTTATTGGTGAGGTAAACAAAGGGTTAGCCTGTATGTTTACCATGATGAATTTTGAACGTATTGGTGTGGGTATCCAAGGTCTTGGTGCTGCAGTTCGTTCTTATCAAAATGCTTTAGAATATGCCAAAGACCGTATTCAAGGTCGTTCTTTAACGGGTGTTAAAAATCCTGAAAAAGCAGCTGATTCAATTATGGTGCATGGCGATGTTCGCCGCATGTTATTGAACATGAAAGCGATGAATGAAGGTTCACGTGCGCTATCTACCTATATCGCAATGCAGTTAGATTTTTCTATTTATGCCGAAGGCGCACAAAAAGAAAAAGGCGAAGCACTTGTTGCTTTGATGACACCAGTAGCTAAAGCCTTTTTTACCGATGTTGGCTTTGAATCAACGGTTGCTGGTCAACAAGTTTTTGGTGGCCATGGTTATATTCGTGAATGGGGTCAAGAGCAGCTTGTTAGGGATTGCCGTATTGCTCAGATTTATGAAGGAACTAATGGTGTTCAAGCAATGGATCTTATTGCCCGTAAAGTTGCGGGTAGTAAAGGGAAGTTGATGGATGTATTTGTTGATGAAGTGCGTGATTATATTGCACAAACGACAGCTGAAAACATGCAAGAGTTTGTTCAACCACTTAAAGAAGCCATTGATGATTTGGCTGCATTAACCGATGAAGTATTAACATCTTCTTCGAAAAACAAGGATGAACTTGGTACTGCAGCTAATGATTATCTTCATATTTTTGGCTACACGGCTATGGCTTATATGTGGGCGAAAATGTCAGAAGTATCATTGGCTAAGCTTGACTCAGGAGATGATTTTTATCAAAGCAAAATCAAAACTTCACGTTACTACTTTGCTAAGCTTTTACCTCGCCGTTTAAGCTTGATAGCAACAGTTAAAGCTGGTTGTTCATCATTATTTGATATTGAAGACGACCTTTTTTAATCTTCTTGGAAAGTTAGCACTTTTAAAAGCCTACTTCACCGAGTAGGCTTTTTTATGGGCGTTTAATACCAAATGAATCAATACCAAGTGAATTAATACCAAGTGAATTAATACCAAGTGAATTAATACCAAGTGAATTAATACCAAGTGAATTAATTCTCACTTACACTGAGCAATAAATTCGTTCGATTAGTATAAAACCCTCTTTAACAGGTTTGATATAAACAAGCATTTACACGTAAACTGACTTTATCTATATATTGAGTA
>PJEL010003366.1_pt1 | contig 13766 bp, 7 predicted proteins | sample 1853271 | NCBI WGS metagenome assembly PJEL01 (sample SAMN08108733, study PRJNA415343) | Invertebrate metagenome, whole genome shotgun sequencing project. | host: Globobulimina | place: Sweden: Gullmar Fjord | collected 2015-08 | reverse complement strand
AAACATACAATGTCTGGTGATGAAGAGCTAAACATGGATGATACCTTGGAATCTATCAACACCACTGGTGGGGTTTTCGATCAATTGTCTTCAGAAATCAAACAAGTGAAAAGTTTTATCTCTAACAGTGATACAGAGAATACATCTGACTCTGTCTTGATGCTACAATACAGCATGGCACATCTTAAATCTATAGAGTCCCATGTAGTGGATGAAGCGACGGTAATTTTAAAGAAACAAGAGAGGCCATTGATAACCCCCTTGAATCTTATGAATGTGAGGTTTAAGAGAGATGGCGAAAACATATCGGGTGACATTCTTACCAAATATTTAGGAAATGCAAGTCCCAGTGTCAAATTGCAGCAATTAGAAAATCTGATTCATTTTCTGCCCATTGCACGGGCAAGCTATGGACTGATGCGATGCAAATGGAGATCTTGTATCGAGCCAGGATGGAAACATGCTATTCTCAACAGAGTATTTCATGTCTTTAAGGGTTGTCTTCCAAGCACTACAGTTTCGTCCTATTTCCAGGAGAGAAACTTGAAGCAAATTCTGAGAATTGTCAATATGCAGATTGAAGATATTCTCTATGTATCATACACGTCAAACCCTTTGGGAGAAATACCATATCTGATCCTCATAGATTCATCAACAAAGAATGTTTGCATGAGTATGAGAGGAACTGTAGGTATAGCCGATTTGATCACCGATCTGCTTAGTAGTCCGGCAAACGTAGCAAACGACTCTCAGGGAAGTACATATGCTCATGCAGGCATGATGTCATCTGCTAGGGCTATAATCACTGATCTTAAATCCAAAGGTATTTGGGATGCATTGAATAGTCAAGAAGAAGCACAGGCTAGCAACCAAAAGACTGTGCTGTCATCAGATGATGAGAATTCACGATTCCCAATTCTAAAAGCTTTAAAGTTAATTCGAGAAGCAATACACAAAAAAGGGTATGGACTCGTGGTCACTGGTCATTCACTAGGTGCAGGGGTTGCATGCTTGGTGGCCAGCGAATTACGAAGCATACGGCCACATGTGAAATGCATTGCATTCAATCCACCTGGAGGGCTTTTAGATGATACTCTGAGGCAAGATTCTCAAAGTTTCTGCACATCTGTTGTGTGCGGACAGGACGCAATTTCTAGAATGTCGATTGGGACAATGAAGAGGCTTATTGACGATATGATGTTTGCATTGGCATCATGCAAGCGACCAAAGCTCTCTGTTTTACTCGATTCTATTATTGGCCGATATTCCAATACAAGTGCCTCTTCACACATTTTCAATCGGTTTGAAGACATTGAGCCGTACATCATCGACGTTCTTCTGCAATACCTCAGGAAGTCAAAAATACACCAGGAGAATGTAGATGAACAGGCAATGTATCCTCCTGGAAAGATAGTCTTTCTACGACCATACGGAGACTTATCAGAGTCAAAGTCACTGACTTGGGATGCCGTATGGGTAAATGCTCATGGTAAGTAATTTCACATTGAACGTATCTTTCGTGCTCACATGTACACCAGTAACCACGTATGCAGATCTTATAGATGAAGGAATCTTGCTCTCCAAAGCAACCCTCAGGCACCACCAACTTGTAGATACTTCAGCTGCTTTGCAACAAGCTTGCAAAGAAGCAAAGAAGCAGCAACCTGATACATCAGACACCAGATACCAAGGGACATGAGATTCTTCAGAGAAGTAGATTTGGTTTTAGAATGATTTCCTTGTTGAGGTCACATGCCATCATGGCCTGTTTCTAGAAGCATTGCATTGCCTTGCATGCATCGATCGTGCCTCGCCACGAATTAATTTCATTCTAACTTTGTACCACTCCTATTTATTATATTTAGTATATATATACTAGTATTTCCATTCTTCTAACGAACGTCTTGTGAATATCAACCATGACCGTCTCAGATCCACTTTTCGAACCCATCAAAGTTGGTTCCATGAATCTGTCTCACCGAATCGTTCTTGCACCTTTAACTCGGTGCAGAGCTTTGAACAACGTACCTGTTGATATGAGTGTTCAATATTATGGTGAAAGAGCAACTGAAGGGGGTCTGATGATCAGTGAAGGCACAATCGTGAAGGAAGACGGTTTTGGGTATCCGTGTACTCCAGGGATATTCACAAGTGAACAGGTCGAGGCGTGGAAACCGATCGTCAAGGCAGTTCATGACAAGGGGGCTAAGATTTTCTGTCAAATATGGCATTGTGGTAGAGCCTCGCATCAGCATTACCAGCCGGATGGAGAGTCTTTGCCAGTGTCAAGCTCTGCCATTGCCATACATGGGCAGTGCTTCAGTCTGAAGACCATGCAAATGGAAGATTATCCGGTACCTCGCGCTTTGGAAAAGAATGAACTCCCTGAAATTATCGAAGCGTTCAAAAAAGCCGCCCTGAATTCTATCGAAGCAGGATTTGATGGGGTAGAAATCCATGGTGCAAATGGCTATTTATTGGACCAATTCATGAAGGATGGAATCAACAAGAGGGGTGATGAGTATGGAGGTTCAATCGAAAACAGATGCCGTTTTCCTTTGGAAGTTACGAAAGCTGTTGTGGGTGCAGTAGGCGCTGATCGTGTCGGATACCGCTTGTCTCCATTTGGAGAAGGCTTTCTGGACGCTTCTGATAGTAATCCTGTCGCAACAGTGTCTTACATGGTTGAGCAGTTGAATAATCTCGGTGTTTGCTATATTCATTGTATCGAGCCTCGTGTGGTCGGAAATATGGACAAAGAGGATCATGGTCCACATTCATTGGATCCTTTCAAGAAATTATGCACAGACACAGTCTTCATTGCTTCTGGAGGGTACCTGCCAGACAATGCTCGCGACACTCTCAAAAATGACAAGGCAGACTTGATTGGCTTCGGGAGATGGTACCTTTCAAACCCAGATTTTGTGAAAAGGGTCAAAATTGGAGCACCCCTGAATGATTACAATCGCGCAACCTTTTACACACAAGGTGCAGAAGGGTATATCGAAGGTTATCCAAAACTGGAGGACACTGAGTGGGGTAAGGAGCACCCAGAACTTTTGTAATTTGTGCTCCTCTACGTATAGTGGTTTTGACCACTTTTTGAAAAAAAATAGGTAGATAGGGAGATCCAAGTCCCAGTTACATACTTTGTGGATTGTGTCAATCAGTGAACAGTATAAATTCCTACTCTCATTGTTTATTATTTTTATCTTCATATAATGTTTTAATATGTTCACCATTTGCTAGGGTTTCCAAGAGTTTGTCAGCCAAGCTTCCTATGCTGACATCACTTTCTTTCCGAGACTGGCAAGGAACACCAAGCAACCCAGAGTCAACATTGCCTTCGGACTTGACGACCTCGACAGTATCATGAATTGTGGTCACCAATTCCATTTCATGATTATCTGAAAGTATGGTCTGATCCTCAACACCGTTAAGAGATTCCCCTGTTTTCCTGTTGACTAGTGAGAGTACTCCAGATCGCAGTCGCGAGTTGATGTCTAATACTCTGGGGTTGAGCTCCAGACGAGTCTCCTTGAGAGCTCTCATTCTTGATGACCAGTTCACATGTTCAAGACTCTTTTCGACCCAAGGGACGCCTGGTATCCTCATGCCTCCATGTGCTATCACAGTGCTAACAGTCTCTCTCGAAGCTATCTTGAACCCAAACTTTCCCTGACTTGGAGGCGGCAATTCTTCACCTTGAGGATGAACAGCCGGCAGGTATGGATATAATGGACAATATGTAGCATAGGTGACTAGTTTCGTAACGCCAAGTTCGTACAAGATTTCCTCAATTTTATTCAAAAGAGTTCTTCCTGCTTTGCATCCCCTAATCTCCTGTCGGGTTGCCAACAAAGGGAGCTCGGCTATACCTGTTCCCAACATTCGAAAGCATGCTACAGAGACAATTGTAGAGTTGATAAATAAAGGAGTAACAAATGTTCCACTGAAATCAATGTGGGGAAGGGCACATTGTCCTCGTAACATCATTGGTATCAAGTTAATTCCTGTCCTAGAGTCCCAAATTTCGTTATACGAGTCATTCAGAACAGCTAGACATCCAGACAAAATCTTACGCAGCGAAATTTTCTGATCATTCGTATAATATGGTGCCAAACCTTGAACTTGTTCCCCTGCTGCTGCAGCTGCATGTATAACTTGGAAGGATACATCTGATCCACAGGAATACTCACCGATTTTCAATGCTCCCTGACTGCAAATATGCGTTAATTCTGTCACAACCATGGATTCAGTTTTGTTATACCAGGGCATGCCAGCATATATCGGCTGTGGGAGGTTTGATATACAAGAACTGTGTGCCCGTGTACCACAAACAGACCTGACTTCATCAAAATTTTTTGTCCAATCTCGTTTTGGAGAATCAATCTTTTCATTCCCGTTTGAATGGTGCTTTTTAGGGTCACTTAAATACGTATCGGATGATTTCCGTTTAAGGGAAGGTTTGCATTCCATCTGCTCTGATATGTTCCTTGTCTCATGTCGTCCTAGCAAGAGCTTCTTTGGTTGAGCTGAGGAATCTAGTATGTCACGATACGGTGACGAAGATGCTGAATCTTGTCCAATGTAGCAAGAGTTTCCGCGATAGACACGTGATCCATTTTGTGAATCTTGCATGCATGCATACATTTTGTTATCACAAAGACAACAAATACAGCCTGGACAGTACCATTCAGCTTCAGGAGCCGATTCCAACCCAGCACAATTATAATGACAGGTTACAGGGCAGGTCTCGCAACAAAGTAAGTCACCTCCAATCCCACAGTACACACAATAATCATCATGGGAGTCATCTAGCAACTCCTTCTCTGGGTGCTTGAGTGACATTGTTTTCTTTTCAGCAGCTTCTAGAATCCGGAGACAATCCTCAACGCTTCTACCAGACGGCAAGATAGTATGCGAAGTTGAATGCTTCATCTTGGAACCTTCATGGTCAAATAACGTGGTCAGACACCAGAACACACCTATTCAAAATTCCAACTCTCCATACCTGCTACCTGCTCAAGCCTTGACAGATTCAGGGCCCTGTCTCCTTGACCGGGAATCAATAATCCCTGTTCCGTCAATACTCCAACCATCAACGTTTGGCCCAGATTATTGACGTATCGGACAATATCACCAACACGGGCGAATCCCCTCTCCAGCAACTTGCCGATGAAAGACTGTCGAGCCATATCTCTCTGTGAATCAGACAATGATGATCAAATATATATCATACTATTTTCTTGGATTCGTTATTGAACGTTCTGATCCCGTGAACTCGAGGTTTGATTGCTAGTCAACAACACGTGCTTTCGTAAGAGAGAGAGAGAGCTTGGAAACGTGCATCTGCAGATTCTCACATTAGCGAGCCCATGTACAAACATATAATATTTACGTTATTGGTTAGTTACTACAACAACATGTCTCCTGGTTGTTTAATGACCGGATCAATGACGTTCTCCTGACTGGGCACCTCCAGCAGTGTGTCCATGGAGGTTCTTGACGCTGTGAAGCGGGGTGATGCAATGTGATTAAGTGGCGAGTCGCACACTTTCGCATCTTCACCATGTGTTATAGTACTTGCTACTTCCAGTGCCTTTTGTGCCAAGCCCGAATCACTGCCTCTCCTGTGATAGAAGAGAACATATGCTGCAGAAGATTGGACATCCTTTGGACCCACCTCTGACACAGTGCTGTCATCAAAATCATACCATTTTTTTGTATCAGGCATCTGGCAGTATGCAGTGTAATGTCCACCTCCCATACCACCAAAATGGTTGCTCACTGCATATAAATCATAAATAGGGTCCTCTTCTGCACTTGCCAGGTCAGAAGAGGATCCATTTTCTGAGAGCCTGAGCTTTTTTGAGGACGCAAATGCCGATCGCGAAATAAACCCAGATAAATCCAATTGATGAAGTGGAAATTCAATGTCCGTGTCCAGTTTATCACGAGAATAGCGAGAGTAGGAAAATCTCTTTAAATGCACAACCAGTACTGGAGGAAGGTACCAAAGATCCAGCTTCTTAATTCCTCTGACATGGTCTTTGCATTTGCTACAATACCACGTATCAGATTCATCTAGCTGCTCTGGTTGGCAAAAGCATTCGATGCAATCTGCCAAGGTTGCCTTGAATGGCCTGCTTGCTTGGTCTTCAAGAATCTTGACACTTTCGTGCACCACCACTGGACCTCTCACAACAGATATATCTTTCGATTCATCATTTTCCCACTCTGCCAAGAGATAGATCGGATTCGAATCATCTGGTGGCCCAATTTCAGGAGGAGTACTTGCCCAGTATGATGTTGATTTTGGCTGGCCATATTGACTGGCAAAATAAACTCGATATTTGGTGTCCTGGTTAGTATCCACTTCCATATTCGAAGAATTATCTTCTTTGTTTGCGTCCTCTCCGTTTATTTGTCCGTCACATGTCTCACTGGATGGATGAGACAGTGAGGAAATTGTTTCAAGCGCATCATGCAATGAAGCAACAGGGTCCACTTCCCAATAGTTCCCGTTCTCAGACTTTTTCACAGATAGCTCGGATATTTCATCATCCTTCAAGAAATATATCGAGGGTATACCAGAAGTTCCATGGCATGTCTTATGATGCACCACAACTGGTCTTGCCGCCTTGCTGGGCTTGATACAGTCTCCAGCAAATCTATACGCATACAGCTTATATGAGCGGGAACTAAAGTATGAAAACACACTTCCCTTCTCTGGAATTGAATCAACAGTTGCATTTTCGTCCAAAAACAAATCCATACTTTTCCCATTCCATTGGCTTATAATCCATTCAACTCCATGTTGACTTGCCCCATAATATTCACAATACAATTTCCCAACTTCTCGGGCCAGTTCACCAATGTGTGCCAATTTAGACAGTCTAATGGATATGGATAAAGGATCATGGGGCTCGAATTGATCAACAATTGTAATCTGGAATGTCCTTCTCTTTGGAGATGGGAGTGGCAAAGAAAGGTACATGAAAGGATCAAATTTTACCGATGTATGATTGCACTTTGGGCATTTCAAAGTAGACTTGTATAGTCCCTGAAAAGTATCAACGACAACAGAGTCATTGCGAGCCCTGTAATTCTCCCATGCCTCCAAAGCAACCTCCTCATCAGGGCGTCCATCAGAGTCCTTCTCCTCTTTGTAAGGTTTATCTTTGATCCTATTCAAATCTTCATGGAGTCCATCCAGCAAAAATGCCAACAATTCCTGACTATCCTGTTGCGAATATCCCCCAAATTGCGGTGCAAATTTAGCCAGTTGCCATTTGAAGTGTTTTGGAGTTACAAATGAAGCTCCTGGGCGCCAAACTTTGGATAACAAACCTCCAAAAGCACTTGCTAATTTACCTCCGAGGCCTAGAGGATTGTCTGTATTCAAATCATCCTTATATTGGCCACTAAGAAAGGCATACATCAGCGATGGGGTATGGCACAAGCACTGTAAACTGCTATTCATAAAGCAGGTATTCCCAAGATTTGCAAGACCCGACAAACCCTTTCTATCAGAGGAACCCATGGTGACAGAATCTTCAGCCCAGATGGGAACGGGCCCGAAGCTCCTACTCAACGGACTTCCCATGCTTAGTGGGCTCATCTGAAGAGAACCTCTCACAGGACTTGTGGCAAATCTCACTGCTCCAAAACTAGAAGCAGGACTCATGGGAGTGTTATATTGAATCACATTTTCTGATGGAAGCCTAGGGATGTTGATACCAAGGGACTTCGGTATGGTCAGATCCCCTCCAAAGGATGGCTCTCTTGTGTCACTCAAACATCCTCCCTGCATTATGCTCATAGGAGATGGTTCGGAATCCATGGTATTCCTCGGGAGATCTTTTTTGGATTCCAATCCTTCATATAGATTTACTGTGCATTCTTTGGTTTCAGGATTGATGTCGTATTCTCTTGTGATCGCGTGGCTGCTATTATTCACTCCATACCAATCAACAAGGAGTTTCCACGCCGGCTCATGAAGAATAAAGAAATCTTTACCTTCAATCAAACCTTCTCGAAGGACATCGGTATTGGTTGCCTCTGTTCTCCCAAGCTTGGATGCCAAAATCTCTTTATTCTCACCATCTGATGGATCTTGGGCCTCTAGAGGCACAAACAACACCTGATTATCCACAGGTCCAGGAACAGGCGAATCCTCCTCTACGAAATTTCCACTCTTAGGAGCTTGTATGTCGACAGAAGAGGACACGGCGACCATTCTCTCCGACAAAGTCCCTATGCTCGATTTTGCAAGTCCTGATAGTGTACACCACTGAGAAAACCAGCCATCGCTCACGATATATACCCTCTCTCCTCGAAAAGATTCGCTTCTATTCTTAATATAATTCATTTCACATTGATATAATCTATCTCCCTGTTCACCACCAGGTGGCAAAGGAGAAGACATGGCATCGTCCATGTAGCGTATTTCAATTGCTACTCTTCCCCACTCTCTCTCTCTCTCTCTCTCGCAAGAATAAGCACGGTTTATATCACATCACAAGCATCACTGTTCAAATCATATTCAAAATAGGATATAGTAAACATGACGAGTGAAGACGAACCAAGAGTTTCAAGACAAAATCAACGATTCGCTGGAGACTCTGGAATTTCGAAATTCACAGAGTCAGTTCAAGATTTTGTCACAACCCCCTTTGTCAGATATATATATTCAAGAATACGGCAGTGTTCGGCCATGTCATTCTTTTGATTAATGTCACCAAGATTTGTATGGATTGACAAGACATCCCCATCTCTTGATCTAGATTGCAGCAACTGAGTGATATTGTCATCAATGTTGTACATCTGGACATTGACTGGTACATCATGCTCAACACAAAGGCGGATCATGGCAACTAGCTCTTCAATCAAACGTGCTACGTCACGGTTACGAATTCCAAATTGTCTGGAAGTACCATGGATATGTATTGTCAAGCGATGTTCCATTGTTGAAAAGAAGTTTGCCAGCCCATTGATAACCGAACCATGCCAAATGTATGCTCCATAACATGGCAAGCCAACATCAAGATAGTGGACCTCTGAGAGCCTCTGAAAAAAATGAATCATATCTCTGTCATTTTTCTGTTGCCTCGATTCCATATAGATACTCGATATTTCTGTGAGAATCTGGTTGAGGACAATACCTCCTTTGCTAAAACCAGCCAGGATCCAAGATCTACACTCCTGTACCACCCCTTTCATGGACGGAGAGTTGGTTAAAAGACTATGCAAGTGGTGGAGAGCTTTTTGTGTCTTACTAGTGTAAACCCATTGTCTGCCACCGCAAGAGCCACGGCCCTTGATATGCAACCCACTCAAATCCCAGGAATCATACTCAAGAAAATGGTCATAACATGCATATGCTCCCTCATACCTGCTCGGCGATATGATGGCTACACAAGATGCTTCTGGAAAGATTCGACTAAGAATTTCCGCAACATATGCAGGATCACTCATGCGGCGCACATCTGGATTCGATCCAAGAGACGTTGAGCCAACATCATCACCCAAAAAGTATAGAACCATGTCTGAACCCTGGGCTTGTTCGACATTTTTCCCACTCCCAGGAATAAAGAATATATGAATCTTATTAACACATCTTTCGGACCCTTGACATGTCTCCACAACCCCCTCCATTGTTAGATACAGAGAACTCTTACGTTCTCAAAGTCTCACTGGACCCCACCCATGAGCTACATGATATACCAGACGAGTGCATCTGCACATACTCTTCTCTCGACAAACCTCAAACTCGCATATTGATAGATTTTACATGACACATTTCCGATGATCGCATCTACATGTGTAGAAAAATCATCAGATGAACGTGGATGGTGAAGGTAGCCAACGGTCTCCCATCAAAAGCATCTTTTGACCGAATCTCTGGTAGATTAAGAGATACAGTAATATCTCTCCGCAGAGTATCGTGTATAGCCTACAACAGTCACAAAACACCTTGTAGAAAATTGTTTACGTCAATATATGTAACGAAACTGTCGTTGTATGAAACACTACGTGTGACTGGAATATCACGTGGTTGATACCACTCCTTGTGTCAACACAGCTGTTCCGCATATTTCTGTGCACCTGCGGTTGTTTCGGTTTCTAGCATCACCTAGGATACTTCCTAGTGCATATAATCATTAATAGAGGGAGTGCTTTTGATTATATTGTAAAGTCTTAGAGATGCAAGCCTTCCCTTCAGTGTCTCTTACGAGAGGCACACATGCGTGTTGTAGTAATAACCGATGTTTGGAAGCATCAATGCATCGTTTTCAGGTGAATACAATTGCTTCAGTGAAGAATCAAACGATAGAGAGAGGCTTTGTAGGAAAAGTATCACGCCGGAAACGTGAAAAGCTTGGATTTTGCCATACTGCAAACTGGATATTGTCAACCAGGGCAATCGAACATGTTCATCACGTGTCCGTGGCGACAGCGACTGAGGAAACCACTATATCTGACATATCGATGAAAGGGGTGAACCCTCAACAGAATACGTATGGGCCAAATGCACATATCACTGCGACTGGAAGAATTGTTGCAATAGGTGATATCCATGGGGATATCCAGAAATTGCTCGACTGCTTGGTGATTGCTGGATTAGTTCTCCAGGATGAAGATGGTCTTCGTTGGATTGGAGGAGATGCTACTGTGGTGCAGCTTGGGGATGTTTTGGATAGAGGTGATGCCGAAATTTCAACAGTGCTCCTCTTACGAGAGCTTGATAAACAGGCTCGTCACCATGGCGGAGCTGTGTACATGTTGAACGGAAACCACGAGAGTCTCAATGTTGCGGGAGACTTTCGATACGTAACTCCGGGAGCATTCTGGGAATCTGCCATGGCTGCTGGGCTTTCTGAAGAAGAGGCGAGGACAAGTAATGAGGCCATCTTGCAAGCGCGCTGGTCTCTGTACAGGCCTGGAGGTGTTATGGCAAAAGAATTTTCAAGGAATCCGACTGTGTTGATTATTAATAATGAAATTGTGTTTGCTCATGGTGGTTTATTACCTCATCATGTGTCGTATGGCGTTCAAAGAATAAACGATGAAGTTGCTAGATGGATGAAGGGTGCTGATTGCTCTGATGGCTCTTCACCCTCGCCACCATTTACAGCCATGGGCGATTCCAACTCTGTGATGTGGAACAGGACATTTGGAAAAGAGAGATGCTCACCCTATGATCGTATGCACATGAAAATGCAACTCGATGCAACATTGGATCAACTAGGTGCAAAAGCTATGGTTGTTGGCCACACTCCTCAAATGTCTGGACTCAATGCAGAGTGCAATGGGCGTATCTGGAGAGTGGATGTAGGAATGTCATCCGGTGTTCTGAATGCAGATGCGCAGGTCTTGGAATTTAGCAAAGACGACAAGGGGAATCTGCAGGCATCTCTCCTGACGAGGCAGTACACACCATATGCATGATGGCATGGTTTGTATATTATTCTGTTACAAAGTTTTTGGTTGTTTAATTTAAATCAAAGTGCAAAACTATGCAAAATTCATTTTATGCTTGCTTTTAATCCGAAAAAATTGACAAAAGCTGGGAACAAATCTCTGAAATCAAAATTGGTGTGGACCAGAAATACCTGGTCAACATATCTGCCACACAAACAGTGTGGCAACCACGTTTTGGAGTATCAAATTGGCATTTTTTTCGAAAACTTTTCATCATTTTAATTGCTTCTCTCCATATGCGGAGGGCATAGTATCATTTCAAGAACTAGAACCCAGCCAGATTATCGGCCTTTATCTCATCAAAGTCACTCTGCTGAGAGTGATAAAGGGACAAAATTGTTTGGATCATCAAAGTCTGTTGAATTCTTTCCAAATAACTTCCCCCTGCTCTCATCCATATCATCAGAAGAATACATAACTTCGATATCAACCCGGTCTGGGGTTGTACTTGTCTTCTTCATCCTTGTGTTGACATCAGCCATTGCCAACTTTCCAGCTGCTGTGACCTTTGCACTGTTCTCTTCATCAATCATGTTGAGGGGATATCTAACCTGTTTTGGATATTTCCTACTCCACTTCATGTCCACATCTTCTGAGCGACGAGGTTGCCATTTTGACAGCATTGCAGCTGATTGTCTCCATGGAGGAAGTGGTGTTCCTGTCTTTTGAAAAGCTCTTGCCATTTCCTCGCAGAGAATTCCCACAGCCTCTGTGAGTCGGCCCATGGATACTACAACTGCAGATGGAATTTCAGAAAGGACACAATCGTATCTCATCGTTGAGTGTGCTATTTCAAACTGGTCCAAGAATTTAGGATCCACGATGAATTCCTTGTGTGAAGATTTTCTAGTCTGTGGTGAGTTGGGGAGGGATACTGCGAGAAATCTGTGCCGCAAATTTCTAAGGCAAGACGCATTCCCACCGAAAGAATCACCCCCCAATGCAGTTCTCAAGCGAACACTATATCCCAATGTTCTTAATCTCTCTCCCAGTTCGTCTACTTCCATATCATCACCATGCCTCTCGAGTGCATCACTGAGGGCAAACTTCACATGCATTCCAAGCATGTACTCATCTTCATCTTGGGGACTAAGGAGGTCTTTCAGTTTTTCCATCACTACCTGAGATGGTAAAGTATCGTCTGAGTAATAGCCTCCAGAAACAAGGTCCTCTTCATGAGTATCCTCCATGTCAAACATTAGTGAGGGCACCTTGCACAGACTCTTCTCATGTGCAGAGGCTCCACAGAACTCGACCTGCCTCGCATTGCCGTTTTTGGCTATATTGTATACCACATTCTTCTCCATGGGGGCATTTGCATCCCGATTCTCAGCTCTCTCGCTCAGCGTTGCTGTGGCCCTAGGGCTTGATACCAATGCAGACCTCTTATTTTGCTGTGATGCTCCAAGGCTCTGCCTGAGTCCTCCTCCGGGGTTGTTTGACGAGCTATTTGGAGCTGTATTCGCAGTATCAACGCGTGGAACGCGGATCACAGGACGAACCATGGTATAGTAGTGCTCCTAAATAGTGGAGTGCAAGAAACTTCCAGAAAATGTATCACCGTAACAGGTTCCAGAGGAAAATGTGCCTTCCCTTTTTATTTATACGTGCCTTATATAAAATCTTCTGATATAAGAGTGCCAGAAGTTCAGTAGAAACCTACAATGAACCTGGACTCGAAACCTACTTGACACGTCAACACCACACGCGTTGGTCGAAAGACACACGAGGTTTCAAGTTGCCTTGGGATGTCCAGAAAAGTCGACAAAATATAGGAATGAGCTGTTTATACTAGATCTCAGACCTTTGGAGTGGTAACTTTTCGCAGAATATTCTCACCAATATTCTTTGAACCCGTGTGACAATCGATGACGGCCCTCGAATAGTATGCGTTTCGCTACACCACGCTTCCGACTCGACAACCAAAGCGAATACGAAGAATATCTTCTTGTATTCTGTTATATATGATTGCAAACAATCAAATAAATAACTATGGCGTGAGGTTTCTGTGGTCGTACCCTTTGAGTAACCGCCAAAGATATTTCCGAAAATCTTCCAAAGAATCTATTTATGGTTTCAGCAGCTCTTCTCGATTCAATGTTACCATGAAACGTTTCAGTTCTTTACAAATAATTCGAATTTTACATGCACATTCTTTAGACATGTGCACAAATACCGGTCAATTGAAGGATTTCATCTAATTTCTCAACATATTCTGCATGACCACTGACAATGTCTGAACAATTTATGTTTTCTACACCAGGGCAGTCAACTGGTAC
>PJEL010003365.1_pt1 | contig 13767 bp, 13 predicted proteins | sample 1853271 | NCBI WGS metagenome assembly PJEL01 (sample SAMN08108733, study PRJNA415343) | Invertebrate metagenome, whole genome shotgun sequencing project. | host: Globobulimina | place: Sweden: Gullmar Fjord | collected 2015-08 | reverse complement strand
AATATCCGGGGTTGATCTGTTTAATAAGGTGTGGAAGGGGATTGAGAAAGTTCAGGCGATTGGTTTTGCCCCCATTAAAATTAATGTGGTTGCCATGAAAGGGGTAAATGATGATGAGTTTGTCGATTTTGCCCGGTTGGCAATGACAAGCTCGCTGAAAATTCGTTTTATTGAATTTATGCCCATCGGAAAGTCAACAATATGGGGTAAGGAGAACTACATTTCCTCGGCTGATATCAAAGATATGTTGCGTCCTCTTGGAGAACTTCAAGCGGTTAAAGAGGCTCACATGGATGGGCCTGCCCAGATTTACAGGCTTAAAGGGGAAGAGGGTGAAGGATCTGTTGGCTTTATCAGCCCGATCAGTCATAAGTTTTGTGATAAGTGCAACCGTCTCAGGTTGACCTCGGAAGGGAAACTTCGTTCATGTCTCCTGTCTGATAATGAAACAGACATAAAGGAGGTTCTTCGGTCCGGGGGCAGTGATGAAGATATCAAACAGGCGTTGATTCAGACCATCCTCAGTAAACCCAAAGGGCATACAATCCTTGAGGAGGATGGCCTGAACTGTCATGGGCAGATGTCACGGATTGGCGGTTAGCGCCACGGGCACTACATCTTTGTCCGATCGTCCCTTGCCGTAATAGTGAGCTATACGACAAGGGACGATCGGACAAACCTGCAGCACCCGAGACACTAATAGTTTTTTATGTGTTTGCCGGTTGGGGGGTTGACTCCCGGGCAATCGGATAGGAACCGAGCACCTCAAAATAAGAGCAGCTTTCCCGCAACCTTTCACACGCTTCCACCAGTATACCATCGTCCTGGTGGCCATGCATATCAATAAAAAAGAGATACTTTCCCGCTTCACCCTTCACCGGCCGTGATTCAATCCTGGTAAGGTTGATGTTGCGGCGGGCAAGAATTGCCAGGGTGTCGTTTAATGCCCCGGGACGGTCAAGAAGTCCCATGAGCAGTGAGGTTTTGTCTCTGCCGCTTTTTGATGGAGATTCCTGACCAATGAGGACAAAACGGGTGGTGTTGCCGCTGTAGTCTTCTATGCCTTTGACCACCATCTGCAGTTGGTAGGTCTTGATGGCCAGGGAGCTTGCAATTGCCGCCACGGAATGATCCTCAGCCGCCATCTGGGCAGCAATGCCGGTCGAAAACACAGATTGGGTTTTAACGTTGGGCAGATGTTTCCGCAGCCATTGGCGACATTGGGCCAAGGGTTGGGAATGGGAAACAATGAGTTTGATTTCCTTTATGTCTCCGGAATAATTTACCAGGTTGTGGCTGATATTAAGGTACTCCTCGCCACAGATTTTCACCTTGCACTTCATAAATGCATCCAAAGAAGATGTTACAGAGCCTTCGATGGAATTTTCCAGTGGTACAATGCCGTATTGTACCCGTCCCCGTTCCACCTCGTGGAAGATGTCTTCTATGGTTTCAATGGGACGGTAATCAGCTGCCTGGCCAAAGTATTTGACCCCGGCTAGATGGGAAAAAGTCGCTTCCGGGCCAAGATAAGCCACCTCCACTGATTTTTGGGAAAGGCGACAGGTGGTGATGATTTCATGAAAGATGCTGTACACGGAGTCTTCAGGGAATTCACCGTTGTTATCACGGGTAAGTCTGTCGTAGATTTGCCTTTCACGCAGTGGATCCCATTTGGCCCTGTTGTCTTTAGATTTCAACCGGCCGATTTCTTTGGCGCATTTCAGCCGTTCTTTCAGTAAATTTAAAATGGTATCATCAATGGTGTCAATTCGGTTGCGAACATTAATGAGTGGAGCCTGGTTTTGTGTGGACATAGTTTATAAGGAAAGTTTGTGGTTTTACGTTGTTTGTAAGTGAAAATATCTATAAATTTCAATTTATATGTTTGTAATTCAAATTAGTTAAGATGAAAAGAGAAAAAGAAGTGTTTGAAAAAAACTCAAAAGTATTCTAGGTTTAACAAATATTACAAATTAAAAATAATAAGAGGCAGCACACCTTGAAAATGTAGTGATTATTGCAATAGGGAAAACGATATGAAAATAAAAAACTGGATGAAAAGTGACCCGGTAACCATTGACAGAGCGGCCCTTTTGCAGAATGCCTCTGATCTCATGAAAAAACACTCCATCAGGCACTTGCCGGTAGTGGATGATGGGCAGATTATTGGTTTTATTACGGAAAGTGATTTGCGGCAGTTTTCTTTTCCATCAATGGTTGAAGAGATTCCTGTTCACCAGGTAATGGTTTTAAATCCGATTACTGTCAATGCCAATGCCAGTATTGAAACCGCTGCCCGTTTGATTCATGATTATAAGATTGGCGGTTTGCCGGTTCTTGACAAGAAGAAACTGGTGGGAATTATCACTGCTTCCGACTTGCTGTCGGCTTTTATTGAGGTGCTTGGCCTTTTCAAGGCTTCAACCCGGCTTGATGTTGTTGTCGACAAAGAAGGCGGGTTGGAAGAAGTTACCCGTATCATTAAAGAACAGGGAGGAGAGGTGATCAGTGTGGCCATTGAAAGTCATTCTTCCAGAAGAAAGGTTCATTATTTTCGGTTGGAAAAATGTGATCCTGACCTTATAGTAGATGCCCTGGAAAAAGCTGGGCATAAAGTTGTTTCCGTAATGGAGTAATTTTTCAGATGACATATAAAGTACAGAAGACCTATGATGAAATAAATGCCCGTATCAAGGCTGGTGAAGCGGTGGTGGTCACCGCTGAAGAAATGGTCGGGATTGTTCGTGAGCATGGGCCTGAAGAAGCAGCCAGAAAGGTGGATGTTGTTACAACCGGAACCTTTTCGCCCATGTGCTCGTCCGGTGCATTCATCAATTTCGGACATTCAAAGCCGACCATTAAAGCGTCAAAGGTTTGGCTCAATGGGGTGTCTGCCTACGCTGGCCTTGCTGCAGTTGATGTGTACTTAGGGGCTGCGGAGCTTCCTGAAGATGATCCTTTAAACAAGGTGTTTCCCGGGGAATTTCGCTACGGTGGAGGACATGTTTTAGAAGACCTGCTGGCCGGTAAAAAGATTACTTTAAAAGCAGTTGCCTATGGGACCGACTGTTATCCAGGCCGGGAGATTGAAAGGGAGGTCACTCTCGATGATTTGCCCTATGCCTTGTTGACCAACCCGAGAAATTGTTACCAAAATTACAATTGCGCCATTAATCTTTCAGATAAAACCATTTATACTTATATGGGCACACTGCGGCCCAATGGCAAAAACGCGAATTATTGCAGTGCAGGTGAGTTGAGTCCGCTGCTCAATGATCCGTTATACAAAACCATAGGCCTTGGAACCCGCATTTTTCTTGGTGGTGGGATTGGTTATGTGGGCTGGCAGGGAACCCAACATAATCCTAATGTAATGCGCCTGGAAAACGGTACTCCGTCACGACCGGCCGGAACATTAATGGTTTACGGTGATATGAAGCAGATGAATGCCCGCTGGCTGAAAGGAATCAGCATGCAGGGCTATGGGGCAACAGTTGCTGTTGGTATTGGTATCCCCATTCCCATTCTTAATGAAGAGATGGCTGCTTATACCGGAGTGTCGGACGATGATATTGTTACCCAGGTTGTTGATTACTCCTATGACTATTCCCATGGCGTTGCCAGAAATTACGGTGAAGTGACTTACTCTCAACTAAAAACCGGACAGATTGAGGTAAACGGCAAAGACGTACCCACGGCACCATTATCCAGTGTGGTCAGGGCCCGTGAGATTGCCGAACAGTTAAAGCAGTGGATTGAGAAAGGGGATTTTCTGATTAATGAGCCCACCCAGACCTTGCCGGATAAGTGAGTAAAACCTCTCAGGTTGAAGCGTTGAAGGCAAAATATCAGACACTTTGTGACATTCTCTCGCAGTACGATAAGGTTGCCGTGGCCTTTTCCGGCGGTGTTGACAGTAGTTTGCTGCTTAAAGCTGCAACGGATGTTTTTACCGGTAATATTTTAGCCTTTTTTGCTCATTCATGTTTGCAGAAAAAAGAGGTCCTGCCCAGGGTAACAGAAAGATGCCGCATATTAGGGGCAACTGTGAAAATTATTGCAGTTGATCCTTTTTTGTGGCCAGAATTAGTGGGAAATAAGAAAGATCGGTGCTATCATTGTAAAAAGAGAATATACGCTGAATTTCTTAACGCGTTACCTGATGGTTATATCCTCATTGATGGCACTAATATTGATGATTTGAGCCAGGATCGACCTGGTCGTAAGGCAATTGTTGAGTATGGGGTAAAAACACCCTTGGTTGAAGCTGATTTTACCAAGAATGATGTACGGATGGTCAGTCGTCAGCTTGGCCTTTCCTGGTGGGATCTGCCTTCAGATTCTTGCTTGGCAACAAGAGTTGACAGAGGCGTTCCCCTTGCTGCATCCCTTTTGCAGCTCGTTGAAGCTTCAGAGGCTTTTCTTGCAGAGGGTGGATATGTCGGCTGTCGGGTAAGGGTCGATGGAGAGGCTGCTTTTGTATCACTATCTCAGGGAGATATGGTTCGTTTTGTTGAAGAATCGTATGGTGACAGGCTCATTTCTTTTTTTAGAAAGTATGAAATCTCTAAAGTTTTTCTTGATCTTTCTGAGCGAGAGAGTATTGTATTTTAAATTTTCAACGTTAGCGGGCATCCGAACCGTCTTTTGATGTCTTACATTAAAACAGATGTCTGAAATTTGTTTGTTAAAATCAGCACTATAATAAGGGCTGAATTCGTCTAAATAAGTTTATTCATTAGGAGGAAGGAGTATGAATAAGAGTGAATTGGTTGACAGTATGGCCACCGCTGCAGGAATCAGTAAAGCAGCAGCAGAAAAATCTTTAACAGGTTTTCTTGATGCTGTAACAAATGCTCTGGCAGAAGGTGACAAAGTTACTTTGGTTGGTTTTGGTACTTTCTCAACATCTGACCGTGCTGCAAGACAAGGAAGAAATCCTCAAACTGGTGCTACAATTGAAATTCCTGCCAGGACTGTTGCTCGTTTTAAAGCAGGAAGCAAGCTTGCTGACGCAGTGAAGTAATAATTTCAAGCTGCCAATTCGCAGGGTGTTGATTGCGCCTGTATACTTCGACAATTGACCGGGGGTTGGTCATAAGTCACATCAATGAAGTAACAGATGTATGAAATGCACGATATGCACGTAACGCGGAGATATTGTTAATCAATTTCTCCGCGTCTTTTTTTTTCTTCTAGTTTGTAAGGAAAAGTCCCAAAAATCTCATTTCGTCGGGATGTGGCTCAGTCTGGTAGAGCATTGGCTTCGGGAGTCAAGGGTCGGAGGTTCAAATCCTCTCATCCCGACCATTAATTCCTTATAAAATTCTGCTTTTTCCATTTCTTTTTTTATCTCTTCTTCTTGTTTCTCCTCTATTTGATCAGTATAGTATATTTGGACATGGAGTTTCTGATTTCCATGGCGATAGCTATCCACAAAGAAGAGTGAAAATATCTCCCACAAAGCTCTGTGAGAGACTTTCATGTCAAGGAGGTAACACATGTCTTTTAAAGTGAACGATTTTAGTTCCAGTCAGGCGGTTCTCTCTTTACGCAACAGTCAGAAAACTCTTGCAGAATCACTCTCTCGTTTTTCTTCGGGGAAAAGAATTGTAAAAGCAGCTGATGATGCCTCTGGTATGGCTATTGCCAATAGCCTTGGCAGTCAGGCCCGTGGGCTTGGGCAGTCTATTCGCAATGCCACCGATGCTATTTCCATGGCTCAAGTAGCTGATGGGGCACTGGCGGAATCTTCCAATCTTATTGCCACTATTCGAGAAAAGTCGATCCAGGCTGCCAACGCCAGTCAGAGCAGTGCATCAAGACAGGCCATCCAGGCAGATATTGATAAAGCCCTGTCTGCCTTGCATGATATATCACAAAATACTTCGTATAATGGACAGAAGCTTTTATCCGGATCGTTTGCAGATAAATCATTTCAGGTTGGGGCGTATAGTGGCGAAACCGTCGGCATGAGCATTGGCGCTTCCGATCCCGGCAGCCTTGGAGGTGAGCAGGGGAGCCTGTCCAGCATCAATGTTTTAACCGAAGAAGGTGCCCAACAGGCAATCGCCATTGCTGATGCAGCACTGGCAGAGGTTAATGCGATTCGTTCGGATATCGGCTCAACCCAGAACCAGCTTGAATCAACTATAAACAACATTTCAGTCACCCAAATTAATGTTGCTTCAGCCGAGTCTCAGATATCAGATCTGGATTTTGCTGAGGAGTCCATGAATTTTGCTAAGATGCAGGTTCTTTCCAAAGCTCAAAGTTTCGCCCTTGCTCAGAGTAAGGCTGTTAATAAGCAGGGTATGATGGATCTTCTGCAGGGGTGAGATTGGTTTTTTGTATGAATAGGGATGACCGGATAACAGTACTTCGAAATGTTGACCTCTTTTTTTCATTTTCCGAAGATGAGCTAACCTCGTTTGCACAAAATATCGAAGAGGTGGAATATGCCCCTGGTGAAATTCTTCTTGAAGAAGGCCGTGAAGGGCATAATTTTTATGTGTTACTTAAGGGGAAACTTTCTGTTGCAAAAGGCAAAAGAATTTTATCCGAAATTACTCCTGTAGGCTATGTTGGGGAAATGGCAATTATTGAGTCCAAACCCCGGTCTGCCACAGTGAAAGCTTTAGAAAAAAGTACGCTTCTACGAATTCCTGCTGATCTTTTTCAGGAATATCTTCTTGAAAAACCCAGGGCCATGTTGGCCATTATGAAAATACTCAGTCAACGGATTCGCCTTGATAATGAGGTATTAGTTCGGGAGTTTGAGCAAACAAATATTCTCGTTCATGACATGAGAAACCTGCTTTCCATTTTTCTTTTTTTGGATACTATTGACCCAGAGACAGGTGCAGTCCGGAAAAAGCATATTAAATTCATGAAAACAGCCAGGCTGCATCTTTCCCGTCTGGTTGAGCAAGCCCTTGCCAATGTTAGGAGCCTTGTTATACCGGAGCGGGTTCGGGATAATTCTCTTACTGCCCTGATTGATGAAATGAAAGAATCTGATTTTGTTATTCACCCGGACCTGCAAGATAGGAATATTGTTGTCGTTCACAGAGCTGAAATTCCGCCTTTTCATTTTTCGAAACTACAAATACGAAGGGTGCTGTCGAATCTCATCATTAATGCCGCCCAGGCAAGCAAGCAGACCAGTGACATAGAAATTGGCACTGACTTGAAAGACTGCCAGGCAGTCATTTCAGTAACTGATTATGGCCCTGGAATATCTGATGCTGACAAGGATAGGATTTTTGATCTTCATTTTACTTCAAAATCTGACGGCAATGGGCTTGGTTTGGCTTCATGCAAGCAGATTGTTGAAACAGATCATTGTGGGTGTCTTTTATTTAACAGCATCCCAGGCCAGGGAACAGTCTTTACTGTATCTCTTCCCCTGGAAGGGTGCTGATTGTTTGTTGTATAGCTGGTTTTATCAAGCTTTTTTGTTTTTGTTCGGGCTTTATAAAAATGTTTTTCCGTGGAGGTTATGGATATGAGTTTTTCCCAAAGCAGTAAGCTGTTATTTATTTTGTTGTTGCTCCTTGCAACTGCTGTAAATACAAAATCCGCATCTGCTGCATCTGCTGATGAAATCAATATTGGAGCTGATGCAACCTTAAAGCGCTTTAGTAAAGAAATTACCGGCGGTAGTGAGTTTTTAAAAAGAGCCAAAGGTGTACTCGTTTTTCCAAGTGTGCTGAAAGCAGGTTTTGGAATTGGCGGAGAGTACGGTGAAGGTGTTCTAAGGGTAAACGGTAAAAATGTGTCATATTACAGTACTGCTGCAGCCTCCATTGGTTTTCAGCTCGGCGCACAATCTAAATCTGTGGTCCTTGTTTTTATGAAGAAAGATGCCTTGAAAAATTTCAGGGAAAGTTCCGGTTGGAAAGCCGGTGTTGATGGGTCTGTTGCAGTGATCAAGTGGGGGGTTGGTGAGGATATAAACACCATTGATATTAAAGAGCCCATTGTTGGTTTTGTCTTCAGCAATAAAGGGTTGATGTACAATTTGACCCTGGAAGGATCAAAGTTTACAGAGATCGTTCGTTAAATGAAAGAAGGAGATAAGAGTTATAAGCAGAAAGTTGAGGAGGCCCTGGCTTTTTTACAGGCACATGGAGTAGGACAACCTGAAGTAATTTTGGTGCTTGGTACCGGGCTTGGCAGCCTGGCTGAGCGTATCGAAAATGGTGTGACCTTTGCCTATGAGAACATTCCTCATTTTCCTCGGTCAACGGTGACAAGTCATGCCGGGAATCTAATTTTCGGAACCCTTGGCAATAAAACTGTGGCGGTTCTGCAGGGTCGTTTTCATTTCTATGAGGGATACAGCACCAAAGAACTGACCTTTCCGGTGCGGGTTTTGTCTTTACTGGGCGCTGAATTGTTACTGGTATCCAATGCCTCAGGTGGTTTAAATCCTGATTACCTTCCCGGTACCTTGATGGTTATTCATGATCATCTGAATTTCATTCCAGACAACCCACTGCGGGGCCAAAATGTTGAAGAGTGGGGGCCGAGGTTTCCTGATTGTTCACGGGTTTATGACCCGGACCTGATAGATCTTGCTCTCTCCTGTGCCGCTGAATCAGGCATTAGCAAGGTGATTGCCGGTACCTATGTTGCAATCCCCGGACCAAGTCTTGAGACTCCGGCTGAGACAAGATATCTTCGAATGTGTGGGGCAGACGCGGTTGGCATGTCCACTGTCCCTGAGGTGATAGTCGGAGTGCATGCGGGTTTAAAAATTCTTGGTATTGCCATGGTTTCCAATGTCAATGATCCTGATAATTTCCAGCCGATTCTGATAGAGGAAATTTTGGAGCAGGCCAAAAAGGGTGAAGAGGAATTTATTCGGCTTGTTTTGTCTATTCTTGAAAATTTGTAACTATTCAGCTGCACTTCATCTGCACACAAGCAGACTGTCTTGCATAGCACTAGTATGCTGCGCCAGCCTGCTTTCGCACATATAAAGCACATCTGAACAGTTACAGTTCAGTGGTTTGGGGCACTTTTCAATCCTTGTTGAATAGCTAGAGAGATTTGTGATTTTTTATGATTAATAGTGAGAAAAAGAAAGAATGTGACCTTTTACTCTGTGGAACCGTGGTAACCATGGACGACCATCAGAGTATTATTGAGGATGGTGCCGTTGCCGTGTCGGGAGATTCTCTTGTTGCCGTTGGCAAGGCTGAAAATCTTCGCAAGCAGTATCATGCAGGTGAGTCCTTAGAGGTTGCTCGCGGCCTGATTATGCCTGGCCTGGTCAATGTTCATACCCATGCCGCTATGTCCTGCATGCGCGGTCTTGCCGATGATTTGCCCCTGATGACCTGGCTTACCGATCATATATTTCCTGTTGAAGGTAATTTGACCGGTGAAATGGTTTACCAGGCGTCACTGCTCTCCATGGTCGAGATGATTAAATCAGGCACCACCAGTTTCTGTGATATGTATCTTTTTGCTGATGATGTTGCCCGGGCTTGTGTCAGCAGTGGAATGCGAGGCTGGATAGGGGAGGTGCTCTATGATTTTCCTTCTCCAAATTATGGTGAGCTTGCCAATGGTTTTAGCTATGTTGAAGAGATGATTGACAGGTATGATGGGCATCCTCTGGTCTCAGTTACTGTGGATCCCCATTCAGTCTATACCTGTTCTCCTGAGTTGCTTGTGTCGTTAAAAGAAATGGCTGTAAAACATGATTTGCGTTATGTCATTCATCTGTCAGAAAACGATGATGAGGTGGCCCAGGTCACCGAACGGTACGGCAGGTCCCCGGTTGAGCACCTGGAAGCTCTTGGTCTGCTCGATGACAGGGTGGTGGCTGATCATTGCGTTGTTCTGACTGAAGATGAGATAGCCTTGCTTGCCAAGCGTTGCGTGAACGTGGCCCATTGTCCGGAAAGCAACATGAAACTTGCCTCAGGTGTTGCCCCTGTGCCACAATTTTTACGCGCTGGCATTCATGTTGGATTAGGGACAGACGGCAGTGCCAGTAATAACGATGTTGATTTGTTCGGAGAAATGGACACTGCGGCAAAGCTCCAGAAAGTATCCCGTTTAGATCCCACTGTAATGACTGCTGAAGAGACCTTGTATATGGCCACCATGGGGGGTGCCAAAGTGCTTGGTGCCGCTGAGGATATTGGCAGTATTGAGCCGGGCAAAAAGGCGGATATTATCATGTTGGATATGAACCAGCCCCATCTTACTCCTCTTTATCATGTGCCGTCTCATTTGGTCTATGCAGTGAAGGGCAGTGATGTGGTTCATTCAGTGATAAATGGTAAGCTGGTCATGCGTGATAAAAAGCTTCTTGCCCTGGATGAAGAGGAAATCATGACCCGGGTTAATGAGTTTGCTTTCAAACTCGCCGGAAAAAGCTAAGGGACGGGAATTAAATAATTTGACCTAAATTAGCCGGATTTTTCGTCGTATTCAAGGCGCGAGGAGGGAGCATAACGAGTTATGTGACCGACGAGCAACGAAGAAGACGGCCGGTAGCGAACTTGCGAGACTCCGAGAAAGACAATAATTTGGTTTAATTTATTTAATGTACTTTCCTTTGGGAAAGATGTTGAAAGTTATAAGTTTTAAGTGTTAAGTAAAAATAGAAATACATTTAACTTTGAACTATTTTTTAATAGGAGCTTATTATGTTTGGACTTGGTATGCCGGAACTGATTGTAATTCTGGTGATCATTGTTATCATTTTCGGAGCAGGGAAATTACCTGAAATAGGTTCCGGCATTGGTAAGGGCATTAAGAATTTTAAGAGTGCCACCAAGGATGAGAAAGATCCTGAAAAAATTGATAAAGATAAAGAAGATAAAGACACTTAGAAAGGAGACCCCACATGTTTGGATTAGGAACACCTGAGCTGATTGTTATTTTAGGAATTGCCTTTCTTGTATTTGGCGGTAAGAAATTGCCGGAGATTGGTGCCGGACTAGGTAAAGGCATTACTTCGTTTAAAAAGGGATTGAAAGACGCCGAAGAAAGTGTGCCCGGAGTGAAAGAAGTAGCTTCACTGAAGGAAGAGGTGGATAAGGTCAAGGATATGGGTAATGTGCTGAAAAAGACCTGATTTGTCTAGAGTACACCAAACCGTAATTTGCTAAACCACGCATTAACCGCTTTGTTTATTGCGGTTAATGCGTGGTTTTTTATTTTTACAGCAGGCAATTTCTTTTAGTCGTCAAAGTCCCCTTCAGGTCCTTTGTCGGTATCGAGCTCGGCTGCTTTGGCAATGATTTTTTCCCGGGTCCAGTCAGCGGGATCTTCAGTTTTCTGGGTATTTGGCCCTGGGTCGTAGGAGTTGGCTTCCAGGATTGTCTGGATGGCAAGATCCGCAGAATCTGTGGCATTAAAGACGTTCGTCAGCATGTTGTAGACAAAATATTCTACCCGCTTGCACATCCTTTCCCTGACCTCGGCCGGTTGACCCATCAACTTGTTTTCAAAAGGAAGATTGAGATTTTTGTAATTTCCGCCTTTCCAGCCTTTTTCATCGGCATAGGCCACAATTTCCTGCCACATTTCCTCAGTGACACCTTCATTTTCAACCTTTATGAAGTTACCATCATCATCTAAAATGGCATTGCCGTAATCGTTGACTTTCAGTCCCCAGGAAACCATTTGCAGGGCAGTGGCAACATTGGCTTTTGTCGTGCTGGTTTTTTGGGCAATCTCCCGCAGACGTTCTGAGCTGTTTCCTGATGTTCCATGTTGGGCACCATTAACATTGTAGGGAGCAAGGGCTTCGTGGATTTCGGCGGTGAGATTTACCTGGATACCCTGACCACTCGCCTCAATACCATGGGTGGACCCATTATTTAAGGCAATCCAGTTGGGGAAAATGTTGTGGGCATTAAGTCCCTGGATCAGGAAAAGTGCTTCAGGCGGAGCAGACAGACCCTGGTTTCCCTTGATTTCACCAATTTCCGTCTCAAGCCCGGCCCAATCCGGGATACATTTATTGAGTTCCAAATTGGCCAGCAGGTTTTTGTCATCAAGCATGTGGGATGCGTCAATGGCAATGGAAGTAATACCGGCTTCAAAGATGGTTGGGATTTCCTGCATGGCAAAGGGGATATCTTCTTCCTTTTTAATGCCGTAATGATCAGCATGGATTGCCACTGGTATTGTAATGCCCAGTTCATTGCATGCCTGATCAACCTGACGGGCCATGTTCCAGTAGTTGGTTGGACAATAGGCATTTGCCCCACCTTCTGATCGGGCAATTTCAATGATAATAGCGGCATTTGCTCTTTGAGCGGCCTGTAAGCAGCCGCGAATGATAAAGTTGTTGCGGCCGTTAGCTGCAATGGTCATGGCCTGGCCTTTTTTTGACAAGGCGCGATCTATTACCTTGCCGCTGACAAGCAGCCCGCGGGAATGAGGAAAAAGTTTGGTGATATTAGGTGGACGGCCGACCTGTAGTGCTTTGTCAAAATCTGAAGTGCTGACAGTCATAACGGGCTCCATGGAAAAGTTGAACAAAGTTTGATTGTGCCTGTCTAAAATGGTCCTTTTGCTCTATCTCTGTGTCACAGAAAAATGAAAAATGCTCACATATTCCTAAATATGCTGCGCTTTTTAATTTTACTGTTCCTTGATCTCGAACAAAATGACCTATTTCTGGACAGACACTAGATAAAGTTTTAAAGATAGTTTAATTAGCTGTTTTGTTAAAACAAAGTATAGCAATAAATATAATTTTTTATCAATATTTTTAATTCGATAGTCAACTTTGGTTGGCTTGAAATTTTCATGGTTTGTTTGGCTTTTACTATGATTCCTGATCCGTTTTTACTTGAAATTAAAAAGAAGCTTGCAGCAAAAGAGGAACAATATCTGGCACCTCATGCTGCAAAAAGCTGTGACGCCGTTCGTCGCCATACCGAAGATCTGGAAGGGCATCGTCCTTCTTTTGCCGTTGACACCGACCGCATACTTCATTCCAGGGCATATACCCGTTATATTGATAAGACCCAGGTTTTTTATATGATAAAAAATGATCATATTACCCACCGGGTTCTCCATGTGCAGCTGGTGTCAAAAATTGCCCGCACCATAGGCCGGGTTTTATCGTTAAATGAGGACCTTATTGAATCAATCGCCTTGGGGCATGATATTGGTCATCCTCCTTTTGGCCATGATGGTGAAAAGATTCTTAACAAACTGTGCAGGCAAAACGGTATAACCTCTTTTCAGCATAATTTACAAAGTGTCCGTTTCCTGGAGCATATTGAAAAGAAAGGCAAAGGGGTAAATCTTACGGTGCAGACTTTAGATGGTATTCTCTGCCATGATGGGGAGGTGCATGACAGGGTGTTGCGACCTTCCGGTGATTCTTCTTTTGACCTTTTTGATCAGAAAATTGAGACAAAGACAGAAAAGCCGGTTAGTAAAATTGTGCCAATGACCCTGGAAGGATGCGTTGTCCGGTTTGCCGATACGGTGAGCTATATTGGTCGGGATATTGAAGATGCCATTGAGCTGGGCCTGATAAACAGAGCTGATATCCCAGCTAACTGTCGGAAAATACTCGGGGAAACAAACGGAACCATTGTCCATAATTTGGTAACCGATCTCATCCGAAATAGCGGTGAGCAAGGGGTGTCCTTCAGTCCGAAAATTTCTCAAGTCTTGCTTGAGTTGAAACGATTCAATTATGAGTGTATTTATTTGAATCCAGTCATCAAAAAGGACGAAGAAAAAATCAAAAAGTGTTATTGTGTGCTGTTT
>PJEL010003364.1_pt1 | contig 13768 bp, 6 predicted proteins | sample 1853271 | NCBI WGS metagenome assembly PJEL01 (sample SAMN08108733, study PRJNA415343) | Invertebrate metagenome, whole genome shotgun sequencing project. | host: Globobulimina | place: Sweden: Gullmar Fjord | collected 2015-08 | reverse complement strand
GAATAACTTACGGAACCATTATCACTGTTGGAGAGTGTGTGACGTGCCATTGGATAAAAGAGATGGCAGATATATATAATGAAAATCATCCACCTCAAAAAGGTAAAAAACCTCCGCAAAATAAAGATAATCCGTGTCCATAGCAACTATTGAATCTAATTATTTATAGAACTATAATAATTTAGGCGGATTTTTTAATCTTCTTTAAAAAATACTGGTATAAGATATGAAAAAATTAATTATAGTAGCTTTAATTTTCGGTGTTGTACTGGGAACTCTTAACTTTCTTATATTTAGTGTATTCAAGGAGGATCTTTATAGCAATGAAGCATTGCTAAATGTTTTTATTATAGCTGGAATGGCAATTGTGGTTATAATTTCATTTTTTATATTCAGACGAGGCAAAAAGAAAATAGATAATGAGAAAAAAAACAAAGTCGCCGCATCTTAAAAATTAAATATTTCTGAAAACGAAGGCTGTTGGAGATTTATCTTCGGTTGCCTTTTTGTTTTAATCGCCAGGCTAAAATGATCCGATCCTTATTTAAGGGGTGGTGGTCGGGGAGAATAAATTGGGGGTCTACGTTTGACCTTAGACATTTTTTATAAAGAGTCAAACGTAGACTTGACCCCCAATTCGATATCAAAAAGGGCGCCTCAAATTGAAAAAAGGCAGCTGCTAGCAGGGTGCCGTCTATGTCGACAGCATCCATCTGGCCAAGGGGTGAAGGATATAGGTTCAAAATATGTTTATAAACAACATTGATATGATAGATAATACAGAAAATATTGAATATTGAACAAATTTCGCAAACAGAGCAAACCACAGAATACTTAATAGAAACTTAATTAAAGCCGGATGACGCGTGGCAAATGATTGGAACTGCTCATTGCCGGTTGCTGCAGAGCAGGTTAATAATATGACCGCAGATGGGAGCATCAACACGATGCTGTAAACGATAAGCATCGCAAAGGGTTGGATCTGTAGTGCCTGGCTTTTGATCATATACATTATAGTCTGGGTATATGGATTACCGATTGATGCCAGATTCAGAATCGCTACAACAACGCCCCACAGGACGCATACAACTAAAATGCGCTGATATCGAGGCATGCGAATCTTTTTGCCCCGCTTTAGCGCTTTCTTTTTTTTCTTTTTTCTTAAGCTGCCGAAGGTGCCGAAAAAATATCTCAGTGTCAGGAATAACATGGAAACGACCATCAACCAGTTCAATAGGCCGCCGATTTGATCAAGATGGTCGATCTTTGATATCATGCCGCGGAGGCCCAGCCACAGCAGAAGGGTTGTCCCTGTCAACGCCGCAAGATAGATAGCCCCGAAACGTGCAACCGCCCACCCCTTTTGTTGTGAAGAAAACAAATGTAATAGCAACAAAAACAGGGTTACCAAAAGACAGTAATTTTTGCCGTCGGCATAACCGGCGCCTGCGACTGAGTACCAGGCATAGGATCTTCCATATTCATGTATCGATGCTGACGCTGCCTTCAATTCATCCTCGCTGGCGCTCAGGACATCGACACCGTCAATCCCCGACACTGAGCGCTTAATAAGTGTGTCAAGAGGGCCGTATGTGATTTCCTTATCTATCAGATATCCATTGGACATGAAGATGCTCGGCGCTGCCGCGCGTTGCACCGGATCCACATTGAATTTGCGACTGAGCACTTCATTCTGCCTCATTCCGTAGCTTGTGTGGATATCAATGCGGGTTACATGTAGTCCGGTATATTTATATTGCAGATACTTAATGAAGCGTTCAACGTCGGAACAGTATCGGCACCCCGACGTTGTAAAAAATACGAGCTCCGCAGGTCCCGACATCTCGCCAATGTCCATGTCATAGCCGAATGGCTCAACAAAGACGGCCATTGCCTTCTGTTGCACAGGCGCATATTTTGCGACAGATTTAAAGGTTACTCCTTTCATCATCACATGTTCCGGCTGTTGCGTCATGAGTCCCCAGCGTGCGCGAAATTTTTTTGATTCGTATTCGCCGTATTTTTGGCCGTCAGGTGTTTCGAGTAACGGCAGCAGAATTGAAAAAATTTTCCCAAAATACATGGATTGCTGAGAAAACAAATCAGCCGTAAGACGTGCTGCGCTATGGTGATTTGCGTTAGCCCGTCCGGCTGCTGCAACCGTGTTAAGATCAAGTGGAATATGATGTGATAACAGTGTGAGCATGCACCGAAATCGGATCATCGGATCTCGATCGTCTTTAATCATCCCCTCTAAGAGCTGTACTGCGTCGTCATTCAATTTTTTCCTGGATTTATAAGAATCTGAATCCGACACGCGGATCTTGAGGCTTTCATAGCCTGAAAAGCATTCATCTTCTGAAAAATAGAGATCCAATGCCTTTTCATAGGCTGTGTTTTTCAACAAGGTGGGTATGATCTCCCTCACATATTTCGAGACATCCGCTTTAATCGGTTCCACATTGGCCAAAAGTTCATTTTCCGCATGGCCTGTCAAAGCAATCCAGGCAGCGCGTCTGACGAACGGATCTTCATTTTTTGTCAATTCCAGCAGTTTGCCTTTATCTTTTTCAGGCGTGCCGGCATTTGTATAAACGCTCAACGCAAGAATGGCGAGATCGGAGGAATGTGTCGGCGACGCCGTCAAGACCTGTTTGGCAAAGGGCAACAGCTTTTTCGGGTTCTCCGAACATAATGCAACAAGCCCAAACGGCCAGATCATGGCCGGCCGCAGGCGGCTTGCCGGATTCAATAAATATTTAGACAGCGGATCCGCGAATACGACACCTTCTCTCTTGCCTAATTGCGCCACGGTTTTTTGCCATACCTTGGCATTGGTATCGGCAAGTGCCTTTACGAACAATGGAATCGCCGCTTTGCCGAAACTCCAAAACGTATCCGCCACCTGCGTCCGCTTTGAAGGCGTCAGCGCAGACCACTGTTCTTCCGCTCTTTTAAAAGCGGTCGGGTAGCCATAATCGCAAAGCAATACCATGGCTTCATTTCGTACAAGGTCCGGGACTGTTGCATCCGTCATTAACGCCGCAACGACATACAAAATATCATCATTTGTAGCCTTTGAGACGAGTGCTTTCTCTGAAACCGGAAGAAGGCTTTTCTTCATTTCCTCGCGCAACGACTTTTTAGCGTTACTGCTCACGTCGAAATCCTGAATTACCGTGAGCTGCTTTTCAGTCGAGCCGCTATGCAACGCGTTGGCCAGCAAAGCGTTGTCCATGGCATTGCGCCCTTCCGCTCTGGCCACGATTCGCAACGCCGTGCAGGCAATGTCCGGATTTTCCGATTTCGCCGCCCGGCGGATCAAAGATCGGCTGCTGCTGTCGATATTTTCCAGACTGTCTAGTACGAACAACAGATCATTCGGATCCGGTCCGAAGAGATCGTCGATGTATGATCCGGGGACGGATAATCCCAGTTCAAATAGAACACTTACAATAACGCCATGCATGTCGTCATGGTTCCGATAAGCTTTTTTCAGAGGCGCGCCGGCATTGGATATTTTCATTTCACCCAATACAACCGCGGCAGTGTGCCGCACAAACGCATCCGAATCATCCAGGCATTTGAAAATGGCGTCCGGAACATTGCTTGCCACGGAAATCTCCTTTCCGCGAAGACGATTGATAATGTCCGCTTCTCTGCCCCCTTTTTTCTTTAGCGCCTGCAAAACGGCAACTTTGACACGCCACCTCGGATCTTCCAGCAAAGGGATCAGTTTTTCCGCCAGTGAGCGGATGGATAATTTGACGGCCCCTTCGATGGCGACAATGGCGAGGTCTTCATTCTCATGACTAAAGAATGATTCCAGGATTTCTTGACTTTGCTGCGTTTCGGTATCACCCAAGTGTCGTAAAATCGTAAATATAATATCCGGGTCGGATTCGTGCAATAAATGTTCTCGAACCGGTTCCACAGCATATGAACCGGCTGTGGCAAACAAGGTCTCGACCGCAGCTTCTCGCACCACCGGCTCCGGATATGCCAGCAGGTCGACCATAACCGGCGCTACAGCCATTCCGCTGTCGGTAAGTTGCCGTATAGTTCGAATTTGAACATCCTGACTTCCCCATATCAACCGGTGAGCCACGGTTAATGGATCACGTCCGGCTGTGGTCGGAATGACAAGAGCATATTGGACTTCCTTGACTCTGCGCAGGGCGTTTTCATCCAGACGCGGATGTGCTTCCATGTAGTCGACGATCCAACTCGCTGCTGACTCCCCGCCATTTGCGAGAATTCGCAGTGCATACCGTGATCGTTTGAGTGCGTCCCCGTCGCTGGTATCACCATCCTTTGCATCACCGATCAAATCCTGCATATACCGCTCGAACGTTTCGCGGGATAATGTGGTGGCTGGTGATGTTGCGGCAGCGCCGAAGGCATTCCAGTCCTGCCATTGCTTGAGCGCTGCCTGTTGATCATCGGCCTGCGGATCCGTCCAGGGATCCAGGCCGGTGATCGTATTATTTAGTTCCTCGAGTAGTTCCAACGCACCCAGACGTACCGCTAGCTGATCGTCGGCCAGGCAGGATACCAGAGCTTTGCGGTCACTGGGTGACAGCTTTTCGGCGATCGATAGTATCGCCTTGCGCGCATCACCGTCCTGCATGGATATCAGGGCCTTGCGCCAATCACTGCTCGAGGCGCCACCGGTTTTGAGCTGTTCGATCAAAAGCGCTGTGTCGTTAACGGTGGCATCCCCGGTGAGTATTAAAATCAGTGCCCGGCCGAGCTCTTTGGCAGTGATATCACCATCAAATTGTCCTTTGATCCGCCCCCGCGGTTCGACCACAAGGAAAGAAGGAATCGACCGAACCCGGGCGAGCATGACCATTTCCGGCTGCTTGCCTATATTGATCTCAACACATTCAAATCGCCTTAGCAATGGTTGCAGCGCATCTCCGTTGAGTGAAAACCTTTTGACATGGTCGCAAACCGGGCAATTCGGTCCGGTAAAAAACAATAGAATCGGCTTCATGCTGACCTGTGAGCGTCCGACAGCAACCTCCAGGTCGGTTTCCCATACCGCTAAAGTGCGATAACCCGACACCGGCATATAGGCGGAACTACTCCCGCGAGCCGACGCGGGATATGCGATGGCCGTGACCGTCAATAAAAGTCCGATCCAAAGACAATATCGGTACGGTGTCCTATTTTTAGTGTAGTACCGCATAGACAAGAATATTCATGTTGACATCTAAAGCATTTACAATTTCATTTGCCCCGCAGCAGCAGCAGCCCTCCGCATGGGCGGTATCATTCAAACCGTGATGGGAGTAAATCACTGCGATTTTGCCGTTTATTTCCAATCCCACTAGTTTGGGGGCGCTGGATACCGATTTGAGTTCAAGCTTCTCAATCTCTTTTACAGTCGAAAAAACCGGATGGTCCATGGGTAGGTCCTTGAAGCAGTCCTTTCCGAAAATTCGTTTCATTTCGCGTTTAAAGGCGCGATCGAACTTTTGGCTGGAACATCCTGCGGAGGCGAGCAAAAAGCCACCGTTGGAAATATATTTTTTCAGATTCTCCCGCTCGGTTTTCGTAAAATGAAAGTCCGCTTCACCGGTGATCACGGCAAAAGGATATTTGAACAGATTGTCTGTGCCCAGTTTGACACTCTTGAAGCGCCTCTCGGTTTTGATCGTTGTGTTGCGCTGCACGGCGCTCAGAAATTCCGAACTGAAACATCGCGAAGAATGTGTGCCGCCGTATATCAAATTTGCGCACTGAATCACGCCGTCCTTTGCGGATGCTTCAACGGTATAAAGAACCATTATCAATAAAAGTACTACCATCTGTCTCATGGTTGTCCGTCCTCGCCGTAAAATGCCTTGACGGCGTCTCGATATCTCGGAGGCACTGCCTTCATAAAAAAGCCCAGGCCCTCGTTTTTTTGCGTATCGGCTTGACGCATCACCTCATTATAGCGGGCTTGCCGCCCTACACCGGCACCGGTGCCGACACCGGTACCGTCGCTGCCCATTGCGGCCGATGATAAATGATTCCTTCTTTTGGGACCATATACCGGCATATTGAACGCGGAGTATCCGTTCAGGTATGATCCTTCCCAGGCGCCGCCAATGCCAACTCCCGCCGCACCGATACCCTTGCCCCAACCGGCACCACGCCCGAATTGCCGCATCAGACTTTGCAGCATTTCGTCCATTGTACGGGATAAATAGTCCGGAACCTCGAACCCCATGCCACCGGAACAAGCCTGCTCAAACGGGCTTCCTTTGCACCTTTCAAGGGCCTGTTTCATTTTTTCCAGGGCCTGGACGGCATAGCTCCAGGCTTCCCGAGGCTGTTCATTTTTTGCGGCGCGCGCACACGCTTCCATGGGCACCGGTATTTTCAATGCGCGTAGTGTTTTAACAAAATGAAGAGACGATTCCCGCATATCGCGATATCCCGCAGGCAGCTCGTGCGCCAGGCGTTCCAGCTCAGACATCAATGTAACCAGATCCCTACGGACTGCATCCGCCTGTTCCGCTATAACCCGGGGTTCTGAAATTTTCCGTTCTCCCGCAGCATACTGCTCCAGCTTACTAACGAGTATGCGTTGCCGATCCAACAAAGCGCTATACCATGCCGCCATGGCCATGACACGACTGACGGCCATAACTTCCTCAGCATCCGCTGTGAGGGAACGAACCTTTTGCGCCTGATTTTTAACCAACAATTTACTCTTGGAAATCGCCTCCAGACGCTTGTCTTTATCAGGAGAATCCCATCCCTCATAACCCAGCGCATATTCCAGCTTGGCAACCATTTCCTTGGCAGTTTTGGATAATTTCTTTTCCAGGTCAAATGCGGCGAAGTCATCCGCGATCTCCCTAAACGATGATGCCGTATCTTTTATTTTTGACCGCAAATGAGTTATGCGCTCGTCGGCCACATCCGACGGCAGCATTCCTTTTTTTAGATCCGTCTCAGTTTGCGTTAGCATTTCAAGCAATTCATTATATGCGTTTGCCACTGTCAGGAAGCGTTCCTCAAAAGCCGCAAGGGTCGTTCTGGACCGGACCATCTTCGCATATTCCGCTTCGGAAATTATCTTTACGCGGGCAATATCGGAAGCACCAATCCCGGTAAGTTCGGGATTCGTATCGGAGGCTTCCAGGAACAGTTCAATGACCTGACCCGGCTCAACACCCAGGGCCGAAAGATCGATTTCTCCATTTACTTCAGCCGTCACGGTCCCGGGCTCGGTGTTGATACGCACCGGTCGGCTCCGATAGCCCTTGAGCGATCTGAACATGTCACATCGCCGAATGCCGATGTCATCTTCGATACTGGCATAAACGGGTATTTTAGTGTCGGGCGTGGCCAATGAAAATGCCGCCGGTTCGCTCAACGTCACCTCCGGCGCCACGTCCGGAACAAGCGATTGCATGATGCGCAGTGGTTTGCGGGCGGCGGTCCCAAGGATATCATAAATCATCAGGGACAACTGCGCGTTGTGTTGCATCTCCCACTGATAGAATATTTCGTTTTTCCCTGAAATTGTTCCTTCCACTGTTCGGGAATGGGCATCACCGTCCATGGGTGTGATCGTCAAATGCCCCGTCTTCAGCGGGCGGTTGCTTTGCACGGTCAGTTCCACGCGGGTGCCTTTAATGCCCTTGAGCGGCTCGGCCCCAGTACTGAAAACACCGGCGGATCTTAGGGTATAGGCCGGCGGTATTACGCGCGCCTGAGCGGATTGTACATGCGGCTGGAAAAGGACATTCAAACGATGCCATTTACTGCGCGCTTTTCCCACGCGAAAACAGAATTCCACCGGCTGCATGACGCGTTCAAGCCGCTGCAAGTATTCAGAAGGACCGGCCTGAAAGCATGAGGAGTCACGTACGTGATCACCCTGCCGGGTCGCAAAACGGACCGGATGATTGACGCTTTTGCCGGTGATAGAAACCTTAACCACCTGGTCGGCGCCATAAATCACCTCCGGATTCTCCGGTGAAATGCTAAATTCATAGGCGCTGTAGGGTGGGATATCGGCATGCGGTATAAGAAAACGGCTGCTTAGGTCGCGTGCTGCCCGCAGATTGAACAATGCCGGCAGCAGCGCTACGGCCAGGCATAAAAACAATTGACGACGCACTTGCCGAAGTTGCGCCTTGGGACGGATGTCGACCAGGGTCTGCAATCGTTCACGGGCTGAATCAATACCGGCTTTCGCAAGATAACCTGAAATAGAGGATGTATGCGCTTTGCTCCGGCCGACTTCAAGGGCTGAAAGAACCTCACGGCGCCGGCTTTGCAGCAGCCGGTCAGCATGAACGGCGCAGTCTTTCTCCTTGATCCTCAAGATTCCGGCCAAGCGAATTCCGAGCCAAATTAAAAGTGCGAGTATACAAACGCCGTCCAACACTATTCGCGCTGTCGATGTCAGGGAAAGGAAAAGATCCAGCCAACACAAAACCGCCATTGTAAGCACAAGCCACCCGACAAACACCAAGAGAACACACCGCAACCGTTCCCACTGCCATCGACGTCGAAATCGTTTGAGTTCTGTCAGAAATCTATCCATACAATACCGTCATTACCTATCGCAATCCCTGCCGCCTGCGCCAATACCATTCCAGGGAAAACAGCAGCATCAGCAGCATAATCATCCAAGCCTTATCCCATAGGGCTTCCCAACTCACATCACCGGCCTGTACGGTTTCCGCGCGGGTTTCAAATTCGGCTACAATATCAGACAGCGCGTCCCGGGTGATGATTCGCCCGCCCGATTGCGTCGCAAGCGTATCAAGAAACGCGGCATCCGCGCTTAAATCGTCCGATTCTCCCGGTGGCGCCAGCACCTGAATGGTTGTATGCGCACCAAGGTCTTCGCCTTCGGGTGTTTCCACGGCAAGCCGGTAAAGGCCTTGAGAAGCTGGTGTCACAAGACCGCTCCAACCCGACCGATGGGTTGAATCATCTGCAAGCGATAGTGTACGGACATGCGTCTCATCCCGATACACCCGCACAACAAGTTTTTCAGGTTCTACATGTGCCCTTGCAAGCACGCGGACGCTAAGCGGCTCGCCGATTCGTACCATACTGCGATCGGTTCGGATCAAATAGTCCGACCCCGGATTGAACTCCGCAAAACTGACTGCCCATTGAAACAGTCGGATCCATAAATTCTGATAGACGTCGTTCTTATCGGCAACTTCCGGAAAAAAGCCCCATTGCCATAGCCCATCGCCGTTGATCAACAGCACGAGTCCGCGTCCATAACGCTTGCTGATCAAGAGGGGAAAGGCCTTGCCTCTCGATGTGTCCGTCACGCCGTCCGCAAGCACCGTTGCAAAACTTCGCAATTGCGGGCAATCGTGCGCTCGCGTTAAAGGCGGCAGATCCTGCCACAGGCGATGATTTCTTTCAGGCAGCAGCCCGCCAAAAAGTCCGACATGTTCGCCACCGAGCAATGGACGCATTGAAAAATCAGTACCGATGGGCTTCCCCCATTTTACCGGCTCCAGACCTTGTAAAAGTGATTCCGTCCCCACATAGGATTTTCCGCGGGCAAAAAAGAGGCATCCACCCTGATTTTTTACAAAATCTTCCAACAAGGCAGCCCGTTCAACATCGATGAAATATTCCGAACCACGGCCCAGCACAACCAAATCATATTTTCCGAGGGCTTCGGCGGTTTTCGGAAACGCGTCGGTATCCGAGGCAGTCATGGCCGTCTCGGTGGAAACCTTAAAAAAACGGTGTTCCGTAACACGAAAAACAGCTGTCAACGAGATGTTGTTCTGCGCTCGCAGCAGATGGGACAGGAACTTCGTATCCCAGTGAGGTTCCCCCTCCAGCAGCAGCACATTCAGCCGCTCGGCCAGTACGAATACACCCAAACCAACGGCATTGTTCGCCCGGTCTGCCTCTCCCTGCCGGAGTGGCGTTTCTACCCAATATTCATAATATCCGGGTGCCTGCCGGGTAATATCGAAACGAAAAGCGACCTCCTGGTTATTCTTTACGAGAAACGATTTTCTCTCTACTATCGTCTGATCGGCATCCCGCAATATCACCTCCGTCTGAACCGGCCCAAGCCGTTTGTTGATTACCGACCCGCTGATGGATATCGGCTGCCCGGCGAAGCTCACGTGCCTCAGTCGCGGTATGCTGACTTCTATATCTTTGAAGGGGACATCACTGCCCAGAACAATCGGAAAAATAGGCACGCCTCGGGCGGCCGCCTGTAGTGAAAATGTTTCCGGGGACTGCCTAACCGGCTGTCGACCATCGGTCAGCAGCAATACCCCTTGCAACGATGCACCACGACTTTTCTCAAGAGAAAGAACACTGCGCCCCGCCAAGACAATCCGCGAGTCGGCGCCGTCCGGTTGCATGGCGTCAAGATCACCTGCAGCCGCAACCGTCGTTGTTTCAGAAAACGTATACAGATGAATATTTTCCGTGTTCCCGGAAAGATCCCATGCCTCCGATACGATGTCCTTTGCCGCATCCCAGCGACTGCCCCTATCGACATCTGCAAAAGCCATACTGGCACTTCGATCCAACATGATCGCCCACGATGCATCCAATTCTTGTAGCCGCTCACGTTTGGCTCCCACGTTCAGCAGCAGGGCTAAAATGCCGGCCACCGCCAGAACGCGCGAAACCGCCATGGCAACTCGCCACACCAACGACGCCCGTCGGGCCGTGTGCCAGGAAATCATACCGACACAGACCAAAACAGGAATGGCGAGCAGGATGATATGCGTTGTCGGGATCAACGGATTCATAGTGCTCCTTGCGCCAATTTTCGATCTTCAAGATACAATAAGAAGACTAGCGCGCTTTCAATTACAATCAAAGCGATCGCCATCCAAACGAATATTTTCCATAGGGATGTGCCTTCGTGGGCCGCAGCCATTTCCGCAGCGGTTCGGACCGTCCGGACAGGCCCCTTGGTAATCGGCGGAGGGGACCCAACGCGAAGATCGGATTCGGCGCCTGGAAAATTTACGATCCGAAATGAAGGGCACACCGCTTCTGCACACAATCTATAATAACCGGGTTGTACAATTGGATCGGACACAAATCGGATTGTACCCGGCGCTTCAATGCGCGGCGCCGCTCGGGTTAATGGAAATTTTGTGCCCGATCCATCAACCAGACGAACATCGTCGAAATGTACATCCGATTCAAAGACCAGGGTTTCGCCGGTCAATGCGGTTTCCGGCAGAATCCATGGCTTGTGTGCCCGTACCGTGTTGATCAGCTCACCAAAAAACGGAAGAAAGGCAACTTGCGAGGACCAGTCACTGCATTGGGGAGACAATGGCGCCAGCCATAAAAGGACCGGGGATACGCCCGTACATTCAAATAATGCCGGTTTGCCGTCAGTGTAAGCAAGTATCGCGTTCCCATCAATCCTCTCCGTTGGCATAAGCCAACGTTTACGAAATGCCGCCTGGGCCGGATCACCAAACGCTCCATCTATAAAAAGGGAAAACGCTTTATGCGCCGTATCTTGAATTTGCATCCCCAGTGATGGTTTCAGCGTCTCAAGTGTGACCGTTGCCGTATTTTGCAAATCATTCATGCCTGTCAGCAAGGCCAATTTATCAACCGGCAGCCCCGGGGCCGGCGATAATATGATCGGTATGCCTTCCGACCCGAGTTCGGCAAGTGTTTTGACCTGCCCCCCCTTCCACCCGGAAAGCATCAACAAATCATACTGGGCCACTTTGGCCAGGGTATCCGCATTCAATTCATTTGTTTCAACCCACGGCAAGGCGTGCAAGGCCCGCCGCCAGACTGTTGCCGTGTGCAGGTCATCGCCGAACAGCCCCACTTTCAGGCCATTGCGTACGGGTACAATCATTGCCCGCCAATCATCCCCACCGTAGGCGTCCTCATCCAGCCTGGCACTGACGACAATTCGGCCCTGATTCGAAAACACATGTTCAATGGCGACCGTGCCCTGCCCCCAAGCCGGTATCAGGACCTGGCGTGCAACTCGCTTTTCATCGATTTCCAGCGTTACAGTCCGGTTACGCGGCGCAGCTGAAAAATTACCCACGCTGCATATCACCTGGGCCGGTTCTCCAACCAAAGGCGCTGCGGGCTCCGTTCTGATGGAAAGCACCGCACCGTTTTCAGCCGCATCCCCCACCGGCCACAGGATCGAAACATGAATATCCTCCGGCACGGTCATGGTCACATCCTTCCACTGAGACGCCTGGAAATCAGATATAATACACAATTCACGCGAGCCCGAACCCGTGTTTAACTGTGAAACCGCCAGTTGAATGGCGCGTGCAGGATTTCCGGATTCATTGGTAGGACCGGACGCCCTAACGCGGTCACGAAGGTATAGAATATTGGCCCCCATCTCCGGGAAAACCGCATCCGGATCACTGTCAAGCCATATGACATTCGCAATATCCACGGAGGACAAACTGTCAAGGATGTCGGCGGCCTCATCGCAAGCGGCCGCAAATCTACTCCGACCGCCCTCCGACCATGTCATGGAAGCGCTGCGATCAATAACAATTACAATATTCCGCGGTAGATCCGTATTCACCGCCATGTCCCGAACGAACATCACCGGTCGCAGAAAAATTAATAACAGCACCGCAAACAACGCCGTTCGGCATATCAGCAATAATCGATCTGTCGGTCTTTTAATCCGGATTGTCTGCTGCACCACTTTCCGTATGAGCGCCATAGCGCTGAAAAGATATTTGGGTGGCTTTGCGCGGGCCAGAAAATGCAGCAATATGGGGATTCCCACCAATGGCGCCAGCCAGACCAAACCGGTATTTTGCAGAAATATACTCATCGTGAAAGCAAATCAAATAATTTGAAATAATCCGTATCCGTACGCGCCAGGGCGTAATCGACATTACGCCGCGTGGCCATTTCCCGTAACGTTGAAATATGGCCCGCCATTGCCTGTTGATAAGATTTGCGAATCGTATCCGCATGGGCGATCACGCGCTGCTGTGTTTCCATATCGATAAATGTCAACATGCCGTGCCGATCGAGTTCCATTTCATTCGGATCCAGAACCTGAATCAAATGGACCCTGAATCCCTTATGCAGATATGGACTCAATGCTTCAAAGATGGCTGGAGAATGATCCAGAAAATCGGATACAATGATGAGTGTACCCTTGCGGGTCAGGAGCGGCAAGGAGCGGCGCAATGCTTCACCGACGGCGGTTTCGCGGCCGGGTGTATTATGCTCAAGCGCATTTATGATAGTCTGCATGTGCCTGCGCGTGCTCCCGGGCGGGTAGAACTGGCGGACCGTATCATCAAAAAGCGTCAGTGATACACGGTCGGTGTTTTTGACAACAAGATAGCACAAGGCCGCACAGAAAAAACTGGCATATGCGAGTTTGGTGATTCTTTCGCCGAATCCCATTGATCCGCTGCTGTCCAGAAAAATGTGACATTCCAGATTGGTTTCCTGCTCAAATGTTCGTAGATAGTGGCGGTCGGTCCTGGCGAATACACGCCAATCGATCATTGCCGGATCATCACCCGGCGTATAGGCACGATAGTCATGAAATTCCACCGAGGATCCCCGCTGCCGGGATCTATGCCGCCCTGAAAGATATCCCTCCGCCAATGCTTTCGGCGCAAATTCATAGGAGACCAGTCGGCGAATATCTTCCGGGCGCAGATATCTAAATCGGCGTGATTCAGACATTTGATATGATGTGTTCGATAATATCATCAGCGTTGATGCCGTCGCCTGTGGCGTTATAATTCGGGATGACCCGATGCCG
>PJEL010003363.1_pt1 | contig 13770 bp, 10 predicted proteins | sample 1853271 | NCBI WGS metagenome assembly PJEL01 (sample SAMN08108733, study PRJNA415343) | Invertebrate metagenome, whole genome shotgun sequencing project. | host: Globobulimina | place: Sweden: Gullmar Fjord | collected 2015-08 | reverse complement strand
AAAAGCTGAATACAAGAGAGTTACGGGAAGCTCGTGCCGAGGCATCAATTATCGAATAAGAGCAGAACTGTCATAGTTGACTACTATTAATAAGACTATGACAGAGTCCTTCGGTAATTAGACCGTCAACCTCCCTCGGTAATCACAAAGTGCCACGGGTAAAAATTCAGCCTGTGAAGGTTTTGGACAAAACCTTGTTAGCTTAAATGACTTAGTTGCATCAAGATCAGGTATGAAAAAGTATCTTGAAACCATAGTCTCTTGTTATAAATACATTGCTTACAAGCATCCCGCTTAAATTCTCACAACACAGAGAATTACTCTTTGTCTAAATGTAGTTGGCAGTTGATCTTCTCGAAGCCAATTAGTGTCTTAGAATATATAAGGCTAACTTTAGCGGGCAGATTTTTCTCAATAATGTGGTTGTAATATCCCCGACAAGTTATGCTTTTCCCGTCATCAGAAACCACTACTAACGCTGCTCGGGATCTTCCAATAGTCGTTGACTTTGACTCAAGTATGCTCAGCCCAGTAGTCACTCTTTTATCTAGCTCAATACTTTGATCAATCGTCGAAAGTAAGAAAGTTGTTTGTTCCAGAAGCCGAAGATGAAGCCATACGAGATCTCTCAAGAGCCCGAGAAACTGCTATGAAAGATCTCAAGGACGCTAAGTTCCAACTCAAAGGCTTTCTACTTCGCAATAATGTTCAAGCAACAGTGAATGACAACTGGTCTAAAAAGCATCTACGGTGGCTGACAGACCTCATTCTCCCTCACTATAGCCAACAGATCGTTCTGCAAGAGATGATCATGACTATCAGCGAGCGGATGCAAAGACTTCAGCGCCTCGATAATGAACTGCTCCATCAGGTAAAAAATTGGCGATACTATCCTGTCGTCAAAGCCATTCAAGCGATGCGCGGCGTCCGATTATTGGTCGCTCTTGGCACCATCGCCGAACTCGGTGATTTACGGCGGTTCGATCATCCTAGAAAACTAATGGCTTATCTGGGCCTCGTTCCAACCGAAAGCTCAAGTGGCGGTAAAACTCGACGCGGCAGCTTAACTAAGTGCGGGAACAGTCGAGCAAGGCGACTACTGGTGGAAGGCGCACATACCTACAAGCATAAAGCCAATATCTCTGTAGAACTCCAACTTCGACAAGAAGGTCTGCCCAAGGAGATCGTCGATATTGCTTGGCAAGCACAGCAACGATTATGCCGACGTTATCAACGACTGCTCCAAAAAGGAAAGAATAGGAATGTTGTAGTCGTGGCTATCGCTAGAGAAATGATCGCCTATATCTGGGCTATCGCGAGAGAGGTTATCGTGAGCGACGTTGATCCTAAAACTCGTATCGCGAGGCTACCCGCATGAGCAACGAATTAGTGTTATCGCAAAGGATGAAGCATCGGGTGTGGCACAATCACCGACGGCGTTAGGACGGCAATAAAGCGTAAGCTATATTGAACCACGAGCATAGACTGAAGACAGGTGCCACGACGGAACAAGTAAGGTAGGCTCTGCTCGCCAGCGGTGAGTAATCCACGTATATCAGCATGAGAACCGACGACATTACTTGCTTCACCAATGCGGTAACACTACTACTGATTTACAAGTAAGGCTCTGGGAATCTGGGAGCAGAAACTTCTACGTTTTAATTGACAGTGGGGGTCATATCAACGCTAAGCTAAGTAGTGGGCAACGTAATACGAAGCCACCGGATAGCACCTTAAACTCATAAATCAACGCATACTAAAAATGCCACGCATTGAGAATCTTTCTTAATCCTTATCTGTTATGAGTACTTAGTTTGAACCTCCTTCAAAAGGCTAAATACAGACTGTTCTATAAGTGGTTCAAGGTCTGCAAACCCGAATTCTGGTTTAATATGAATGATTGAGTTCACACGTAGGAGACCTCTAATATATCCGCTCCAACATAGCTTATTTGTTGAACGCAATGTTTCAATTGTCTCACCGCTAGCCAAAGAAATAACATCAAGCTCGATTGTTACTAGAGGACGCCAACCTAAGACTGCTCCGAAGCCAAACAATAACGTCCCTCTTCGGTGAAATGGCACACGAACAGCCAGAGCGATATCGTTTTCTGCGAAACTATCTTCAGGTACAGAACCCAATGACAATATTTCTACAAGCTTGAAGCGAATATCATCAGTTAAACTGACATTATCTGATGAGATTGAATATTCATCTATGACTTTTAAAAGATCTCTTCTAGGTGCAACTTTTATTGAATCTAAATATACAGCCACTTAAACTCCTGTGTACCCATAACAGACAGAATAATTCTGTACTTAAATATAGAGTTCTTCTGCCTAGTATCTTAATGACGTAAATCATACATCTTTTTCCTTAAATAACAATAACTTAAGCCATAAATCTGTACCACATCACTAAATGCATTTTTTCTGTATAGCATGAATTAATCGGCAAAATATGTTCCAGCCTGATGCACGAATAAGTGTTAGACAATTTGCCAGCAAGCTGTTTGACACAATAGTTCTCATACTAAATTCATACGTTCTAAACACACTTTGGTCGGGTAGACGACACTTGTTACCAAGTGCCGTCCCCCTAAGAACCCAGCGTGCAACTTTCACTGCACTAGGCTCAAGCCTTCACGAAGGCATCGTTTGATACCCAGCAACTTATAAAGCAGTGAGAATAGGCTCCTTCCAAGAGTTGCGAGCTTGCCTTTTTGACTTTCTCTTAGCCAAGTATTCTTGGTGTTGAGGGTCATATGGTGTCGCTGCACTTCGGATTTTTACATGCCTCTCGATCGGTACTTTGGCTATTTGGAAGAGATTGAACTGGCAATCCATATCCATGACCTTCTGCCAACCATGAAAATGCCATTGGCCTTTTCGGTTGACGAAGTATTTAAGGGCCACCCAAGTTTTGGATTTTGTCGGATGACGCCTCACTGCCCAGTGCCATAATGCAAGAAATAGCTTATGACCAACATATCCGAATACCTGTTTAGCCACGCAATGGCGATAATAATTAGCCCAACCCCTTAATTTCGGATTTATCAGTTTGATAAGATCGTTTACAGAGGTTGTTGCATGCTTTTTGATGAGTTCGCGCAGATTACTCAAGAACAGCAATGTGTTAGATTTAATCGGTTTAATGAGCAATTTCCCTTTGTACTTCCTATGGTTGAATCCTAGAAAGTTAAAGCCGTTATCGATGTGTGTAATGTGCGTTTTCTCTTCGGATAATGTTAATCCTCTTTCCGCTAAAAAGTCAGCGATCAACGGTTTAATATCGTTCTCCAACACTTCCTTTGAAGCGCAGGTGACGACGAAATCGTCGGCGTATCCAATGAAATTGGCTCTACTACCCTTTTTGAGGGCCGTAGACTTAATATGCTGCTCAAGTCCAGCAAGAGTCATTAGCATCAAGGTTGGTGATATTATCCCACCTTGTGGTGTTCCCTCATCGGTCCGATAAAACAGACCTTTGTCCATAAAGCCAGATTTTAGCCATTGTTCCAACATTCTCTTATCAATAGCGATGTTATCAAGAAGCCATTGATGGCCGATCTTGTCGAAACAAGCTTTAATATCCCCTTCAAGTACCCATTTAGCTGATTTCTTTAATGCCAAACATTTGAAACACTGCCCAACTGCATCGGCAGTACTGCGATTTGGCCTAAATCCATAACTGTTAGGGTCAGCAAGCGTTTCCGATATAGGCTCTAATGCAAGAAGATGGAGGGCTTGTTGCGCTCTGTCTATCATGCATGGAATGCCTAATGGTCTGAGCTTGCCGTTCTTTTTAGGGATGTAGATACGCTTGAGCGGTTGGGCTTTGTACGCCTTTCGACTCAATTGATTAACTGCTTTTATGCGGCGTGCATCTGTGTTCCAGATGACACCATCTATTCCAGGCGTTTTACTACCTTTATTTTGAGATACTCGCCTTACCGCAAGAAGCTTGGCTGAGCGAGAATGAGTTAGTATCCACTGCAAGGCTTTCGCTTTACCGTGTTTACCTTCTCTAGTTGCCTTTGCGATACGCATCTGAAGCTTTAATACATGCGATTCAATAGGTTTCCAGTCGATAGACTGCCATTGAGCACTGTCAGGAGAGGCACTAATCTCTTTAGAAATCATCATTTGCGTTTCTCCTTAAATAAAGTTCTTCAAACTTTCTCGCAACGAAAGACCAGTCGGAAGTGGGCTCACTTTCGTGACCAGACACGGGTCTGTATCTGCATCGTTACAATGCAGCCTTCGCTTTCTCCGACCTCCTTTACCCGCATCGCTATCGGCCACAAGGGCTTTCCCATAGGGAACGATACAGGCTTACCCTGTTCCGTATGTTACGTAAAATGTCAACTTAGATGCCCACTCTAGTGCGGAGAGTACTTTGATCACGAAAGGCCAATGCCCAACTCCTTTCCGACTCTCGTTGCCGTTTTGGCTACAGCGTATTAACCACTTCCGCTGCTTCATCGTATGACGCACCTTACATGGATTCACATTACATTCATCATATTGACTCCCTAGCACTCACCCGAGCTGTGGTTCTCAGGAGGAACATCTTCTCACGATTCCGTTCCCACTCAGCTAACGACTGAGTTTCGTTACATTGTCGGTTCCGCTGCTTTATTCAGGAACCTAGGGGCATCTGGTGATACAGATGGTTCACTCTTGTCGTGGTGAACAACGCTTCATACGACTTCAGGTCGCACGGGCACTTTCGAGCTAGAAAGTGCCACGGGTAAAAATTCAACCAGAGAAGTTTTTGGACAAAAACGTGTTTAGGAAAATTGAATATAAGCAACTATCAAATAACTACAGGTACGGCAACATGAGTTTGGAAGTGGAAGTGCGATGGGCGAAATCGCAATAGTAAAAAGACTTTGTTTAGATGCAGATTATTAAATACCTAGACAAGGATGTTGCACATCGACCTCGGTCGTCATAAGAGATCCTTCAAAAACAACATCTGATGAAAACACCATTATCCAAATACTTTGTGTACTGCCACATATTAAAAATGCAACAGCACACAAAATAGTGTTAATACCAGTGAATTTCTACACCTTCATCAAACGCTATCAAACCATTGTGGGTCGCCAAAGATGGGATAGTCACACTGGTGAGTTCATTGCCAGTAAACGCTTCACTTTGAATATCGAACACTGAATCCGGGATAGTTACGCTGGTAAGTTGGTTATTCCGGAACGCTTGATAACCAATGAAGGACACTGAACTTGGTATAGTTACCTTAGTGATCTTATTATCAGCAAACGCCTCCGGTGCAATGGTGTTTACCGAATCTGATATAGTTATGCTAGTGAGGTTATTGTTACTAAATACCCCATGGCTAATAGTGGTAACCGATTTTGGGACGGCCACACTGATAAGTTCATTGCCAGCAAACGCCTCACGTCCAATGGTAGTAACCGAATCAGGAAAGATAACTTTGGTGAGTCGATTGTTCATAAACGCCTCACTCCATATGGTGGTCACCGAATCTGGGATGGCCACACTGGTTAGTTCATTGCTAGCAAGCGCCCTACGCTCAATGGTGGTCACCGTATCAGGAATAACGACTTCTTTTCTTGCTCCACCATAGGAAATAACAACCTTCTTATTCTCGGTGCCATCCTCATTACGAGCAAAAATAAAGCCATCTGATGGTGCATTATTAAGTGTGAATAGTGCATTGCGATTAAATGCACCTAGGCCAATAGTAGTCAACGAATTTGAGAGGGTCACGTTGACAAGCTGGTTGTCAGAAAACGCTGCCTCTCCGATAGTTCTCACTGAATTTGGGATGGTCAAATTGGTGAGTTTATTATTACTAAACGCCTTATCCTCGATAGAGGTCACAGAATCAGGGATAGTTACGCTGGTCAGTCGGTTGTTCCGAAACGCCTCATTCTCAATGGTAGTCACTGAATAAGGTATAGTCACGTTGGTGAGCTTGTTGTAAGCAAACGCCTTTTCACCAATGGTCGTCACCGAATCTGGGATAGCCACACTGGTGAGCTCATTATCAGAAAACGCGCCACGCTCAATAGTATTTACCGAATCTGGAATAACAATTCCTTTTCTTGAACCACCATAGGATACGACAACCTTCTTATTCTCTGTGCCATCATCATTACGAGCAAAAATAAATCCATCAGATACTGCATTGTTAACTGCAGATATTGCATTACCATTAAACGCTCCATTACCAATAATGGTCACAGAATCCGGGATAGTCACGCTGATGAGTTGGTTGTTAGAAAATGCTGCCCCCTCAATAGTGTTCACGGAATCTGGGATAGTCAAACTGGTGAGCTTATTATCACTAAACACCTTCCAACCAATAATGGTCACCGAATCTGGAATGGTCAAATTAGTTAAATTATTGTAACTAAATGCTTCCCACCCAAGAATATTCACGGAACCTGGGATAATCACACTGGTGAGTTCATTGCCAGCAAACGCCCGATGCCCAATGGTGGTTACCGAATCTGGAATAGTCACGTTAGTGAGCCTGTTGTGAGCAAACGCATCATCCTCAACGGTAGTTACTGAACTAGGTATAGTTACACTGGTGAGCTCGTTATCAGCAAACGCCCCCTGGCCAATGGTGGTCACCGAATTTGGAATGGTCACACTAGTGATATCATTATCATCAAATGCCCTCTCACCAATGGTGGTCACCGAACTTGGAATGGTCACACTAGTGAGCTCATTATCAGCAAATGCCCTCTCACCAATGGTGGTCACCGAATCTGGGATAGTCACGTTAATAAGCTTATTAGCAGAAAACGCCTTCACACCAATAGTGGTCACCGAATCTGGAATGGTCACACTGATTAGCTTGTTATCAGCAAACGCCCCTTCACCAATGGTGGTCACCGAATCTGGAATGGTCACACTAGTGAGCGCGTTACCAGCAAACGCCCCTTCACCAATGGTGGTCACCGAATCTGGAATGGTCACGCTGGTAAGCTTGTTATCAGCAAACGCCCCTTCACCAATGGTGGTCACCGAATCTGGAATGGTCACACTAGTGAGCGCGTTACCAGCAAACGCCTCCTCACCAATGGTGGTCACCGAGTCTGGAATGGTCACGCTGGTAAGCTTGTTGTGAGCAAACGTATTATCCCCAACAGTAGTCACAGAACCTGGGATTGTTACGCTAGTGAGCTCATTGTAAATAAACGCATAATCTCCAATAGTAGTGATCGAATCTGGAAGGGTTATGCTAGTGAGATTATTATGACCAAACGCGCTCTTATCAACGGTAGTCACCGAATCTGGAAAAGTCACACTATTAAGATTGTTGCCCTCAAACATACCGAAACCAATGGTAGTCAACGAATCAGGAATAACAATCTCCTTTCTTCCTCCACCATAGGAAACAACAACCTTCTTGTTCTCAGTACCATCATCATTACGAGCAAAGATAATGCCATCTGATGGCGCATTGTTGAATGTGGATATTGCATTACCATTAAACGCGTTAGAACCAATGGTGGTCACCGAATCTGGGATAATCACGCTGGTCAGATTGTTGTCAGAAAACGCTGAACCCTCGATAGTCGTCACAGAATCTGGGATGGTCACACTGGTAAGCGTATTGCCAGTAAATGCCCCCCAACCAATAGTGGTTACCGAATCAGAGATGCTCACGTGGGTGAGGTTGTTGTCAGCAAACGCAACTTTTCCTATGGTGGTCACTGAATTAGGTATAGTCACGCTGTGGATCTCATTATCAGCAAACACACTCTCGCCAATAATAGTCACCGAATCTGGAAGGATCAGGCTAGTAAGCTCGTTGCGTTCAAATGCACTATCCCCAATAGTGGTCACCGAATTTGAAAGGGTTAGGCTAGAGAGCTTGTTTCCATAAAATGCTTCCTTACCAATGGTTGTTACCGAGTCCGGAATGATCATGCTAGTGAGCTCGTTGTGTTTAAACGCCCAATTCCCAATGGTAGTCAGCGAATTTGAAAGGGTCAGACTAGAGAGCTTGTTTCCATTAAATGCATCTCTACCAATGGTGGTCACGGAATTTGGAATAATCACGTTAGTTAAATGGTTGTAACTAAACGCTCTCGCACCAATAGTGGTCACTGAATCAGGGATAGTCACGCTGGTGAGCTCGCTACGTCTAAACGCATTACGCCGAATAGTAGTTACCGAATCTGGGATGATGACATTTGTCTCGCTACCATTATAGTCAATAATTATTGACTTGCTTTTTGTGCCATACACCAACCCTTCTGTTGCTTTTTCACAGCCAGTAAGAAAGGCTAAACAGAGCAAACTACCCAAGGTTGGGCAGATTACCTTCGTGAATCTTGTTATTGATAATGACATGGCTGTTCTCGGATTTATATTTAGACCGTCATCAGATTTTCTGTGCAAATGCATAAAACGTTCACATACGGTCAGTTTTATCTTGGGATAAGAGAATGATAGCAATACTTATTGCGGCTTATCATTCCCAACAAGTTGTTTAAACAATTTCACTACTAAAAGAAGCGGTTTGACAAGCAAAACAACCATATAAAAGGCTTAAATCTCGTTAAGTTTCATTCTATCGCATAACTTTTCGTAGGATAAAACACACACTTTTAGACTTTTTAGATTATTTAATCTAACGAATTTTGGGGTAGAGCCTTCTTAAAACCATCAAATCCACAAAGTGCCACGAGCAAAAATTCTGTTATGAAGGTTTTGGACAAAAATGTGTTTCGGCAAATCGAATATTAGCAAATCATGAATAACTATAGGTATGGCAAGCTGAAAAAAAGCTCACTATCAGGAGCGAAGAAAGTGGGCAAAGTATGGGTGACATGATGATATTCAAAGTAAGCAATTAGATAATATGCATGCAAACTCATATTGGCAACAGTACTTCTATGACCTACAACTCGTTTTTGGACAAAACCTTGCCAGTGCTTTTGCTAAATTAGCAAAATATGAATAATCACAGGTATTGCAAAGTTGTTGAGAAGAGCTAGTGCAATGAGTAACATCGCACTAGCAAAAGATTGGTTTAGACGCGTGTTCGTTAAAACTGTTAAGTTAAATCACCCAACAAAGACCTTGTTAAAATATTTAATTCTTTCTTTCATCATCTGTAGTTTGCACTCTTCTATTTGCACTCCAGTCCAAGGAGAGCTTGTTAAAGATGAACCGATAAACTCACACTCTGAATCTTTAAACTTCAACCACGCTCGCTGAGCTTCTCTGAAGCTCTCCTCTAAATCAGGAGCTTCAACCAAAATTCTATTAATAGCTCCTTTGTAGCTTCCATTTAATTCAATGTCGGTTAACTTTATCTTTTTATCCACACAAAGATACCCAGCAGTTGCCCCCCCATTCTTGGCCAAACAAGGATCATCTAAATCAGCACCAGGAAATGCGTTAAATGACAAAAAAACAGTAAGAAAAACCCAAAACTTCACATTCATTTTAGTAACGCCTTATATCTAGCTTCATAACGATTATTATCAACTTTAAAGTCATCAACCCAAAACTTAGCATCCTTCATTAACAGGTAAAAGTTTGATACCGAACCACTTAATTTATCATTAACATCAGCAACTAGAGAGGGAACAATCCTTTTTCTTGAACTAGAACGATTATCTCCTCGATATGTGATATCAACTAAAACCTCTCGAATATTACGTGGCAACTCACGCCAGGTAATAACTGACTCCTTATCGTAAAAACTTCTGACATCAGACTTAGTCAGTAGCCTCTCGGTTTCTTTTTCATAAAAAGGATATATTTCCAAAAACAAGAAGTGTTGTTGCTTTCTTGTTAACTCTTGCTGTAGTTCAGGAACCTAGGGTCATCTGGTGATACAGATGGTTCACTCTTGTCGTGGTGAACAACGCTTCATACGACTTCAGGTCGCACGGGCATTTTCGAGCTAGAAAGTTCCACGGGTAAAAAATCAACCTGAGAAGCTTTTGGACAGAACCGGTGTGACAGAACCAGCGTCTTCAATGATCACAGGCATATTTGATGTCTCATCAACTCAGGCTACCTATATGCTTTACCTTTCTCACCCATAGTATACCCTAGTGTAAATCCCATACTTTTAATAGGCTTTACTTTAAACTCCTGAGCTGAGCGTAATGCTTTATTTATATCTTGTTCCGTAAGTTTGTCAGAAATTTCTTTGAACTGTATTTCTGCGTCTGGGTGGTTATTTTTTTTAGCCCAGTAAGACCATTTGAAAGCTTCAATTAAGTCCATCATCCCATTTTCGTCATCACGATATAATTGAGCAAAACCAAATTGAGAATATGGGTCATTGTACTGGACACCTACAGAGTACCACTCTATTGCTTTACCTATATCCTTATCGCACCCCAAACCATATTGATACATAGACCCAATTTTCCCCATAGCAACTATTGAACCTAACTTTATTGCGCTGTCATACTGTAGAATAGCATCGTTATAATTAAAAACGTGGTACTTATTTGATGAATAAATATCACCAAGTAGTACTAATGCATCGTGATTCTTCTTTTTGGCTGCAATCTTAAGCCACTTAATAGCCTCGTTGACATCGTAATGGTTTTCATCAAGATAAATATGTCCGAGAAGGTATGTTGCATCTTTGTCATTTTGATCCGCTGCTTTATGCAGCCAATGCATCATCATTTCAGGATTAATGTACTTTTTTTCCTTGGTGTAAATTCCCACAAGAGCTTTTTGTGCATTTAAATCTCCTGACTCTGCCGCAATCTTGTGCCATCTCAACATTTCTGCTGCGTCTCGATGAAAGTGTCTGTTTCCTTCATAGATATAGCCTAGAGTAACTGCACAATCTATTTCTCCCTCATGGTATGCTTCGATCAACCATTTGCTAGCTAATCGCCAATCCTTTTTAAATTTTTCACCACTAAAATAGAGGAAACCAAGTTCTTTCTTTGCTTCCGAATTTCCCTTCATTGCAGCCTTAGTTAACCAAGTTTTTACTAATTTTTTATTGTAATTAATACCTTTACCATGATAATAGCGTCTTGCTAAGATAATTTGAGCCTCACTCGACCCCTTTAGAGCTAAGTACTTAAGAACATCAATTGGCAACGTAATAATAAGTAACTTGTAAATTTTAGCGGTCGATGTTTTCAGTTTGCATATGATTCTTTGCAATGAGTCTATATCACGTATTTTCATGGTTATCTAAATTTCTCCAAGTAACTTCCCACTGAATTTAAGGGTTATCAGTAGCATTTAATCTACGAATTTACTTTAAACTTGGCCAGTGCAGGTAAAATATTGAACAATGGTAGCGAAAAAATGACAGTGTTTGTGTTGGTTTATCTATGCAAAATATCTTAAATCAATTTAATTTGAGCGTGTTTTCCTTTACCTTGCTATCAGACACTGCCTTCTTTTTGCGGCGGAGGATGTGTTCTAGAATAGGTGCAAATTTGATAACCCAACGATTAATAGTAGCGTGATCTACAACGATACGGGTTTGTTGCAAAAACCTCACGAGCCGCCAGACTTTAACTATGATTCATCACTGAGCAATACGTTATGATCAAGTCTGAATTCAAATGGCGACATTTCACCCCCGAACTTATCTTATGGTGTGTCCGTTGGGGCTTTGTTTCCGTACTCAATCCACTCTGTCTTTTGATGTCATTAGGCGACTCGGGAGCTCTCGGGCATACCAAGCTGGGTAAATCGATTTAATATTGATGCGCCTAGCATCAGTTCTTGTTGTTGATTTTCAAAGTCTCTGCTGTGTAATTTTTGGGCCTATCATCGCATTCTCTGACACATTCCGTTTTCCATACTGCTTTTTCTTTTGCCAGCGTATGGGATCTAAGGCAGAATACGCCACCAAATTGCTCATCCTTTTAGGATTATGAGCATTGTCTGCATACAGATTTTCTTTGGGAGGAATAGCTATGTCACTCTCTGGAAATTTGCTCGTTAAGGCATCATAGACGTCATCGATATCGTACATTTTATCTGCTGAAACATGGTCAACTTCCACATAAACTTGCTCACTTAATTCCTCGACAACCTGAAAATCCATGGTGTCTTTCTTCGTCAATATCGCACCATGAATAATATGTTCATCACCAACAGCAAAGTGCGCTTTTTTCAGCTGCGCTTTGCGTTAACTTTATGTTTTTCCTGGTGCCATTCACCCTTACCAAATTCTTTCAGGCCAGTGGAATCAATGGCTATCACCGCTAAATCTTCATCGGCTTTGTCTGTTTTTTTGAATTTAGGCGTCTTAAATCCAAGCTTAGAGAGACGCTTTGATAGACACGAAAAGTCAGGACAGGAGAGGTTTGTGTGGCCCATTTCCTTGAGGAGATTATCGATAAAGCCTTGAGTCTGGCGGAGAGGTTGTTTGAATACGAGTCTCAAATAATGGCACGCCATGAGTGTGCTGTCTGGGTATTTTGGTGATGATCCTGTGCCATCGTAAGAGCGTTGCTCAGTTTGCCAGTTCTCTATGATGTCGTCAGATAACCAGATATCAATGCGCCCACGATCACGAAGACTTTGGTTGTATTCAGCATAATTGGTTTGCCGATAGGTCGGCTTTTTGAAGTGATGACGTCTGGATTCGTTGTATTTGTAAGGCATGATTTTTAAACTGGAAACGAAGATAGATGGCAATGATAAAGTAAGGCACGCTCAAATCAAAATTGACGATTTAATGAGCGCGTCAACAAAGCCACGCAACACCTTAATCCTTATTTGTTAGGCGAAATCAATTCACTTTACATAACTTACTTAATTATACCTAAAGATAACATTGTAATAAATGGACCAACAGTTAGGATTCCACTAATTAACATAAAAAATAGAGATAAAAATATAACACGAAAATTTGAGTGAAAATCAAAGTCACTTGAAAATTCGATCGCTCTTTTATTCATCTGAAAATTATTAGTTACGTATATAGAAATAAATATAAATAACACTGCAGTCATAATAGCAAATATCCTGCCACTATTAAATAGATTACTAACGGTAATAATATAAGTTATAGCAGAACCAAAAAGAATCGTCTTAAGCTTACCATTCTCATTATTAAGGCTCTCAAAGTTCTTATAAATAAGATAAAGAAAACCCAAAGGTCCACCTAAGAAAACTGAAAGCAAAACTTGATTTGGAGAATACATTTTCACTGGATCGCAGTTTGTATTTTTATCATCGCCTATCACCTTATAATCAGCTTCTATATTCATAATTAATTCCTTTGATTAAAAGTTAAGTCTAAAAAACACTATTATTTAATGACAGAATCTTTCATTAAGTCTATAGCAGCTTCTCTTTACCTAGGATTTAAGTTAAAACGCATAGCAAAAACAACTAATGTCCTCCTATACCACTGAGATTTCAAACAAATATGTTTAACTATTGCTCCATGTTAGCAGTTGAATGTTGATTACGCATAACATTTGTATATGATGCATGCGCGTTTTGCTTGCCTCGTATCTCCTGCAAAGCGTTCATAAATAAATGTATCTAACTGACTATAATGAATATTTATTTTTAGCACAATTGCAAAGTGTGAATGTTAATGAGGAAAGCTTGATGAGAGTCTCTTATAAATAAATCTAATCCAAATTCGCATCTTACGAAATCTGAAATTTTTCATGTGAGAATGATTTTGGGGCAGAAGCGTTTTAGAGTAGTCGCACTAAGGCGCTCTTGTTCCATTTAGATTTGCTTATGCTCTTATTTCCCAACAGGTCAGTAGTATTGCAATAACAAATTACTACAA
>PJEL010003362.1_pt1 | contig 13772 bp, 12 predicted proteins | sample 1853271 | NCBI WGS metagenome assembly PJEL01 (sample SAMN08108733, study PRJNA415343) | Invertebrate metagenome, whole genome shotgun sequencing project. | host: Globobulimina | place: Sweden: Gullmar Fjord | collected 2015-08 | reverse complement strand
AACCCTAAAAGGTAACCGTATAGATATCAGTAACAGTTAACTGTAATAGCAAAGTAAGCATATTTTCTGTTACTGATTTACTTTCTATATAATCGTTTAGCTAGTCCTTGTTCATTGCTTCATTATTACTTACAGTGAACATATAAAGTTTTAACATGAACCACTTATAACTAACGACCTAAAATTAACTACTTATGATTAAAGAAGCCTGTGAATAAAAAAATTCTTATTGCCGATGACGATATTAATATTATTGCCGGTTTAAAATATGTCTTAGCTGAAGAAGGTTTTGACATTGTTGCGGTAACCACCCCTGAAGCTGCATTGGCAAGTGTTAAAACACAGACACTTGATTTGATCTTACTTGATATGAACTTTCAGCAAGATACTACTTCTGGTGGTGAAGGGCTACAACTCGTCAAAGCAATCACTCAGCTTGAACTAGCCATTCCAATCATAGTGATGACTGGCTGGGCCACCATAGATATCGCCGTTGAGGCAATGCAAGCTGGCGCTAAAGATTTAATCCAAAAGCCATGGAAAAATGAGCGCATGTTAAGTGCCATTAATACCCAGTTGGCACTAGCTCAATCAACAAAAACAAGCCAAAGGCTCAGTCAACAAAATAAACAGCTTACTGCACAAGCACACCCTAATGATAGAGCGGGGATTGTTGCAAACTCAGCGATAATGCAAACATTATTAACGACGTTAGAAGACCTAGCCCAAAGTGATATGAGCATTTTACTTACCGGCGATAATGGCACAGGCAAGAGCATGTTAGCCGCTTATGTTCATAGTGTTTCCACACGCAGTGATAATACCTTTGTCCCAGTTAATATGGGCGCAATACCTGAAACATTATTTGAAAGTGAAATGTTTGGCCATGTTAAAGGGGCGTTTACTGACGCTAAAGAAAACCGTATCGGACGATTTGAAATAGCAGAGCAGGGCACCTTATTTTTAGATGAGTTGGCTAATATTCCGATTGCTCAACAGGCAAAACTACTGAGAGTATTAGAAGAGAGAAAATTTGAAGCGGTAGGTAGCAGCAAGTCATTACACGCTGATGTACGAGTAATTTCAGCAACGAATAGTGACTTGTTAGCGGCAATATCAGATAAAACCTTTCGCCAAGATTTATATTATCGCCTCAATACCATAGAAATTCGTGTTCCTTCGTTAAGTGAACGCCTTGATGATATCCCTGCATTAGCACAACATTTTTTACAGTCCTATAGTCTTAAGTACCATAGAGCGTGCCCCGTGCTTTCACAGCAGGCTATTATTAAGCTGCAAAGTTATGAATGGCCGGGTAATATTCGTGAATTAAGTCATTTGATGGAGCGGGTATTATTTACTTGTAAGAAAGATACAATTGAAGCACAAGATTTAATGTTATCAACTCAAAATAACATAAGTGATCAAACCGATAGTTTAGATGATCCAGAGCTAACCCTTGATGAGTTAGAGAAAAAAGCATTAATTAAACGACTAGAAATCCATCGAGGCAATGCCACCGAAACAGCTAAGTCACTGGGTTTAAGTCGCAGTGGTTATTATCGTCGATTGAGTAAATATGAACTGGGTTAAGGGCACAGCTGCTTGGCTGAAACAAAATACCACCTTAAGTAAAGGCGATGATCAGCAAAAACTAATGTGGGGTGTGTGCCTTACTAGTTTTATGGTAACAGCAGTTTCACTCTTATTAACCAGCATTTCAGGCTATTTAATTGCCTTTATATTGATTGTCTTAGCATTACTTTGTGCATATGCGATTGTAGCTAGTAATCTCAACGCGCAATACCAAGTACGCACCCTGGCCAACCTAATTGAGTCAATGATTGATGGAGACTATACCCTCAGAGGGCGCGTTCATACCAATCAAGCCTATCAAGAGCTATTACATTTAATTAATAGTCTTTCTGAAACCCTAGCGGCACATAAAATTGAAGCTAAGCAGTCTCGGCTGCTACTTGAGCGTATTATGGAGCAGATGGATGCTATGGTATTGGCAACTGATGAGCAAGGCTTTGTGGTGATGGCTAATGCATCAGCAAATAAACTCATTTTGGCAAGTGAAGACCAAGCTGAACAAATACAGTTAAATACCACGCCTTTAGGCGCTGAAATAGTCAATGCAAACTCAGGTATTATTGAGTTTAATTCTGAGAGTTTACACGGACAGAGACTAGGAGGTCAGCAACAAGCAGAAAAACAATTAACTGGTGAACATTTCCTTGTTAAGGAGTCTTTTCTCAGTGAAGGCAAGCGGCATAAACTTTATTTTATTACTAATGCCGAACGTTTGTTAATGGAAAAAGAGCGTAAGGCGTGGCAAAGTTTATTACGAGTATTAAGTCATGAAATGAATAATTCATTAACACCTATTGCCGCCATTAGCGAAACCATGCAAAAGAAATTGCACAAACCCCTTGATGAACAAAACAAACAGTCGTTACTTGATGGTATTGGTATTATCAATGAAAGGGCTGAGTCATTAAGTACCTTTATTGCCAGTTATAGTCAGCTATCACACCTGCCTAAGCCAAACCTAACATCCTTTGATTTAGCGAACCTACTTAATGGCATTTCAGTGCTGTTTCCAACGGGCAACTTTATACTGAGCGATAGCTGTCATAGCTTAATCACCGCAGACAAGCAGCAACTTGAACAAGTGTTAATCAATTTAATTAAAAATGCCATTGAGGCAATGAATCACCTTGATGAAAAAGAAATATCTATTAGCTGTACCCAAGATGGAAAGTGGCACTATATATCAATTAGTGATAATGGCTCGGGCATTAGCAATAGTGATAATTTGTTTGTGCCTTTCTATTCAACAAAAAGCCAAGGCAGTGGCATAGGCTTAGCATTGTGCCGTCAGATCATGTTCAACCATAATGGTGTGATAAAATTAACAAATAAAGCAGAAGGGGAGGGAGTAACTGCTATATTATCTTTGCCGCTTGATTGATTAGTTAGCTCAAGCAAACTGTTAGCAATCTAGCTTTAAATTAGTGTTAGGCTTTTTGAGTAATAACCTTTTTAAAAATAAGAAATATTATTAATAGATACACAATAGTAGCGATATGCTTAACAACAACCTTAAATGGTGCTTGAGCTTCAAATGCAAGTAGCCCGTCTGTAATTGGCATAACAACAGCAAATAATGCTCCCCACATTAAAACAAGATGATTTCGAGTATATAAAAGATAAGAAAAAATTAAGGTAATAAAAAGAGTGCGTGACCCATATATTTTCACCCAATCAGCATCCATATCAGAAAAAAGTTCAGTACCTCTTATTGTAGAAAAACCGGTAGGATCAATGAATGAAAAAGTACCATAAAACCCCTGTAGCAACACTATGAGTGAAACTAATACAAAACCTATTTTTTCTAATTTAGTCATTTTATTCTTCATAATATCCATTTTCATCCGAATGATAGGAAAGCTTAATGCTTAACATAAGCGTAAAAATACAGCTGGCTATAATTTTAGAGGAACGAGAAAAGCCAACTGTTTTTTGTCCTGCTTTATTTCCTTATTAGCTTTTACTACTCGCAAGCATGGCTGCTCCCAACCAAGAAAACCATACAATTTGGCTTACACCAAAAATTTCTGTAAGCACTTCTGCAGGATAAACGGTGAGAATACCAACAATACCAACGAAAACCCCGAAGTAGTTAAGTCTTTTAGAAAGCTCATCACCCTTTAAAGCGGCAAAACTTAACAATAGCACCCATAGCCCTCCAACAACTTCGTTTCCACCACCTAACCCTTCAACTACAGAGTAAATAGCTCGCCAGACAGTCATGGCTTGTTCAGGGTCTTTAGTTGATAACTCCAAAACAGCAGATAACCCTATATTTGCAATCATTCCACTAGCAATGACTAAGCCCACCCAAACAACACCAAATATAGCGGCGATTTGTGAAAGTGTTGGAGTATTGCTTTTCAAACGCTCATTAATCGCTAGCACTAATACAGCCAACAAAATGCCAAAGAGTACGTACATAATGAGATTTACGATGGACAGGATGAGCTGGTTTTCAGCTAAAAAAGCAAACTTTTCTACAGAATCAGCATCGGTAGGGAAGTTCCAAAATGCACCAAAAAATAGGAAAGCTGATATGTAAATAGCAGCTTCAAGAAGTGCAGCGACTCCACCAGCCTTTTGTAAATTATTCATTATTCAATCCTTTATTAAAAAAATAATTTAACATGAAATAATTGATGTTAACGACTTTAAGATGTAACAAAAGCTAACGGCCCAATAACACTTGGCTAAATAGCGAACAAAATAGCGAATAAAAAAGTCCGTGCTATACAGCACAGACTTTTTTATGTTCAGGGTTGTATTGACGTTACATTAAGCTTTTTTAGCACTTATATAAGAATCAACTAAATCTGCAAGTACGTTCAAAGGTACTGGACCATTTTTTAATACAACATCGTGAAATTCACGTATATCGAAATTATCACCTAATTGAACTTTAGCGTGCTCACGTAGTTCAATGATTTTGTTCATACCTATTTTATAAGCAGTAGCTTGAGAAGGCATTACTACATGACGTTCAACCATTTTAACAGCATCTGACACAGCGTTTGGCGTATTGCTGGTGTAGTACTCAATACCTTGTTTAAGCGTCCACTTTTGTGTGTGAATACCCGTATCAACTACTAAACGACAAGCACGCCATAATTCCATTGCTAGGCGACCAAAATCAGAATAAGGGTCTTGGTATAAACCAATCTCTTTAGGGATCATCTCTGAATACAAACCCCAACCTTCAGTGTGTGCAGTATAGCCGCCGAATTTACGGAACATTGGAATGCCGGTTAATTCTTGTTTAATGGCTAATTGCATATGATGGCCAGGAATACCTTCATGGTAAGCTAATGCTTCTAATTGGTAGGTTGGCATAGCTTCCATGTCATACAAGTTAGCGTAATAAATACCAGGGCGTGAGCCATCAGGTGCCGGGCGTTCATAAAATGCTTTACCAGCAGATTTTTCTCTAAATGCTTCTACTGCTTTTACTTTCAATGCCGCTTTTGGCTTGGTTAAGAATAAGCTGTCTAAACGACCTTCCATATCGTCAATAACGGCTACCGCTTTTTCAATGTATGCTTGCTTACCTTCATCAGTTCCAGGGTAATAAAACTGTTTATCGTTACGCATGAAGTCAAAGAAGTCATTTAAGCTACCAGTAAAGTTAACTTTTTTCATGATGATACGCATCTCGTCATGAATGCGAGCAACTTCGCTTAAACCAAGGTCATGAATTTGCGTAGAGGTTAAATCGGTTGTGGTCGTGCGTTTTAAGGCATTATTGTAAAAGGCTTCACCTTCTGGAAATTTCCATGCACCGTCGCGAGTGTCAGCTTTTTGCTCTAACACGGTTAAATAGCTAATCAATTGCTCATAGCCCGGTTTTAAATTATTGATGAGGGCAGTTTTAATGTCATTGATTAACACTGCTTTTTCTTCATCACTAATGCTAAGTTTTGCTATTTTTTTGCTAAAGTCGGCAAATATTGTGCTGTTAGCTTCTTGGTCGAAAGGTGCGCCAACTAAAATGTTTTTAGAATCTCTAAGTACATGTTCGAACACAAACTTAGGAGCGATAATGCCTTTATCCTCTCTTAACTTTAATTGGACAATGAGCTGTTCTAATAGTGTTTGTGCACCCTGAACACGGCTAATATAGTCTTGTGCTTCTTTTATATTACTAATTGAATGCTGGTTGATTAAAAAAGCAGGTATTTGTGAGTGTGTCCCGTACATCTGGTTCACAGGATAGTTATGAAAGCGCCATTTATAATCGGCAATATGATTCTCAAAACTCTGTTTATACAAGCTATGACTTATTTGGGTTTGTGCATCAAGGGTATTAACATCAATAGCTTGAATCTTGGATAAGTTTTCTTTAGCGATCGCGAGTTCTTTTTCAGAATTCTCTGGTGATAGGTCGTGCCACTTATCGTAATCTTTTTTAATGCCTAAGTATGTTTGGCGCATTGGATTACGGTCAACCCCAGCTTTAAAAATTTCATCAAACAATTGATTAGCTTGCTCTGACGCGCTAAGTGCTTTTGCTGTACTTGACGTTGTCTTAGTTTGTTTGCTTATTTCTTGTTGTGGAACACTTTCTTGCGAACAGGCGCTTAACAAAGCTGCTGATACAGCAACAACTAAAAGGGATTTTTTAAAAGTCATACTATTCTCATTTCACTTATATAGATTGCAATATCATCAGTGTGCCTTAAGTCATGCAGTTAATTCAATCAAAGCTCGATAGATTGTTATAAAAGTGCGACCAATCGATGTTGTGCTCTTTTTAAAAATAAGTAAACTTAGCAATAACAATAGAATGGAATAGCTTAAATGAAATTTACTGTTGGCTTTAGAAAAGTTAAACATGAAGATATAGATTTTTTATTAGAACTACGAAGAAAAACCATGACTCAGCATTTGTTGGCGGCGGGTATACGTATGACTGATGAACAGCACTTAGAGCGAATTAAAGAGCATTTCTATGAAAGCCATATTATTCTGGCTGACCGAAAGCCAATTGGTTTAGTTAAGATGGGCGTGGTGGCTTTAGATGATACCCATAAAAGCTTACATATTAGACAATTACAAATTATGCCGAAGTTTCAAGGTAAAGGCATTGGTAGTAAAGTGCTTGCCGTAGTAAAAAAACGTGCTTTGCAATTATGTTTACCGATCACTTTAAATGTATTATTGAAAAATCCAGCACGTGGTTTGTATTTAAGACATGGCTTTCAAGTAGAGAAGAAAAATAGATTTGAGTATCAATTACGTTGTCCACTAGAAGTGATTGCCGCGTAACTTTTAGTTGTTATCGCGACAATCATATTAGTTTGATTGTAGTGGCTTATAGCCTAGTAAATTAAGCCATTACGTTTCACTTTATTAGGATCAATACGTGACGGTGTAATTGAGCCATCTACCAGCGGCGTAGTTGCCGTTGCTAACATTTTTATCACTTGCAACATTGATGGTAGGTTTAAGCTAGCAATGTCATCAGTGATTTGATGATAATGCTGATCTTTGTCTAGCTGGGTACTACTGAAGCTATGTGCAGGTACACCCAATCTCGCTAAAGTGGCGTTATCTGAACGATAAAACAAGTTTTGCTTCGGGTAAGGATCAGCATAAACCTTTAAGTTTTGAGGTGCTAACGCTGCATTTAATTGCTCACCTAAATCAGAACGATCCATACCTGTCATCCAAACTGTGCCTTCACCGAATAAAGCTGGCTTACCAATCATTTCAATGTTGATCATGGCAGTAATATGCTGTGGGTCTATATTGGTTGAGAAGTGGCGAGAGCCAAAGCCACCGATTTCTTCGGCACTAAAAGCGGCAAACATTAAGGTTCTTTCGTTATTACCTGTTTTGGCAAAATGATTGGCTAAATTGATGATGGCAGAAACACCGGATGCATCGTCATCAGCGCCATTAAAAATCTCAGCCTTTTGCTGTGCTTTATCGGTAGGTGATGCATCAATAGAATCTTTAATACCTAAATGATCATAATGAGCAGAATATAGTACGATTTCATTGGCTTTACTTTTACCAGGTAATATTCCCACAACATTACTCAGTGTGGTTTCACTGACTTTTGCACTGCCTTTAACGCTAAAGTTTTCTACCTGATCGATATCGGTGAGTGCGATAACAATAACACCACCCTGAGCGCTTGCACTTTCATCAACCAACTTAGTTAAACCGCGGGCAAAGTAACTTTGATAGCGCTTGAAGCTTTCTTCATGTTTTGGGTGCAGTAAAACTAAATGCTGGCCGCCTTGATTATTTAATTTACGTAAGGCTTTACGCATATTGTCGTTTTCACCAATCACGACAGTGCTAATTGAGGGATCACTATTTTGACCGTCGTTATGCCAAGTAAAGTCTGTGAGTGTTGTTGCCATAGATAATGATTCACTGGCAAATAATTGACCATTAATTTCAACATTAAGTATTTCAGGTTTAATTTTTTGTACAACATAGTGCTGTTTAAATGTTGTTAAACCTTGGCTTGTTGAGTTTTGGCTAGGAGTTAACCCAACTTCTTCAAAGCGTTTTGCTATAAAGCTGGCTGCTTGGCGAATATCTAGGGTGAAGTTATCACGCCCTTTAAGTTCGTCACTGGCTAAATAAGTAACATCTTTGGTAACTTGCGCTAACGTAATAGTGTTATCAATTGAAACAACAGTATTTTCTTTAGCTGCATTGTCATCAAGGGTTAAATCCATATTGCTACAGCCACTTAACGATAAACTGGCAAGCGAAAGTAAGCTGAGAGATGTTGCGAGGGCAACAGGTTTTAAATGTTTATTATAAGTGGCTTTTGTCATGAAGTGCGGGTCTCTTATTTTAGTTTTATGGTTTCTATCAATAAGGTCTCTTCACCAGAAGTTAACCATAATTGACCGTCTTGAATACTACATTGGAATTCCATGTTACGGCTTAGTAATTTTACTAAGGCATCACAGGTGCTGGGTTCAAACTGCTCTACACTAAGGCGTTCAAACTTGCTTAAACTGTTCTCTACTTGTGACCACCAAGTATTGGCACTACTTGAGTAGCAATAAAGCTTTACGGCTTTTGCTTGATTGCAGGCTTTTTTAAGGCGCTTCTCATCTAACTGGCCAAGTTCAATCCATAGGTTTATTTCATCACTATAATTTTTTTGCCAGATTGCTGCTTCATCTTCATCACTGACACCCTTGCCAAACTGTAGGTCTTCGTGGGCGTTAAGGATGAAAGCGATTAAACGCACCATTAAACGTTGAGGTGTTTCAGATGGGTGCTGAGCAATGGTGAGTTGTAAACTGTCGTAGTAATTACGATCCATATCGGCGAGTTCGATATTGGCTTTGTATATTGTTGCTTTAAGGGCCATGAGTACTTAGTGATAAAAAATAATGGCGATATCATAACAGCATGATGCTGACTTGCCAAAATCTACTTTATGGGCGTAAATTTATATGAATGAAGGGGATTGATGGGCTTTCATTTATCAAGTGAATAGTTAGGATAATGGTAATTAATTCTACTTATGATGATTTTTGAAGCATGATAAAGTTATTGAAATAATAACTTTTATTACCTAAAAGAATATCTAGATTAAACTTTTGAGAGGTTCACATGACAATTCAATCTTTTTTCCCGCCACAGCGTACTTTAATGGGACCCGGTCCATCAGATGTTAGCCCACGCGTTTTATCAGCGTTAGCTAGACCAACAGTAGGGCACCTTGACCCAACCTTTATCACCATGATGGATGAAGTCAAAACGCTTTTGCAATATGCCTTTCAAACAAAAAATAAATTTACCATGGCCGTTTCTGCTCCGGGTTCAGCTGGCATGGAAGCGTGTTTTGTTAACTTGATCACACCTGATGATACCGTTGTAGTATGTGTGAATGGCGTGTTTGGTATGCGTATGATTGAAAATGTTAATCGTATTGGTGCTAATTTAGTGATTGTTGAAGGTGAATGGGGCAGAGCTGTTCAGCCACAGGCGTTTGAAGAAGCCCTACAAGCTAATCCGAACGCTAACTTTGTTGCTTTTGTTCATGCAGAAACCTCAACAGGGGCATTATCCGATGCTAAAACCTTATGTGGTATAGCTAAACAGCATAATTGCTTAACAATTGTTGATGCTGTTACTTCTTTAGGCGGCGTAGAGTTACGTGTTGATGAGTGGCAAATAGATGCAGTTTATTCTGGTAGTCAAAAATGTTTATCCTGTGTGCCAGGTTTATCACCGGTAAGTTTCAGTGATGAAGCGGCAAAGGTTATTCAAAACCGTACTAGTGTAGTACAAAGTTGGTTTTTAGATCAGTCTTTGGTTATGGGTTACTGGTCTGGAGAGGGCAAACGAAGCTATCATCATACTGCGCCGGTAAATTCACTTTATGCGCTGCATGAATCATTAGTGATGCTACAAAATGAGGGTTTAGAAAATAGTTGGGCACGACATAAAGCCATGCATGAAAAGCTACGTGTAGGATTAGAGCAATTAGGACTAGATTTTATTGTGCCTGAGGATGAACGTTTACCTCAGCTTAACACGGTAACTATTCCTCAAGGCGTCGATGATGCAAAAGTTAGGCAGTTTCTGTTAAATGAATATAACTTAGAAATTGGTGCTGGTTTAGGTGCCTTTGCCGGTAAAGCTTGGCGAATTGGTTTGATGGGCTACGCAGCACGTAATGAAAATGTTACTTTGTGCTTAGCTGCTTTAAAAGAAGCCTTACAACAAAAGTAAAGCTTATCAATATAATGAAAAACACCCAGTAAAAGTGGCAGCTTGTACTAGGTGTTTTCATCTGTTCTTGATTACCAACTTCCGCTATTTTCCATACTCAACCATGGCTCTTGTGGGCCAAGTGAGCCATCTTTTTGTAGTAACTCGATTGATATGTTATCGGGTGATTTAACAAAAGCCATATGACCATCGCGAGGTGGGCGGTTAATGACAACACCAGCATCTAATAATTTCTGACAGGTTTGGTAAATGTCATCCACTTCAAAGGCAAGATGACCAAAACTTCTGCCTGTGTTGTATTCTTCCTCAGAGCCCCAGTTATGGGTTAATTCAATTTCTGGTCCGCCAATTTCAGTGGCAAGGAAAATGAGAGAAAACTTGCCTGCAGGTACATCTACTCGCTTGGTTTCAATTAAACCAAGTTTATTGATATAAAAGTCAAGTGACTTCTCTAAATCATGTACACGCACCATAGTATGTAAAAACTTCATGTAAACCTCTTGTTATTGTTAAGTGGCAAAGAGCTTAATTCATCGCTCTTCGGTGAAAAATGGCTATAAATTATCTTGTTAGCACAAATAAAAGCCATTAATTTAATGTTAATTAATGTGATAACTTGTTTTAGATTAATACGAGCATGGTCAACCTCATTATGATTAACGTTGGGCATTAAACTAGCAAATACAATAGTAAGTCATCTTTTGCTTTAGGGATAAGGATTCAATATGTTTCATAAATTGTCGTTAGCTAAAAAAATAAACGCTGTTTTAGTTATTTTTTCTGTGATTTTTTTAAGTACAACGGTTATTTTTTTCTATTATGATGAAAAAGATTTGGCAGAGCAATTTGTTAAGAAGAATTTAGAAAGTTTGGCGCTTAATTATTTCGATTCAGTGAATACCATGATGCTAACGGGTACGGTAGCAAACAGACAAATTATTCAACAAAAAATTGTTAGCCAAGATGATATTGTGGAAGCGAGAATTATACGTTCGCCACTATTGAATAAAACATTCGGGGAGGGCTTTGCTGATCAAAAAGCTACCTCTACATTTGAGCAAGAAGGGCTTAATGGTCTTAAAGCTTACGAGTTTACAGAGCAAGACGGTAGTCGTTTGTTAAGTATCATAAGTCCTATTAAAGCCAGTGAAAACTATCGGGGCACTAATTGTTTAGGCTGTCATCAAGTAAATGATGGTGAAGTTTTAGGTGCGGTAAAGATAACTTATGATCTCACTAGTGTAGAAGGTGAAATAACCAAATCTATTATACAGGCAGGCACCTTACAACTCATTATTACTATCGCTTGTTTTGGCTTATTAAGTTTAACCTTTAGCAAGTTAGTGTTAACTCGTCTTAAGCGTCTAAATCGTACAATTAATGATATTGAACAAAGCTTAGATCTCAGTAAAGAAATTAAAGTTAATTATGATGACGAGTTAGGTGCGGTAAGTTCATCACTAAACAGCATGATGAAAAGATTTCAAACGAGTTTTAAGTCAATTTCACAAGCGAACCAGAAGTTGATTGACTCTGCAATAAAGGTTGATGAAATTTCTACACTGACCAGGCAGGCGGTGCTCAATCAGAAAAATGGCACAGACTCAGTGGCCGCAGCAATTAATGAATTAGATGCATCCGCTAATGAAGTGCAATGTAATACTGAAGGAGCCGCTGAAAAGTCTGTTTTAGCCAGTGAGCGGGCGAAAGAAGGTTTAATACTTGCCCAAAGTGCCAAGCAAGGCATTAGCAGCTTGCGCGATCAAGTGATTAGTAACACAGAAAAAATCACATTATTGAGCAATAAAACTGATGAGGTCGGTAGTATTCTAGAGGTGATAACCTCAATTGCTGATCAAACCAATTTATTAGCATTAAACGCCGCCATTGAAGCGGCTCGCGCAGGAGAGCAAGGCCGAGGTTTTGCCGTTGTTGCCGATGAAGTGAGATCACTTGCCACTAGGACAAGAGAATCTATTGATCAGATCCAACTGACTATTAGTGCACTACAAACTGATGCCAACGCATCGGTAGGGTCAATGAATGAAGTAAGCCAACAAGCGAATGAAAAAGCTGAGGATGTTAATGGTGTTGCAAGCTTATTGACGGAAATTAGCGAGCAAATTCAAGAGTTAGATGAACTCAATTGTCAAATTTCAAGTTCAGCTAAACAGCAAAATCTAGCAGCCGATGAAATAAATCAAAATGTTGTTTCTATAAGTAATGTTGCAGAGCAATCTAGCCAAGATGCAATTAAAGGAAAACAAATAAGTGAAGAGTTATTAGAGCTTGCACAGGAGCTAAACCAGCAATTATCTCAATTTAAGTTATAATGTACTTAGATACGACAAAGCCTGTCGATAGTTAAATTGATAGGCTTTTAGTGGTTAATATTCGATGGAAGAGGGGAAGTAGTGAGTAGCGGCCTCTAGCTGTCCACTTTATCTTTATAGTCACATAAATCTTCAATCATGCATGAGCCACACTTAGGTTTACGGGCAGTACACGTATATCGTCCATGTAAGATTAACCAATGGTGTAAATTAAAAAAGAACTGCGTTTTACGAGGCGTATTTTTGATGATGTTCTTTTCAGTTTCTTCAACTGTTTTACCTTTGGCAAATCCTGTTCTGTTTGCTACCCGTTGAATATGCGTATCAACGGCAATGAAATAGTTTCCTTCATTATCTTTTAACTGACCAAAAGCAGAGTTTAAAACCACATTCGCGGTTTTTCTGCCAACTCCAGGCAATGCTTCAAGAGAAGCTCTATCTTCAGGTACTTCACCACCGTGTAAGTCAACCAGCATTTGACAGGTTTTCATGGTGTTAGCTGCTTTTGTATTAAATAAACCAATGGTTTTGATGTAATCTTTTAAGCCATCAAGACCAAGATCAAGAATAGCTTGTGGTGTATTTGCCACAGGGTAGAGCTTATCGGTCGCTTTGTTAACACCCACATCAGTTGCTTGCGCTGACAATAACACGGCAATAAGTAATTCAAATGGGCTAGTATAGTTTAGCTCGGTAACTGGCTCAGGGTTATCGTTTTGCAGCCGAGTTAACATTTCTATACGCTTGTCTTTATTCATTTTATGGCTCTTCTTAAATTGCCGTTGTTAGTATAATACTCTGAGCCAATTAAGAGTCAAAATTTACCCGTACTCTTTCAATAACCTGCTCGGTTTCTACGGCTTTTTTAGTCTTAATTTGGTTATCAATGGCATTTTTCAGGGCAATTAAAATCCCCATAGCAATAAAAGCACCAGGAGGTAATATAGCGAGTAAAAACTGACTATCAAGTTGCATTACTTCAATGCGCAATACACTAGCCCAATCACCCAGTAAAAGGTTGGCACCATCAAATAAGGTTCCTTGGCCTAGTATTTCTCTAATTACACCCAATAAAAGTAAAACAGCGGTAAAACCAAGCCCCATCATAAGACCATCAAAGGCTGCTTG
>PJEL010003361.1_pt1 | contig 13774 bp, 9 predicted proteins | sample 1853271 | NCBI WGS metagenome assembly PJEL01 (sample SAMN08108733, study PRJNA415343) | Invertebrate metagenome, whole genome shotgun sequencing project. | host: Globobulimina | place: Sweden: Gullmar Fjord | collected 2015-08 | reverse complement strand
GCAAACCATGATTGACAAAAATGCCAGGACAATCCAGGCATTACTGGAATCAAAAATATAATTTAAAAAGTAGCCGATCATTAACAGCTGGATGAGCATGCGTGAGACGGCATAGAGTGCATTGCGGTGGCCTATCGACCACTTGTAATGAATTGCAATAACAATGAATACAGGGATGAAAGAAAGTGCCAGGTTTAAGATTGGTATTACTTGGATTGAAGTTTTCATGAGATTTGCCCAAAAAAGGTTTTGTGTGAAGGCAATAGTGCAAGCAGGCCTATTTTACTTTACTTTTAGAAAGTTGACATACCGGTTGCTTCCATCCAGCGATACAGCGCAACCTTGAACAGTGATTCGTCGGCATGACGATTATAGTCCACGCTGAAGTTTCGGCCCTCTGAATTATTCCAAAGCTGGTCAACATATTGCGCTGTGTCAACAAAAAAACGGTCCGATGATGGACCGCGGACAGCCACATCTGTCTCCAGGTTCAGGTCATTTAAATTGCGGCGGGTAAAATTAGCCGAACCAAGGATGGCTGTACTGCGACCGTTATTTGACTGGACAAGGAGCAGCTTGGCATGGGCCTGTTCACCATGGGTATTGCTCCACCTGACCGGTATGTTGCCCTGTACAAGTTCTTTGGCCACCTGGCGGTTGGGGATGCCGTTTTTGGTGCGCCCGAATGCATCTTTATTCGGATCCAGCAGGATCTGGATCTCTGCACCCCGCTTCCCGGCATTTATTATTGCGGCAATGACATCCCGATCCGCCAGATAGAAAACCACAACGGCAACATGGTCACCAGTGCCGGCCTGATTTAAAGCTGCAAGAAGTGCTTCCCTGATCTTGCCTTCGGTGAGGACCTGGACTGTCAGTCCGGATGAGTTTGCCGGCCCATCGGGCAGGTTGTATCGAGGGGTGTGTGGACCTCCTGAGAATGCCAGCACCACGGCCTCGCTTTTCAGAAGATCCAGTGCTGCCGGTCCCTTGAAGTATACACCGATATTGCCATGGGCACTGCTGCCGTCATGCGGATTTGCCGAGGCAACCAGGGCGGCATAATCCTCTCCTGAATCACAAATGATCGTTTTGCGATGGTTGGCCTTGAAATTCAGCAGCAGCAGGTAGCTCTTCAGAGATACCCTGCCATCGCCAAATGGACTTGGCAGCATGTTTCCAGGCCCGGTCCCGAACGGCTGTGCAAAAATACGCCAGAACGTTGAATATATGGGGTTGCTGTCCCGCAACCGCTCCAGTCGTGTATAGATCACATGGATACCCTGGCTTGTCATCCTGTCAAAATATGGGTTTTCCATGCTGCCATACACCGTGTTTATGGGATCGGTGATAATGGTAACAATAATCTCAGGGTATTTTTTTTTCTGGGTTATCAGCGCCCTGGAGATTTCATGCGACAGCTTGCGGTAAGGGGCCTGGCCGCTACCCATAAAGTCACTGAAGAGAAACATGTCAAGCAGGATGAATTTTTTTGCTTGGCGTATCATGGTCAGCGCCGTATCAAATATTTCCTGCTGGCTGTGATTCCGTCCATTTGCATCAGCCCAGGTAATATCCTTAAGAAAGCTGATATGGCTGACAACTCTTTCTGGGCCTGCAAAGGAGATCCCTTCCGGCAGTGGCTTGTAAACGTTATAAATTGCGACTACGGCCAGGACAGCTATGACCCCGAATGTCACAAAAATAAAAAACCGGCGTCTTTTGTTTGAAATGCTGGCCATCTTTACCCGCAGAGTCAATGGAAAAGCTGAAATTTTCTGTTTGTGTTTGCAAACTACACGCACTTTGCCCAGTCTGCAACCATGCAACAGAACAGGGCTGCAACGTAAAAGAAACGGAAAACCTTGCAAACAGGAAGGGAATGCATAAAATTACGCATTATGTTTAAGCAGCCGGAACAATAATTTCACCCAGCCAGGAGGGGCGACACCATGCTTCTGCTCAGTATCCATCCCATTGCCCAGTTGACTGCCATTGCAGTTTGCATCTATGCCGCCTATCTGGGGATACAGCGCACCCAGAGTCTGCACTTCGGCAAATCGACCTGTTTTCTCCGGGAGCGACATGCATTAGCCGGTTCTATTGCCCTGATCTCAATGCTTGGCGGCATTGGTGCCGGGCTGCTTATTGTTTCCCGGTTCATGGAAAATCCGAATATGGGGTTGCATGGAATTATCGCCAAACTGCTCCTGCCGCTCCATATTTTCGGTATTTTTTCCGGTTTTTATCTATATCTCAATCCCCGGAAGGGCAAAGTTCTACCCGCCATCCATGCGATAAACAACCTGATCATTGTCCTCCTGGCCCTCCTGCAGATCATCACCGGCGCCTGGGTGTATAAGACCTATGTGCTGGGCGGCTGATTGAAGTATCTTGAGGCGAGCTTTAGATCATTCAATAATTCTTATGGTAGAAGAACTGACAGGCGGGTTAGCGGGCTAGTCATTATCTTGTTTCATCCTGCGGTGATCCCTGCCCATAAAGAAATTTATCCATGAGGAAGTCCGGTCAAGGGTTCTGTCTCTTGCCGGAATGGGAGGTGCAACGAAGGTCACGTGCTGCCTGACCCCTTTCAAATTGTTGTAAACCTTCACCCAGAAGCAGGTTTTGCCGGGAATAACCTCGCAATAGCCATCCCTGCTGCCGCCGCATGGGCCGTTTAATGTCTTTTTGGGGCAGCCTGACTGATAACAGAGAAAACCACAGGCATAGAGTGTGCAGTCACCACACATTTTACAGCCGTACAACGATCCCTTGGAGATAAATTCGATCAGCCAAAGAAATGAAGACCAGAATTTTTTCCCATTACAGAAATGGCAAAACCGGCCGGTAATTTTGAAAAGAGGTCCCTGGGGCACATAGACCAGCCAGTCAACAAAGTAGCTGAAGGAGTACATGGGACTTGGGAAATGTTTCGGTGCAACCGGCGCCGGCCGGCTGCTGTTAAGTCCTGTTTGAGAATTTTCCAGAAAGTAATAAAATGAAGAATCTGTATAGTCCTGCTCGTCCAGGAAACCCTGCCAGTCCGCCTGCAGCCGCTCGGCGTCGTCCAGGATCTGTTTTATTTCAGAAAACGTGGCTGTGGTGCTGCCAAGAAGGAGTCCATGATAGCCCAGTCCCTGGAGGACAGCTAATAACTTTGCCGTCCGGGCAATTTTTTCCTCCTTTGCTCCCGGCGCGGAGTTTTCTTCATCACGCAAGGTGCTCAGAAGGCGGTCCGGTACCTTGACACCGCTAATTTTTTCACCCTGGACCAGTTGGGCTGTGGCCAGGTCTGTCATAAAGATATTTGCCACCAGCGGAGTTGCTATATTGGCGGATGTGCAGAACTGTATCAACTCATCGAACTTGCGGATGTCATATCCCAGCTGGGTAATAACAAAATCCGCCCCCACGGAAATTTTCCGTTTGAGTTTTTCATATTGCCAGACCTGTTCGCTTTCACGGGATTTAAAAGGCGATACAGCACAGCCTTTCAATATATCAGCCGCCTCCTGCATCCCCTCCAACTGCATGAGCAGCTGTACACTGTCAAGATCAAAGACCGGTTCTTGCCGGTTTTTTCCAGTCATAGGCGGATATTCGCCGGTGACAAATAAAAACTGCCGGACCCCGATCTGGTAATAACCCTGCAGCTTTTGGATGACTGCATGACGGTCATCAAAAGTTAAGGCAAGTGAAATAAGCGGTTCACCCCCGGCTCCAAGTATTTCCTCTGCCAGGTGCAGGGATGAGAACCCCTGCGGATGGGCAGGGTGATCGGTAAGGAAAAAGGTGCGTACCCTGCCGTCCTCCAGCGCCTCCCCAACAAAATTCACCAGACCGGTCAACTGCTGTTCTGCATCTGTAAAATGCGGCAGCAAATTATAGCAAATGGGGAAGGCAGCACTGGAATTAAGTTCTTTAAAAAAGTTCACTTCAAGCCTGGATGTGATGGAGCTTTATGAAAATTCACTTTAACTATTTGATTAAAATGATTTTTTTATCATATTCGAATGGACTGTTTTTTTCACTATATTCAAAAAATATTTCCTTGGCCTATTTTAAAATAGACGGTGCAAGATTTTCTGCCCAACAGGATTTATCCCTGAAAAGTCTGTAACATATGCATATTCCATAATAAAGTTCCTGCGCCTCTTTACTGTTAGGATTGTTTTTGTTGTTAAAGGGTTGTGTCGTGGCAGAATTTCATTGACTTAGGTATTTCTGCCTATATAATACAAAGTTGTTTTTTTAACAATGGAAGCCAAGTGTGGGGTGAGCAATAAGGAGGAAAAGCAAAAAAATAATAATAAATAACAGCCAGATTTCAATGGATTAAATTCAAAACACCTCACCCGGGAAATTCGGCATCAGCGTTCTATAAGGAGATTGTTACCATGGGATCTCGAAGCGATTTGTTCTGTTGGGAAATTATGCAGTGCGAAAACTCCAGCAACTGTCCAGCCAGAAAGAATCCGGAAAGAAATTGCTGGGAAATTGCCAGCGAATTAGATGATTTCCGGAATACCAGTAACATTTGCAGGGACTGTATTGTGCATTTACTTAAACTAGGCAATGCTCTGTCGAATCAGGAAATGAAGAATATCGTCAAGACTAAAAAAAGCTGTATACTGGCTCATGGGCATTCAAGGCATCCATCACTCACCTTGGATGTGCTCAGCTCACCTCCTCCCATTAAGTAGTATCCAGGTAAGCTGCAAACTTCCGTCTGCCCCTGAAAAATTAAGGCATTGACTGGACCTCAAAACCTCTCCTTTGAAACAGGGAGGGGTTTTTTATTGCCGATTTGGCATATGTCAGGTAATAGATATTTGATTTAGTTGTGAAAAAAAGTTTAATCATTGCCAAATTTATCACGCCTGAGAAATCCTATGGATCGAACCATGACATTAAATGAAAGATTGGCCAATTTTTACAAGGAGCACCTACCGGGGAGCATCATTGACGGCACGATGCTGAAAACAAGCTGCCCGTTCTGTAAAACAAAGGGCAGGGATGAACCAGGTACCATGGTTGTTTACCTGGGTGCCAGAAGCTATTTCGCCGGATATTTTCGCTGCCAGAGCCGCTGTGTACCTGGCGGGTTCGCCCCCCATTTTGCCCGGCTCAGCGGTATGGATCCTGCTGCTGTCCCCGGTTATGACCCGGACCGGGAACCCTATATACAGTCGCTGAAATTTCCGGTCAGCAATATCAACAAGGATATCAAGGCCTATCAAACCAAGCTGTCAGATAAAATTAAAACGTATTTTGCCCAGATCGGTGTGGGTGCCGACACACTTGCAGAATTAGAGATCGGTTTCAACGGCCGTTATGTAGTGTATCCGTACTTTATGCAAAACAGTAAATGCTATACAGCGCATTGCATTATACCTGGCAATGAAACGGAACAGTTCTGGCATGGTGATCAGTCATTTTCCACCAACGGTCTGCAAATTTTCAATATCAGCGACATAGACTATTGCGAGGATGGCGCCCTGTTTGTGGTGGAAGGCGAGAAAAATCTGCTTTGCCTGCGCGAGCTGGGTTTTCCGGGTGTTGCGGTACCAAGCGCTGCAGACCTGGGCAGTATAGATCCTGAATGGTTCAGGCATATTCGCACCGTGTTTATGGTCATGAACCACTCACCGGAATCGGTTGAAGCGGCCCGTGTCTTTGCTGAAAAGGTCGGCTTCAAGGTTAGGCTGATCCAGTGGCCATCGCAGAGCAAAAGCGATTTCAATCTGGCCCAGCTTGCCAGTGATGACCCGGAGAATTTTAAGGCGGAGGTGACCAGGCTGGTCAATAGCTCCCGGGCATTTTCTCCTTTCCGGTCGCCACGGCATGAGTATGAGTCGTTTCTTGGTAATCTCGAGCGGCAACATTCTGAAAGCTACGAGTCGTTACGTACCGGCATGGACCATTTCGATCAGGCGGTTGGCGGCATATACGGTATGAACATTATCGGTGGTCCCCCCAAGACCGGAAAATCCTGTCTTGGCATCCAGCTTGGCACCGAGATCGCTGCCAAAAAAATGCCGGTCATCTATTATGATTTTGAAAACGGCGCTCAGAAAATATACCAGCGGACCTTGTCCCGCTTAAGCAGGGTCAGAGTTGAAAAAATTGTCGGCGGCAACCTGACAGATAAAGAGCAAGTCCGGCTGCAAACGGTCCAGGGAGAGTTTCAGGAGATGCTGCAATACTTCCGGGTGGTCAATGACCGGATGATCACCCCAGAGGTCATGCGACGGCATATTGATTTTCTGCGCCATGAGACGAGAAGGGACGACGCCATTGTCGTGATAGACAGCCTCCATAAACTGCCGTTCAAGGGTTTTACCGAGCGGCGGACCGGGATCAATGCCTGGCTGCGGGAGCTGGAATCGATCCGCGACGAGCTGCAGGTCGGCTTTCTGATCGTCTCCGAGTTGACGCGCCATGAATCAGGGCGTTACGAAGGCGTCCCGCACATGGGGCTTTTCAAGGATTCCAGTGATATTGAATACACGGCTGATAATGCCATGGTCTTTTTGCCGGACTGGGAACTGACTGACATTAAAGCAGAAACCGAACGGGTTAATTCGTTGTGGCTGGTGGCCAGCCGTGAGAACAGTCCCGGCCTGATCGCCCGGTACCGCCTGGATTTTCCCTACTGGGGCTTCTCAGAGTTAGAAGACCGGTAACAGAGGAAAGCTGGCTTGCTGTTATGCACTTGGGGCTGCATACCTGGCTTTTAAATAGAGGAGAACCACTCTTTGCTTAATAAAAGAGACTTCCTGACAATTGGGTTGTGTGGCACCATTATCGCAATAGGAATTTTTGCGTTCTTGGGTTTCTATAAAAAAAATAATAATATATTGAAAATACTGGAACATCCTGCTCCTGCCCTGCGTAAAGTCTCATCCCCCATAGACCAGATTGATCAGCATATAATTGCCTTGAGCAATGATATTATCGCCACCTTAAGATACCGGACAATGGTCGATTTTTTTACAAAAAGATCAATACCCAGGGGCTTGGCAGCTCCCCAGGTAGGCATATTAAAGAGGCTGGTGGTATGTGGTTTACGCGGGGAGGTTAAGGTGATGGTCAATCCGGAGATACTGGAAAGAGAAGGGACATATCACGGCCACGATGACTGCATGTCCGTCCATCAGGACGACAATAAGATCATCAAGCGTTCGGCCTACGTAAAGTTGCGGTATACGGGTCTGGACAGCGGGGAAAGAGTCATTACACTAAGAAACCGGGATGCCGCGTTTCTGGAACATGAGATTGATCATCTTAACGGGGTGCTGAATATAGATTACTAGGTTCTGTTAACTTGAGCCCTTATCCGACCCTGAGTTGTTCGTTGATGACCTCCATTAGACTAAATCTATAAAATATCGGGTTTTGATGCAATCCTGCTTACACCTGATGGCCCCCAGAGTAACAAGGAGGGGCCTTTTTGTTGTCATAACTTGCTGAAATCTTTAATTAATTTTGCAATAGCAATAACCCGGTTGCCTTAGCCGCACTGTGGTACTTGATACATATTTCTATATCTTATTGTATGCATTTTGTATATATTTAGACATGTTTGTGGCCCCGGAGAGAAATTGAATGGCAGTCCAGTATGACGAAAATAAGCCTCTTTACGGAGGCAAGGGTATAGATATTTATCTGAGACTTCTTCGGCTGAGATACGGATATGTTGATATTAATGATCTATTAAACTATGCTCAAATGGAGCTTTATCAGGTAAACGATGAGGCACATCTGTTCTCTCAGAAACAGATAACTTTATTTTATGAAAAACTTGTCCGGCTAACCGGCAATAAAAATATTGCCCGGGAGGCCGGCCGGTTTGCTTCTTCACCTGAAGCATTGGGATCAATGAAGGGCTCTATTCTCGGAATGTTGGGGCCGATAAGATATTATGAACTGCTTGGCAAGTTTGCCAATAAAATCTCAAAAGCCTCAATATATGAGGCGCACAAGCTTGGTCCCAACAAAGTTGAAATAATTGTCACTCCATATCCGGGTGTGAAAGAAGAGCCCTTTCAATGTCTGAACAGGATGGGATATTGGGAGGCGATATCATCTGTTTTTCATCTCAAGCCCCCCAAGATACTTCACCCTGAGTGTCTTTTTAAAGGCGACCCGGTCTGCCGCTATATAGTTTCCTGGAAACCGTCACCGGCCAATATTCTCAAAAAGATAAGGAATATAACAGCGTTACTTCTTGGACTGGGCTGTATATTTTTACCTCTTAAATTCCCTGAAATAAAATTCGCCATTGCCCTGCCGGTTTCAGTCGCCATTGTCCTGGCAATTAACTGGTTTGCCAGGACCTTAGAGATAAAGGATCTCTATGAGACTGTTGAAAATCTCAGGGATTCTTCGGATAAGTTGATGGAGCAGGTAGGCATTAACAACGAGAATTCTCTGTTGACAAATGAAATTGGCCAGGCCTTGGCCAAGGAACTGGACACTGATGGAATACTTGTTGAAATCATTGATATATTACAAAAACGACTGGATTATGACCGCGGCTTGGTTATGCTTGCCAATGCCGATAAAAGCAGGCTGGTTTTCCAGGCTGGCTACGGCTATACCGACAGCCAGCTTGCCGTATTGAAAAAAATCACATTCCATCTCGACAAACCAAAGCCGAAAGGGATATTCGCGGCCACCTTCAAAAAGAAAAAAGCTATCCTGTTAAATGATATTGATGAAGTGAAAGAGGACCTCACCCCCCGCAGTTACGAGTTTGCCAAACAGATGGGAGTGAAATCCCTGATCAGCTGTCCGATTATTTACGAGGATGAATCCCTGGGCATACTTGCCGTTGATAATATAAAGAGCAAAAGGCCCTTGATCCAAAGGGATATAAACCTGTTGATGGGTATTGCCCCCCAGATCGCTTCAAGGCTCCATAATGTCAGGGTTGAGGTGCATCTCCGCCAGAGCCAGAAAATGGAGGCAATCGGCAGTTTAGCCGGCGGAGTTGCCCATGATTTCAATAATATTTTAACCAGCGTCCTCGGTTACAGTGAGATACTGTCCACTAAACTCCCTGAGGATGACCCATTGCAGTACATGGTTGAGGAGATCCATCTCGCCGGCAAGCGGGCCGCCGGCCTTACCCGCCAGCTCCTCACGTTCAGCCGCAAACAGGTAACCGAATTAAAAATCGCCAACCTGAACATGATCGTCGAGGATATGGGCAAGATGCTTGGCAGGCTGATCGGTGACAATGTGGTAATGGAAATGTTCACCAGTAAAAAAATCGGCAATATTATGGCAGATGTCGGCCAGGTAGAACAAATTCTCATGAATCTTGTGGTCAACGCCCGGGATGCCATGCCAAACGGTGGGTACCTGGTGGTAGAGACGGGCGAAATTGACCTGGATGAGGAATATGCAAAGGCCCATAACGGCTTGCAGCCGGGCTCCTATGCAATGCTGACAGTCACTGATAACGGTGAGGGGATGTCCCGGGATGTCCAGGAAAGGATATTTGAACCTTTTTTTACCACCAAGGAACAGGGTAAGGGCACCGGGTTGGGGCTGTCTACTGTTTTCGGCATTGTCAAAAAGCATCATGGCCATATTTACGCGTACAGTGAGCCGGGTAAGGGCACGACCTTCAAAATATACTTTCCCGTGGTTAAAGGAGATGTTGAAAAAGAGACATTGAAAAAAACAACGGCTATGGCTAAGGGAACCGAGACCATACTGGTTGCTGATGATGATGGCACCATTCGCAGGCTGGTTATTGATACCCTGGAACCTCTGGGTTACAAGCTTATTGAGGCGGTTTGCGGTGAAGACGCCCTAGAAAAATGCCGGGCGCGGAAAGGAAAAATTGATCTGGTACTCAGCGACGTGGTTATGCCGGGGTTGAACGGCATATCAATGGTCAAGATCCTTAAAAAGGAATGCCCTGACATTAAAACTGTTGTCATGTCGGGTTATGCTGACAACGTCATAATCAATAAAGATGTGCTTGAATCAGACATCACGTTTATTAACAAGCCGCTGCTTCCCGTTTCGCTGGCCAACAGATTGCGGTCGGTACTGGACGGTGATAACAAGAAAAAAACGGCGAACACATAAATGTATGAAGGGGGATTTTGTATGCAGAGAAAAATAGTATCGCTTTGTGTGGCTGCTATAGTATGCAGTTCATCTATGGTTTTTGCTTCCGGGTATAGAATCCCGGAGCAATCACTCAATTCAACCGCCTTAAGTAGTGCGTATGTTGCAAATGCCAATGGAGCTGATGCTGCATATTACAATCCGGCCAATATGTCCTGGTCAGGAGAAGGCTGGACAGTGGAAGGCGGTTTCTCATATATTCATCTTCCCAGTATCGATTATAAAGACAACAGAACCTCAAGCTTTGATGGTGACTCAAAGGAGGAGAATTTTATTATTCCTACTTTTTTTGCCGTCTCGCCTGACTACAATAATTTTCGCTTTGGGTTTTCCCTGGTATTCCCCGCCGGTCTGGCAAAAAGATGGGAAGATCCTTATCCTGAGACATTTGTAAAGGAAAACAGCATGACAGTTGTTGAGGCAAATCCTTCTTTGTCCTATAAGTTTAATGACATGCTATCAATAGGGTTTGGCGCACGGCTGCTTTACAGTGATGCCACTGTAAAAAGTAATGGCACAATAATAGCTGTACCGGCAGATGGTCTGGGAGAGGGCATGCCTCCCACCGACGAGTTTGTTACAATAAAAAGGGATCTGGACGGCGATACGACAGAATTTGGTTATAATATCGCCTTAACATTCAAGCCAGTTGACAAGCTGGCACTGGCCGCAACCTATAGATCGGAAGTTGACCTTGATATGGATGGCGATGGCACCCTGACAGCATCAGATACCTTTCCGCTGGGGCTCATCCCCGGCGGAATGTATGATGGAGGCGGGTCTGTTTCCATCCCCGTTCCTGATGTATTGTCCCTGGCGATTGCCTATGCGTTTGAAAAGGCTACACTGGAGTTCGAGTATGACAGAACTTTCTGGTCATCATACGATGAGCTGGATGTTGATTACGACTCCGACCTTGGACATCCCATTCTGAGCCAGGCTTTTGACGAGCCCATTATCAAGGACTGGGATGATGTTGATGCCTTCAGGCTCGGCTTGACATATCTTTGGAGCCGGCAGTTAACGTTAGTGGTAGGCGGGGGCATTGATGGCAACCCGGTACCGGACAAAACACTTTCTTTTGATCTGCCTGATTCAGACGCCTGGTTCGGCTCATGCGGTTTCCGATACAGCCATAATGACAGGTTAACTTATGGTGCGGCATATCTCTACGCAGATAAAGAAGACAGGTCAGCTACAAATGATACTGTTGATGGTGAGTTCTCTGGTGCCTCGTCGCATTTATTAAATTTTTCATTAGAGTATTTATTTTAATTCCTGACTTGCCCGGGGAAAAAGGGTTCCAACAGGCTAAGTGGACTCTTAAGGCAATTCACTAAATTCAAACTGCCCTCTCCATGGCGATTTTCAGGAAATGATTGAGCGGCAGGCTTGCGAAGTGAGGTCGCCAGGCGGCTGCAGTATGAACCTGGTTTCTTCATCTTCAAAGAATTGCATACCTTCCTAAATAACCACAGTTTAATAACTACATCTGACCAGTTGGCTGCCTGACAGGTTTTGTTTGTAGTGCTTTTAAATATATGAACCCCTCCCTGGCAACAGGGTGGGGTTTTTTATTGCAAAAAACAGGTTTATTCTTCATTATTTCAGCATGATCAGAATCCCGCAATCATTTTTCAGCCAGGCGTTGGTCAGGCTGAACCGGCTTGACAGGCAGGGTTTTAAGGGCTGGGTCCTGCAACCGGGCATGGAGTTTGCCACCCGCAACACATGGTGGGATGATAGCGGCAAACGGTCGATGCCGCATGAGGGCTTGGATTTCTGTTGTTTTGCGGACCGTAGCGGGCGGCTGGTTAATCTTAATGAAAAGACCCTGGTGCCGGCCATGTATGACGGTACGGTGGTCAAAATGATCAAAGATTTTCTGGGGGTATCCATCCTAGTGGAGCATGGGTTCAAGGACAGGGGAAAGACGCTTTATTCAATCTATGCCCACACCGTTCCTCTTGAAACCTTGGAAGGCGTCAACCGGGTGCAGGCCGGCGAGCCAATCGCCACAATCTGCCCCACGGGGAAGAAGATGATTTCTCCTCACCTGCACCTCTCTGTTGTCTGGGTAAATGAAGCTGCTGCTGCCGATCTGGAGTGGGGGAACATCAACGATGCTGACCGTGTAACATTGTGCAATCCGCTTGATTTTCTTGATCTGCCTGCCGCGCTGACCTGACTCATCAATAGGCATGTTTTCTCTAATATTATCCGTAAACTTTTGGCATTATATTGAGATTTCCAAATATTGCCAAAACTGCTTCTACAGACCACCACATTGTGGTACTTTTCTGTTTACTTATTACGAATATGTAATATATTTAAAGGTGTGGCCCTATCCCATGCTGCAACAGAAGTCAAAATTACGGCAAGGATTTAACATTACTTATTAACTTCCAGCATTCATCCATATGCAAACCCCTTTAAAGGCAAAAATTCTTTTCCCGTTATCCCTGGTATTTGGTCTTTTGCTTAGTGCATTTGTGTATAATGACTACGCCAACTTACAGGATGAATTTTCCCATGATGTGGGGCATCACTTGGATGGAGTCCAAAGGTTATTTGAAAAACAGATAGAATCAGAGACAGAACTTTTGAGCTCTATGCTTGAACTGGTAGCAAAGGATGAGGGGCTTCAAAGGGCCTGGGCAGCAAAAGACCGGAGCTCCCTTTTAGAACTATGTACCCCTCTTTTAAAGGAGATGGGAGCAAAACACCGCATCACTCGTTTTTACTTCCATAACCCTGATCGGACAAATTTTCTTCGGGTATATGACCCTAAACGGTTTGGCGATGTTGTTAATCGTTTTACCCTTCTCGAAACTGTAAAGACCGGCCAGGTTTCAGCAGGGATTGAACTTGGCAAACTTGGCACCCTGAACCTGCGGGTTGTCCATCCATGGCAGGTTAATGGCAAAATAGTCGGTTATATTGAAATGGGCGAGGAGATTGACCATATAATTGAAAAGCTTCATAGTATTCTGGATGTTGAATTATATATCTCCATATATAAAGATTTTCTTAAGGAAGAGAATTGGAAAGCCGGTATGCGGTTGCTTAACCGGCAAAACGATTGGAACTTCTCACCCTATGCAGTTATTGTCAGTCAATCACTTAATAATGTTCCCCAATCATTGAATGTTTTTTTGGAAAAAGGGAAGCATGATTACATGGAGATGGCTACAGACCTTAAACTGTCAATCAATCAACTTGACTACCGTGTCGGTGTAGTCCCTCTTTTTGATGCAGGTACACGTGAAATTGGCGATATAATTACTCTATATGATGTTACAGAACGTTTGGCGTCATTCAAAAAAACGATATTAATTATAGTTAGTTATAGTGCATTGGCAGGTTTGCTGCTGTTCATTCTTTTCTCATTTTATCTTGGCAAGCTGGAATCGCAGGTAGTAGATTATCAGGACAACCTGGAACGAATTGTCAAGGACCGCACAAGAGAGTTAACTGATGCGCTTTCCGAGATTAAAACTCTCCGGGGGATAATTCCCATATGTTCAAATTGCAAACAGATCCGGGATGATTCAGGATATTCTTTTAGCTCGATTCCATCATAGGAACGTACATTAAATCAGTTGCACAAAATTAGCAGACG
>PJEL010003360.1_pt1 | contig 13779 bp, 11 predicted proteins | sample 1853271 | NCBI WGS metagenome assembly PJEL01 (sample SAMN08108733, study PRJNA415343) | Invertebrate metagenome, whole genome shotgun sequencing project. | host: Globobulimina | place: Sweden: Gullmar Fjord | collected 2015-08 | reverse complement strand
ATTATTTCTTCTTCAAAGGCCGTGCGCGCCAGTTCTTTTGCAAGGCGAATTGTCTGGTCAGCAGGAACGCCTGTTTGAGAACTGGTGGCCTGCGGTGCAAATTCAAATGCACTATATTTCTCGGCCAGCAATTCAAAAACCGGTCGCGCTGTACGACCATCACTCAATACGACACTTCCCTTTAGAGAGGCATTTTTACCAACCGACTTGGCCGGCGCAAGAACCCGGTTCTTTCGATCGAAAGAAAGGGGATCGCCCTTTTCATCACGGGCAAATAATCCATGATCCGCATCCTCAGGTGCGTCAATTACAAGCCATCCCGCATTGGTATATCGAAGCAGATAATCCAGATCGACTTGCCCCGCATTTAAAAGCTCATGGACAAGAGACAATATAAACAGTCCATCAGTGCCCGGCGTCACCGGAACCCATTCATCGGCGATAGCGTTATAGCCAGTGCGTACGGGATTAACCCCGACTATTTTGGCGCCTCGTTCCTTAAGCCTGGACAGCCCGGTTTTAATCGGATTGGAGTCATGATCTTCGGCAACACCAAAGAGCATGAACATTTTGGTGCGTTCCCAATCGGGTTGCCCAAATTCCCAAAAAGAACCACCCATTGTATAGATTCCGGCCGCCGCCATATTCACAGAGCAAAAGCCGCCATGGGCCGCATAATTTGGGGTTCCAAATTGTTGAGCCCACCAGCTTGTCAATGACTGGCTTTGATCACGACCGGTAAAAAAAGCGAGTTTCTTTGGATCTCGCGCGCGCGCCATGGCAAGCCAGGCCACTGCCTTTTCAAGAGCGTCTTCCCAGGATATTTCCTTGTATTTCCCTTCACCCCTCTCGCCCACGCGCAACAGAGGTGTCCGCAATTTTGAAGGGGCATATTGCTGCATAATTCCCGCCGCCCCCTTGGCGCAGAGAACCCCTTTATTGACCGGGTGATCCCTGTTCCCTTCGATATATCGGATTTTGCCGTCTTTAAGGTGAACATTGATGCCGCATCGACAAGCGCACATATAGCAGGTGGTTTGACGAATTTCGTCAGATACTTCTGGCGACAATTCCACCGAAGGCTCAAAGGTGGTCCTGCTCATCCCCGCTCCTCACAATTCTTCTTATTGTCAGCGGGCTTCCCCACCTCCATTAGAATGATTAAAGAACAGACGACACCCTAAAGTCCACTATTTTTATGTTAAATAAGCAGGATACTTTTACGTTCCTTTTGCGGCATTTCGCTCCGCCTCTAGATATCGCTGGAATTTCGGATCAAAATTTCATCAAGCCAATCCCATACAGCTCGAACCTTTGGCTGCGCTAATACTTCTGCATGGGCGACCATCCAGAAAGTCAAATTCAGTTCTTCAATAACTGGCGATACCTGAACTAGGCCGGGTATATCTGAGGCATATTCCGTATACATCAGGGCCAACCCCGCTCCACCAATAACAGCTTCAACAACTGTATGTGCAGAGGCACATTTAATGGGGAAACGATTTACATTCTTGCTTTCGAGAAATTTCTTATATTGAATATCTGCAGAAAAGCGACCCATCATAGTCACCCAGTCGCAGCTGTCATATCGCTTGTTTGAATAAGCCACAGGATGAGCAGCAGCATAGTCGTGCCCGGCATATATCGCCATATGGCCGGTGTAGACTTGTTTAACTCGTAAATCACCTGTTTTGGGCATCGCCGCCCGGATCGCGATATCCGCTTCCCGTCTGGACATATTGACAGTGCGGTTAGTCGTCAGCACTTCAAGATTTATACCCGGCAAGCGTTCCCTAACCTCAGACAGACGTCTACCAATAAAACGACTAGACATCTCCGCAGCTGTTATGCGGACTGTTCCGGTCATCTGATCTTGGTTCTGATTAGATGTGTCCTTTATGGAATAGGCTGCTCGTTCCATAGCGGCCACTTGTGGCAATAACTGCTTGCCTGCGGCTGTTATCGCATAACCCCGAGGTTCCCTATCAAACAAGCGAACATTTAAAGACTGTTCCAACGCCTCAATATAGCGACCCACAGTTGGTTGGCTCATCCCCAGATCACGCGCCGCACCCGAGAGCGTTCCCGCGGAGGCAACTGCCGCGAATACTTTTACCTGGTTCCAGTCCATATATTCAAATTTGAATAGAAGTGTTCAACATTTGGCAATTTTATTTATATATGAACTAATGTCAAATGCTGTCATCGAAATAAAGGAGCATACGATGACAATAGCCTTCAGTTTTATGACATTTTCGCTTCAATGGCCGTTAAATATCTTTCGCCCTAGGAAAGAAAACCAACAAATAGTCAGGCAGCGTTATGTTGACCCAATAGAAAAATTGGAAGCCACAAAAGTGCGATTTATGCAGCATCTTCCGCCCACGTAAAATCAGGATGTCAGCCGTTTACTACTATTTTCTCGTCCATGGTTTCCTCTTGCGCAACAGAGATAAATATCGTGCCATCTGTGACCTTAACCGGAAAGGTTTTCACGGTTCCTTCATCGGCGCCGGTTGCCTTTCCGGTCTGCATATCAAAAACCCAATTGTGCAGCGGACAGGTTACCCGGCAACCATGGACAATACCTTCAGATAAAGGCCCTTGCTTATGAGCGCATTTATTTTCCAACGCATAAACTTCATCATTCGATGTTCTAAAAACGGCTATTTTCAAGCCTCCCATATGAACCGTACGTGATCCGAGGGGCGTAATATCGCCTATAGTTCCAATTTCAATCCAGTTAACCATGATCATACCATTTCCAGAATAGGGGTGAATTCTTGTTTATAATCGTCGCTGACGGATCGTTCATTCCAAGGATCGATTTGCGCAAATTCCTGTGAATAGGCGAACCTTTCAAAAAGCTCTTTTCTCAAAGTCGCATCATCCACAATTCGCCCCTTAATCGAAGTCAGGCCGACACGCTCCACCCAAGGGGCGGTGCGTTCAAGATACCAGGCTTCCTCCCGATACAGCTGCATAAAGGCACCAGTATATTCGACGACCTCTTCCTCGGATCCAACCTTACACAACAGATCTGTGACGCGCACTTTTACGCCACCATTTCCGCCAATGTGAAGCTCATAGCCTGAATCCACACAGACAACGCCTAAATCCTTAATTGTTGCCTCTGCGCAGTTTCTGGGACAACCCGAAACAGCGATTTTAAATTTGTGAGGTGTCCAAGAACCCCACGTCAATTCCTCAAGCTTTATGCCAAGCCCGGTTGAATCTTGTGTTCCAAATCGGCACCAGGTGCTTCCAACACAGGTTTTAACAGTTCGAAGTGATTTTCCATATGCATGACCTGACACAAAGCCGGCTTTTCCCAAATCGCCCCACACTGCTGGCAGATCTTGTTTTTCAATCCCGAACAAGGCAATACGCTGTCCGCCTGTAACGGTCACTTCACGAATGTTGAACTTGTCCGTCACATCAGCAATGGCACGCAGCTCATCCGCTGTGGTAACCCCGCCCCACATACGCGGTACAACGGAATAGGTGCCATCCTTTTGAATATTACCGTGGACCCGTTCGTTTATAAACCGGGATTGGCTATCATCGATATATTCACCCGGCCAGGCACAGAGAAGATAATAATTCAGCGCCGGCCGACAACTTGCGCAGCCGTCTTTATTCTCCCATTCCAGATATCGCATAACGGAAGGAATAGATTTCAGTTTTTCTTCTGTGATTGCTTTTCGCACCACATCATGAGGATAATGGGTGCAGCCACAAAGAGGCTTTTCAGCTGGTGTCGCAGAATAATCACCGCCCAGGATATTGGCGAGGATTTGCTCTACCAACCCGGTGCACGACCCACAAGAAGATGATGCTTTGGTATGTGCCCTTACATCATCCAGAGTGAACAGTTTTTTGTCACTGATGGCGCTGACGATATCGCCTTTGCATACACCATTGCAGCCGCAGATTTCTGCATCTTTTGGCATATCCATAACACGGGAACCACCATGCCCCGCATCCCCAAGGTGGGCTTGTCCAAACAGAATGCTGCTTCGGATATCAGAGACATCGGTTCCATCCCGCATCATCTGAAAATACCAGGCACCATCGCCCGTATCCCCGTAAAGAACGGCCCCTTCAATTCGATTATCCTTTAGTATCAGCTTCTTATAGACCCCTGAATTGGCGTCCTGGAAAACCACTTCTTCTTTCCCCTCCCCGCTTGAGAAATCGCCCGCAGAGAAAAGATCAACGCCTGTGACTTTTAGCTTGGTAGATGTCACTGACCCTTTATAGGAAAGGTAAGCTTTGTAGATTAAGTGGTTAGCACAAACGCGGGCCTGATCGAACAACGGAGCGACTAACCCGTAAGCGATCCCCCGGTGCTGCGCGCATTCACCCACTGCATAAATGCTGGGATCGAAAGTTTGCATTGTGTCATCAACCACAACACCTCTTTCGCAGTGAATTCCAACTTTCTCTGCCAGATCAGTATTTGGACGAATACCAACAGCCATGACTACCAGATCAGCGTCCAATATCGTGCCATCTTTCAATTTGACACCAGTAACTCTTTTGTCCCCTAGAAGACATTCAGTTTGCGCTTCAATCGCAAATTTTAATCCTTTGTCTTCCAGGGATTTTCTCAGCATGCTTCCTGCAGCAAGATCCAACTGACGCTCCATCAAGGTGTCCATTAAATGAACAACCGTGACGTCCATACCGTTAAGCGCCAACCCGTTGGCGGCTTCCAGCCCCAGCAAGCCACCACCAATGACAACTGCCTTTTTATACGACTTTGATGTTGCCATCATATTTTCAACATCGTGGATATCCCGAAACCCGATCACACCCTCAAGGTCATGGCCAGGCACAGGCAGAATGAACGGTTTGGAACCTGTGGCCAGAAGGAGACGGTCATAGGAAACCCTTGTACCATCTTCAGCCTCGACTTCTTTGTTGCGGCGATCAATGTAGGAAACTTTATGGCCTGCATGCAGGGTTACACCATTTTCTTCATACCAACTCAAATCATTGAGCATAATATCATCAATGGTTTTCTCGCCGGCAAGAACCGGGGATAGAAGGATGCGATTGTAATTGCCATATGGCTCATCACCAAAAACCGTTATGTTGTATAAGTCTGGCGCTTGTGCCAATACCTCTTCCACGACTTTCATGCCTGCCATGCCATTGCCGATAACGACGAGTTTCTCTTTCATGACTGCCCTTCTTGAATATCAAAAAATAAAATCACGATTTTGTGCAACCGCGAAGAATATTATTTCGATAAACGCAAGGGGCATGCCAATTGGATTTTTACAGAAAATATTCCTCTAACTTATTGAATTAATTTGAATAAATATTCTTCTCGCTCACACTTCACCATAGTGCATGGCGATACATTTTTGTGCACAGCGTCAGATTTATGGCTATTTTTTGATCACCAACATCTTGTTTTCATAAGGTTTGGAAAAATTCAACACATTGAAATATATGAATTAATTATCTTCAAGGAATGATTGAATTACTATGCTGCAACGCAACAACAACCCAACTCAAGCCACTCAGCTACCCATCTCCATAAGAGATTGCGCTTATGACGATATCGACGCTTTTTCCATCAGAGGCCAAGGGTAACAATATCCATTCAACTGTCGTAAAATCGAGATTATATTTCAGGTTTCCTTTTCCGAAATAATGCATTGGCATACCCGTCTCCGACACTGTTTTTCTTTGCTGATAACCAACAGAAGATTGATAATCCTCAAACTCTTCATCGAAATACTTGCCCGTAAAATCTCTTCCGAAGGCTCTTGTCACGGCAGTTCCAATGAGCCTGAACTTTAATCTGAAAGGATTTTTCTCAACATCCATCATTGCTATGTAGGGTAGCGCCTCCACAAGACTACTCGGGTCAAAATCTTTTCGTGAAGGCAGTTTCGCCTTTGGATGGATTTGCAACCAATATTGCAGTAGTTGCCTGAGTTGCCATTGCGTAATGGTATCAAGGATTTTTTGTCCTTGAGTAAAACTAGCAAGCGCCATTCCAGCTATTTCTGCCTGCTCATTGGGCAATTCAACTCCCCTGTCGTTATCAAAGTATTGTGACGTCAGGCAAAATGCTTCCGCCAATTTACTTAGTTACATTTACCTACAATACTCGAGTCTATCGGTGAAGCAACAGCTCTTTCCAGTGGATAAACAATCAAAGAGAAGAAAGAGAAATCATCAAAAACCGTCTCAGTTTCCCTAGTCTGCATCGGGCTCACATAAAGGAAACGCTCACTGTATCCTTCCTAAACATCCGGACGAAAAAGTGATACACGGCAACTTGTTTCAACCCTAGAAACGTCTGGAACTCGAAAATCTCAGATGTTACGTAGCATGTTATGAGAACAAATGAATCTGGTGTAACCAAATGGAATTTCCTACACCTGAATATCTCTTAAAACTATGGAAGTGAGATCACACTTGGATATTACCCAGGGCTCCACTATCATCAGCAGCCTCTTATACTTGATACAAGCCAAATTCGATAGCATAGCTTCAGACTTGCGCAGCTAGATAGTCAAAATTGAATTTAAACAAACACTGCAATGTCAGAATCGAAAGTAAACATGACACTTAGCTTCCAAGCAGCCGTTTTGAGGCAATCAGCGATGCCTCGCCCCTATCAGGAAAGCCAGCCTCTACAGATTGAGCAAATTTCAGTGCACCCTCCCGGCAACGAGGAAGTCCTGGTACGCATAAAAGCGGCAAGCCTGTGCCGATCAGATCTCTCAGTAGTCAACGGAGTGCGTGCTTGGCCCATGCCGATTGTGCCTGGTCATGAAGCCAGCGGCATTGTGGAGGAAGTAGGGGCTGATGTGAAATCGGTCAATACGGGAGACCATGTAGTTCTTGTCTATCAACCCCAATGCGGGACCTGTCCCGAGTGTCTATCGGGAGACGCTCATCTTTGTGGACCCGGCTTGGCGGCCAACAAAAGTGGTGGTTTACTGGCTGGGGGAACCCGCCTTCACAAGGGAGGCGTTAATATCCATCACCATATGGGGCTATCAGCATTTGCAGAATATGCCGTGGTATCGGAACACTCTATTGTGGCAATACCTCGGAATATACCGATGGATGTAGGGGCTTTGTTCGGATGTGCCGTAATGTGTGGTGCGGGAACTGTCCTGAATACAGGAGGCGTCAAACCGGGAGATACGGTTACTATCGTTGGGGCTGGCGGTGTCGGCTCCAGTGCTATTCTCGGGGCTAAGCTAGCCGGTGCCAGTCAGATATTTGTCATTGACAAAGACCCACGTAAACTTGACTTCGCCCGGAAAATCGGAGCCACCAATGTGGTGTTAGTAAATGATGAAACCGCTACTCAGCAGCTTCTCGATCTTAGTCGAGGTGGAACTGATTTCGCCTTTGAAACCGCTGGAACTCTCGGCGCTTTTGAGACAGCGTATAATTCTGTTAAGCGGGGCGGAACAGTTGTTTCTTTGGGCTTGGTTAATCCAAAAACACCTTTTTCGCTAGATGTTGCTGCTCTTGTGACCAGCGCCAAAACTGTTAAAGGCAGTTATGTCGGAAGCTGCAATCCAAAGGTTCACATTCCACGTTATATATCGCTTTATCAACAAGGGAAATTTCCAGTGGATCAACTGATTAGTCACCACCTTCCCCTTGCCGACATCAATCTCGCTTTAGACAGGATGGCTGACAACGACACTGTAAGACAGATTATTCAACCTTGAAGACAGCACATTACTTCAAAACTGCGTTATAAATGTGGCGCTTCAAGTCAGCAGCAAAAGGGTGAGTAAAACCCATGACACGCTGGGTCATTATCAATCCTGCTAGATTATTCTTTGGTGAAATCCACCATTGTGTACCAGCAATTCCGCCCCACCAATATTCGCCAACAACGTCTGATGGACCTCCTGGATAAGGGGCAACAGTCACCGAACTGGCAAGACCATAACCCCGTCCTCTCATTTCCCCCAGTCCAGCGAAGCGAATATTTTTGCCTTCCGGAAGCTGATTGGCTTTAAGCATATCGAGTGTTTCTGGCTTCAAGATAGTTTCACCGCTAGGGAGCAAGCTTCGCATCAATGCCACCATATCTGGTAATGTCGATACCAGACCGCCACCGCCGGAAAGACGGGGGAAAGGTTTGCGATAGGCGTTCGGAATGGGGGAATTATCCGCACGCGTCAAACCGCTTTTCATCGGTTGCATTATATCGGCCCCTGAATAGTATGCTGCAAGCCGACCCTGCTTTTCAGTTGGACACCAGAAACCCGTATCGATCATGCCAAGCGGAGCGAATATGCAGGTACTGAAAAAATCATCGAGTTTCAAGCCACTGACGACTTCCACCAGATATCCCAGGACATCCGTTGCTACTGAGTATTCCCAAGATGTACCGGGATGGAATGTCAGCGGCAATTTTCCCAGAACATCCATCATGGTGGAAAGTGGGGTTGTCGCATCCAGCACATTAAACTCGCCGTAAAGTTTAGCGATCAGGCTCCCCGGATCCAGAAATCCATAGCTAAGACCCGAAGTGTGGGTCATCAATTGCCGAATAGTGATCGAACTTTTTGCGGGTTCCGTATCAGAAGCCTTGGTTGCTCCCGGTATTAAGACCTGTCGATTAGCTAGCTGGGGTATATATAATTCAATGGGATCATCGAGCTGAATTTTACCGTCTTCCAACAACATCAAGACAGAAATGGAGGTAACCAATTTGGTGTTTGAGAATATCCTGAAAATATGGTCGGTACGCATCGGAATACGCTCTTCGCGATCGGCAAGACCTGCACAATGAACATCCACAAGATCACGCCCGACTAAAACAGCGGAAGAAATACCGGCAAACAATTCTTTGTCCACATAGTTTTGCATGGCCGAATGCAAGGCGCTGAAGTCATATTGATGATCGATTACCGACATATCGGTCATGGTGTTTCCTTTTATTGTTCTTGCTATTAGTCCGCATGTACGTGGTCACAAAAATGCGGGGAAACAAAAAGCTCCCATTGTCAAACTTTAGAGAACCCGCTTGCATCGATCAACCTCTAGTCAGGACCTTTTCACAGAAAGAAAAAAGGCCCAACCCATGTGGGTTGGGCCTTTCTTTTCAAGATCTTCAACGAGGCAGGCGAGGATTGATCGAAACTCCGCCAAACTCTCAAATTTGGAATTTATTGCTTAAGAGCTTCAATATCAATGATCAGAGTTACTTCATCCCCAATAGCAGGAGCTCCATATTTGGATCCGAAATCGGAGCGTTTGATTGTACCGCGCGCAGACCAAGCCGCCGTAGGCGCTTTACTGAACGGGTTTGCACCAACATTGATCAATATTGTGTCTAGTGTAACTGATTTCGTGACGCCCATCATTGTCAAGTCACCCGTCATTTTGCCAGTCTTTTCACCTGTTTTTTCCAATTTGGTTGAAACAAATGTTATTTCAGAAAATTCTTCCGCATTGAAGAAATCCGGTGATTTCAGATGTGCGTCCCGTTTTTCCATATTTGTATTAATGGAATTGACATCAATCTTAACAGAAACCTGACTGTTCGTTGGGTTCGCATCATCATAATTGATGGTTCCGGAAACCGTATCAAAGCGACCATGCATGGTGGAGAAACCAAGGTGGTTAATCTGAAAACCAGCATAATAATGACGACCTTCAGTATCAATAACATAGGTGTCTGTTTGGGCCGACACCGGCATGGTAAAACCAGCAGCCATGGCAATTGAAAGCATAACAGCTGATAGAATATTGGTCTTTTTCATCGATTATTCCCTTTTAAGAATATTAGTAGCCACCACTTGTGGCAGGAATTATGACCCAGGTTATTGCGACTGAAGCAATTGCGGGCACAACACTAATCGCACCAATAATGAAGGGGCGAAAAAGTTTGGATTTATCCAAAGAAGCGAGAGCAGTCTTGTTTGCAATCGGCTTGGCGAGAAAAGATAGAGGTAACAGCGCGACGGGCAGTATATTCAGGGACGTAAAGAAGTATATTTGCCCTAGCAAGGCCGCCAAAAGGATAACAGGAACGAGCCTTGAAACGGTATCAATGCCGAGCTTGCGGCCAAACATATTGTAGAGGACCACAGCTCCCAGGCTCGCAGCCAATGAACCCGCATTTTGAGCGATCGATGCGGAAGCGCCCATCAGCGCATTGATGGCTATTGCAATGGAAATAACAAGGAGAATAACAAGGTCATCACTGTCATCCTCTTTACCTGTCCGCACCGGGGCCATGACAAGAAATGCCGCCAGCCAACTACCCAGAAAGATCAGCAAAGCGCCCATATGATCCATTGAGATCGGCACCGCCAGTTTTTTCCAGCCAATCCAGGCGATACTCACCAACAATCCAATACCGGACAAAATGAGCAGAGGCCTACCGTGCAGATTTTTTGCATTCGCGCCGACAGCCAGAATACCAGCGAAAATTGCGATATAGGTTATTTTCTGTCCAGATGCGATCGGCGGAAAAGGCGGTAATCCAAAGGTAAAATATGACGCCGCTAGAAAGCCTACTAAAACACTGAGACCCGCGACACGCTGAATACTCTGTGGCAGGCGTCTTATAATAAAAAGTCCGGCCAATGCGCCGAACAGTGGTATGAGGCTGCTTTGCACACCGGGGTTCATTAGAAAATCCAATATCTCTGCCCTCTCCCCATATCCGTTAAACTGCGAAATCAAATTTCGGCAAAAGTAAAACAGCCTACCGTTGCCATCTGTCGTTTAAGTCATCTCGCGATCAAACATAGGTATTGTGATGTGAATATTAAATATCAATAACCTGAAAATATTATTCTTAATTGAAGAACAATAGGGAATGGTCCCACCGGAATTGATCTGTATGGAGACACAGGTATCTTCAAATTCGGTATTGTCATCGGCAAATCCTGCCGGACCACACAATAAGTATAAGAGTGACCCAACAAAAACTCATGCATATTCAGAACTTTAGACATCAATGATATTTGGCGTAAAAATTGCTTCTGTTAACCATGAAAGTAAACTTAGCCGCTCAAAGGAGAGCTTTTATTATGGTCAGCGCAGTGAACGGGCATGGACAGGGCCATGCCTCCAACATCTCCACCCCCCTTACCCAACCTTCGACGACGGAGGAAACTACGGAAGCCTTGCAGGGTCAAAGTCACCCTGGCAAAGGGAAAGCTGGTGCACCGGGGCAGATGGCAAAACAAATGTTGGGCGGCACTCCCCCCGCAGGATTTTCCCTTGGAAATCTCGTCTCCCTTATCGCTCATGGAGATATGGACGGCGCCCAAAATTTAGTAAACAGCCTAACGCCTCCACCTTCTGAGGAACCCGCAACTGTCGGAGAGGATATGGAGGAAATTCCGGTGCCAGATATATCTGACATTGAAGGAACACTCATTGAGGGAGCGGAAGACATAGCGGAAGACATTGTGACCGAAGAAACGGCCCCAATAACCACCGAGGATGTGTCCCTAATTCCTGACTCATCACAGGAAACATCAATCCTAGATCTCTTTGATGCATCCGCTGCAGTTGAAGAGACAACCTAATCTGCAAACCCCGACCCAGAACGAGGCAACCTCCATTGCTTCGTTCTGCCAAGCATCATTCACTCGCATTAAAAATCGATCACTCATGCAAATATTCGGGGCCCCGTGGCTCAAAATTGCACAAAACATGGATCTGGAAAAGGCTGTACGCTATACTGATATTGCTTCAAATAAATCTGGGAAATAAAAATAATGAAAAAATCCTTCCAGGAGCTCATGCAAATCAGGAACAATCCTGAGGCACCGAATGCTGAAATAGTCGGCTCTGACCCTGTATATTCCACAAAATTCAAAGTAACGGAAACCGCCGCTGCCGTATTGGCCGCTAATGGCGTAGCCGTTTCAGATATCTGGCAAATGAAAACTGGTCATCGGCAAAAAGTGTCCGTTGATGTTCGGCATGCTGCCGCCGCAATTGACAGCAGCAACCATCTTCACTTTCAGAAGGATGATGGAAATTATCTGCCTATGCCAGATTCCCCAGCAGCAAAGCTGGCCTATGGCACCATCATCCCCTACCCCACCAAAGATGGGCGCTTGTTCATGCCTCACTTCGGAATCAAGCATCTCAAGGAAGCAGTACTTGGTGTACTTGATTGCGACTTCACAACAGAAGCTATCGAAAAAGCCGTCGCGAAATGGGACGCTCAGGAAATTGATGATGCCATCGCTACTGTCAATGGGTGCGGTGGTATGGTACGAACTGAAAAAGAATGGCGTGCGCATCCTCATGGCAAAGCCCTCGCTGCACAAGCTGTTGTAGAAATCGAAAAAATTGGGGAAAGTGATCCTGAACCGTTTCCCGAAAATGGCCCTCCACTTCACGGCATTCGGGTGTTGGATTTAACACGGATTTTGGCTGGTCCCGTCGCGGCAAGAACTCTTGGCGAATATGGCGCTGACGTTCTGATGGTCGCTGCGCGACATACCCCACAGATTAAAAAATTTGTAATCGATCTTTCTCACGGCAAACGCAGTTGTTTTCTTGATATGGGGATCAATGAAGAAGCAGCGCAATTGAAAGAGCTTGTAAAGCAAGCTGACGTTTTCTCACAAGGTTACAGACCCAACGTCCTGTCAAAACGTGGCTTTGGTCCCGAAGAGCTGGCCGAAATTCGTCCAGGGCTGATTTATACGTCCATCAATTGTTATGGTAGCGGAGGCCCGCTCAGCAACCGCGGCGGATGGGAACAAATCGCGCAAACAGTCACCGGCATAAGCCATGAAAATGGCGATTTTCCAGAACTTCTGCCTGTCTATTTTTGTGATTACACAACCGGCTATCTTGGCGCCTATGGCACTCTTTTGGCACTGGCACGCAGAGCAAGAGAAGGCGGCAGCTATCACGTAAAAGTATCTCTCTGCCAATCAGCCATGTTCTTGCAACGCCAAGGCAGGTTATTGGAAACGGGAACTGAAAACAAATTGACCGAAAAAGAAGTTTCTGCATTGCAACTGAGCAGTGAAACGAGTTATGGCAACATTCGGCATCTAGGCCCTATCATTCGTTATTCCGAAACCCGACCCCAATGGTCAGGCCCTCCCCCAGCTCTCGGTGGACACAAAGCAGAATGGCTTCAATAAATCAAAGCTGAACCCGAATTGAGAACAAAAAAATTGAGCCCCTATCAGTTTAATTCCTGATAGGGGCGAGAAAAGTCCATCTTGATTTCGGGATATCCGGTAGCGCGTCAGTATGTTGATACAGCTTTTTCCACCCAGCGACCTTTCAGGTGACTGCGAAACATAAGGAAGGGTTTTTCAATTACATGATAAAGCACCCCACCCGTGCAGATGGCGAGAAATAAACTTACGGCATAACGGGCTTCTGCGGGAAGCTGGACTAGCTGGTTGAGTTGGGTATTGACGAGGTGGTTGATAATTTTATGGACTAGATAGATGGAATAAGACCACAACGCCAATTGACCGACGAGTCGAGCGAAGAGTGTGTGAGAAGACCAACTGACGTTCGCGGCGATTAGGACAAAACAGGCATACCCCACGGAAATTAGTGGATAGATAAAAAGGGTGGGCATTAAATCAAAAGTTTCCGGCCGTAGGATTTTCCCATCCACCATGACCCAGGCCAAGATCAACAATCCAAACCCGAACGCAATAACCAGCCATTTGAATTTCAGAAGAACCGCTACGCTCTTTGGACAATACTGGGTCAAAACACCGACAGCGACACCAAATAACAAGCCATCAAAACGGGCGTAGCTGGGGTAAT
>PJEL010003359.1_pt1 | contig 13784 bp, 4 predicted proteins | sample 1853271 | NCBI WGS metagenome assembly PJEL01 (sample SAMN08108733, study PRJNA415343) | Invertebrate metagenome, whole genome shotgun sequencing project. | host: Globobulimina | place: Sweden: Gullmar Fjord | collected 2015-08 | reverse complement strand
CTTTCTATTCTTACGCATCAACAGATTACAAAAAACCGCAGTCGCCAACAGAACTGCACCAACTTTTCGCGGAATACTTTTCAAAACAAGACATCGACGGACTAGGCACTCTGTTCCATGAAGACGCCATATTCGTCCTAGATAATCAGGGTAACCTTGCTAGAGGGCCAAAGGCCATTAAGCCTATATTGAAAAGTTACCTTCAAGGCGACGTCGAAATGCTCACCCATGATGTATCTATCCATATTAACGACGACACGGCTCTTGTAAGGTCTGATTGGGAGATAGTTGTAGGCCCCAAAGGCACCGCTCTCGAAGTGATGAGGTATGTCGATGGAGGCTGGCTATACGTTATTGACAACCCGAATGGATTTTAAGTGGCTAAATTCAGCAAACCACTAAACACTTTGGATCATTAAAGGACGCAGTCTAGGAGCGTTACAAGCAACAATTCTTAGAACCCTAAAATAACTGATAGTTTAATAATAAGGGGAATTACAGACACAAAAAAGCCCACGCTAGGTGGGCTTTTTTGCTTGTTCATAAAGAACGAATTTGGTCGCTACTCGACTCGATTATCCAACCTATCAAATTGATTAATAAATAAATTATAAAAATAGAATTTGAACGTGTTACTAAAGTTAGAACTGACCTTATTGAATCTTGTAGCCGTCCAATGCCAGCTCAAATTAGCTTCGAACTATTGTGATTTAGGTTCAGACAAACACCCCATCCACCTCAATAGTGATACCACTACTTACACTGTAACTCGCGCCCGCTTTAGCGCCATCAGAATGCACTCTGATTTTTTCCACGATATCTGGAACTAAACGCCCTTCTAACGTTTTATGGAACGCACTTAGTGACTGACGTACAAAGTCTTTAGTCAATTTAGGGGTCAGTTCAAAATCGTTCTGACGCCACTGCCCTTCGTCTTCTAGACCCATGCTTTTGTACAAACGCACATCGGCTTTCATTGAATCTAATACTTCTAAATATTCACGCGTTTGATCAACGTCTTCTTCAAATGCTCGTCCTAACGTTTCCGTTCTCATGGCTTTCTTAACGAAAAATAAGTAAATCGCTAGAGCTTTAGCTGTAAGTTTTACAGGCACACCAGCCACATCTAACATCTTATCCTTGGTCGAAATTTTCACTTTAATTTCCGAGCTATGTGCACTATTCAAAGCTGATACAGTTTTTGAAAACGAATGGCTTTGCATTTGGTTGTAAATTGACTCATCAACTTGACGACGCATTCTTACAAACGGGATTTCAGCCAGGGTGACATTAGCGTCCTTGGTGTTTACGACCTTTCTTTTATCTCTACCTACGATGTACTTGTCGTAAGGAGTTGGGTAATAAAATTCACTCACAAACTCAAAATCATCGTCTACGAACACATGACTCAGCACATCTTGCTCACGGCCATACAAAGACATTGCGTATCCCATGTAAAAAGCCATTGTCTTTCGGCCACCAGCAATTGAAGCATGAATCGCAACATCGTCATTACGAGTCAGCTCCTCTACTTTCTGTGTAATAAAGTCAGCCATGACAACTTGGTCAGTTTCGGACTTTGCATCATCTAATACATTACCTTCTTCATCAGAGATCAACCAAATATTGTCAGAACTAAACTTAATTTCGGGAAGTTGATAATCTTCTATTAACTTGTTCCAGTGACCATCTTGAAATAGCCCTTTTTCTAGCGTTAGCTTAGAGTTAGCGGTAGTAATCACAAACACTTCATCAGGCATTGTTTTACCTTGATGATTCAATGCAAACAACGTTTCAGTTAGGACTTGAGGACTTGCGCCGGTTACGGCTACCAAAATGTTTTTCAAAATAGGCTCACTAAGTTATTTGATCTTATGACGGGGAGATAGCTTCAATAGGTAGATTGTTATCTATATCCTGTAAATTTCATTGGCATCACGATTATTATTCCATAGTGCGGGCATAGGTCACTTTACGTTTTGAAAATTTGTAATGTCGTAAAGTTAAACCTCACCTTTGTGATAGCACTATCGTAGTATCCAATATCTCAAGTTAGAAGTTTCTAAGCTTATAAACCATCATTAGCTTCAACTAGGGATACCTAGCTACAAATTAAAAAGCACGAAACAAAAAATCGCCCCATGCTTAGAGTTTTACAATCAACTAAATGACACAAATACATCCGTTGGGAATGTACCGGACGAGATCTGAGCTTGCCCCTCAACAATGATATTTGCGTGTTCTTCATCATCAAGATGATAAGGTAAGTGGTTCTCTGATAAACGTTTATCAGCAAACCAGTAACCAAATCCTTGATCAAGCCACAACGTCACTTGCCTGCCGTTATCAAAAGATAAAACGAGCGTTCGCGAGTGAGGTAGCTTGTATTTCGAGGTCGTTTTAAAACTCATATGTGCTGCCGAGCTTTCAAATGCCAAACCGACTACCTTGTCACGTGAGTAATCATCGAAAAAATTGTCTTGTACTGTCGTTGGCTTGTAACCTCGACTTAACTCCCCTGTATGAATTTCGACCTGGCAGCTTTTGTAATGCTCCCCTAAAAACTTCAAGGTATTAAAGCATAGAGAGACAGGTAAAGTTGCGGCCAGATAACGATCAGAATAAGTAGCCGATTCGATAACTTGGTCTTGCATCAACGTCATTAATGCTGGTGAGCGTTTAAACACAAGAGTCCAAAACTTCAACCCAAACTCAGAAGCCTTCCCATCCATTTCACTATCAATCACTATTTTTTCCACATCAGAACTCTGACGCAAACGCGTAGGGTCAAAGTCCACCAAGTTACCCAAAGACCCAATACCAATCACTAAAGTTTCATGGTCGTCGTCACGAAGTCCCCATTGGTAACAATATGACTCATTAGCCACCGATGCTAACACCTGATGATCGGCATGATCATTTAGTAGTTTGCTCATTAGCTTCACATTTGGGTGGTTCTGATACCAAGACAACGTCACTTTTTGCTCAAGTGACAACTCTTGAACTTGAACCTCTGACAGTACCAAGTTAACCTTTCGCTCGGCAACCCAGCGACTAAATGCTTGATACAGTTGCCAATCGCCTAAATCGCTTAATTGACTTATAGGAAGCTCAACATAGAGGTCTGCGTCATCATGTTTAGCCAACGTTTTTTCTATTGCGATCATTAACGGACGTAGTTCACGCCTATTGTGATGGTCGAACAATTCATATTCCACTGGCAAGTTAAGATTATTAAAAAAACCGTTGCTCAAATACGTAGCCACTTTCCGTCTATCAAGTAAATCAAGGACATGTTGAGTCGAATAATCCACTAAACAACGATGACAGGCCTTGTCACAGTGACAGCTGGATGCAACCTTCTTTGCTCCTTGCAATAACTCAACAACATACTCAGAAGCTTGAATTGAAAAACCAGCACCACCAGCTGCATTGTCAAACAACACGATAGCTTGTACTTCTCGTCCCTCATGATTCACAGGCTTCGTTGTACAGCCAATTTCATCATTATTAATACCAAGCTTCTCCGCTAACTGGTTTCGCATCAACACAGCGACTGAACGAGCAATACTTCTCTCTACTAGCGGTTTACCCTGCTCATCAAATAACAATAACTCGAACACGTCCGTATAGGTGCTGTGCCCCAACTTTAGTGGGCCTTTTACTGTGAATTCCCTGTCGTTACCGCCACACAAAACTTCGCTTGAGCTGGTTAAATAGCCCTTACCACCTCGTAAGCGAGTGTGCCCCATCAATACTTCTTTTGGTGACTTATCTCCACCTTCGGGCATAGCTTCCATACGACCACATTCTAAGCAAAGCGCGTACCCTTGGTTAACGGGTCCTGCACTGTAATAATAAACATGGCCATTATGGCTTGAACGGTATGATGCTCCAGGGTTTACACTCACTTCATGCCACTCGGAACCATCTACCGTCACCCAAGGGTCATTGAAAGGCACATGATTCAGACGCGAGATATCGTTATGAGGTTCGTCTCTAATATCGACCGCAAAACTCGCTGGCTGAATGTAAGGATGAATACGATCTTTTGTTTTCTCGTCACTAAAATTGAATTCATTCCCACAACATTCACACTGTTCTGGTCTTAACAACGAAGTATTACTGGCACCACACTTGTCACAACGCCATGCCCACCTTAACGCTTGTATCTCTTTTACTTGATCAACAGTTGCAGGACTGTGCCAGTTCAACAAAACGCCTTTCGACTGATAAACACGCCCATCAATCACAACATCATTACCCGGTGCATAATCGCGAATAGCGACTGAAAGATCTCGAGACGGAAAGCCAGCAGCACTATATAGGTTATCTTTACGAGATGTTTTATCGTTGATTTGGTCTTGTTTCATCTTGATGTAGCGTTTTCGCCTTTCGATCACTTTGACATGATCTGTATTTAAAGACACCACATCAGTAGGGAAGCCGTATCCGGGTAAGAAGCCTTTACGTGCTAACTCGGAAAGTAAGAACTCCCCCTCTAAGCGTTGAATTTGGCTTTCTACTGCAGCTTGCGCTGTTGATAGCGAGTTAGGGTTCTCTTCTAAGCTTTTAGATTGTTCTTTTAGCAATTGATGCTCAACGGACCAACGCTCGACAATGCGCTTCATATGCTTAGCAGACGCATCTAGAATTTCGATACGTGATGTTGCATCAAGAGAGGTTCGACGTAACAAAGTATCCAACCCGTCTTGTACAAAATCTAATGCTCCATTTACACACCAGTCAACAAATTGGTCAGCTTGAGAAGCCGCCGATTCATGATCAGATTTGAAGAAGTTACCGCAATTCAATTTCAACGAGTTCTCTGACTTCACGACATGATTTAAAAACGTTGAAAGTAATAACGAATTTACATGGCGACGAACAATGTAGTCACTTGATAGCGATACATTCGGTACCTTAATTTCTGTATCAAACGCCCAACGAGTATTCGAGAAAATATGCTCTCCATGCGGAGTAGATTTGCATAACGTAAGCGCAATCGATTTGGTTTCTCCACGACGGCCAGCACGACCTGCACGCTGCAAATAGTTCGCAGGGTTAGGTGGAGCATTATTCATCGCCACTACCGATATACCACCAATATCTACACCCATTTCCATCGTCGTAGAACAACTTAAAACGTTTATTTTCCCTTCTTTGAATTCTTTTTCATACTCACGCAGCTGGCTTGCCTTAAGCTGCGCAGAGTGCTCTGCGACTCTAAAGTAAGGAGTACGTTCGACAACACGGTCAGCAATGTCTGACCACGCATTTTCTTTGCGTACATCAATTAAATCTGGCTGCTCCTGCCAATCCCTAACTTTGTTTAGATCAACGGTTTCTCCACTTTCAGGATCGCGGCCAAATGGGAACGGATAACTTGGGGTAGATATCTGTTTACACATATGCTCGGTACGATTCCCAGATAAATTCAAATAAGGCGTCACCCCTAACAATGGTTTATCTATGATTTTTTGGGTATGAGGACATTGATGCTTATCTGCTATTAAAGAGAAACTCACTTGTTGCTCAAGTTCTAAACGATAGCCATCACCACTCGGTGTCAACACTGAAGACTGCAGAGCCATCCACGCTTGGCGCAAAATTTCGTTAATATCTGCACGTGTATCAGCATCCTCTAACTCTATATTCAGAGCCGTAGCAAGCAACCTAGCTAACCTAGGTTGTCGTGGCCCATTACGCCTAATTTTTGGCCATGCCTCTACATTCCAAATGTGGGTAGGTTCATCTTGTCCTACTAAGAAAGCCGGCGAATATTTAGCCCCTATCCAGTTAATTTGCTCATCCGTCAACCTAACGGCTTTCATGCTTCGTACATGAAAATTCACACAAACAGTTAGGAAATCAACCCACTCTGCACGCGCTTTTTCAGCAGTATCAAAATGTCTCAACCATTCACTAGGAGCTGAACTCTCCTTTTTGGCTAAACCTGGATATTCCATGCAGACCAAACCCATGGTTTCGAGTGTGTTCTGTCTTTTAGGACGGCTATTGAACTCTCGTAACAACAGTAAACGAGCAAGTAATTTTGGATTAGCAACCATGTCCATGCGGTCATCGAAGTGCTCGTAGAACTTTTTAATCCACAGTTTTACTTCTTTCTGTTCCGCTAAGAATTCTTCGACTTCTTGCCAAGTGACCGTAATTGGTTTTGAAGAACCTCCCACAAGTTCCGAAATCTTCCCTTCAACGAACTCAATCATACTTTCGTTGCCATTCTCTTGCGCCATCTTGAGCATATCTTGGTACTGTTGAAGCTCTGGACTAGATGTAGAGTTAGCACCACTTTCTCGGATCGCTTTATCCAAGATCAAATGATAGATAGTTGAGCGCAAAAACTGCCTTTCAGAGTCTTGTTGTGACTTGGCAGAAAAACGAGCGGTACCTTGACGGCTATCGGTGAAAGTAATCATGCGACGGCCGTTCCAAGGACCTTTCAACTGCTCTTTCTTACCGTCTTGGCAATATTCCAATAATGTAGGGATCACCGTCGACAGCATAAACGGCGCGCCATTTCTGAAGTGACGGTAGAACTCGAAATTCTTGATTTTGGTGTGCTGGCAGCAAGGACAACGCACCGACAAAGCACCGTCACTTTTACGATACCCTTCGACTCGATTTATTAAATGCGCGCCGGAGACTTTAGCGGTTTTTACATCTCTCTGGTTATTGATCCAATATTCACCTGTTTCTTCAAAATTTAACGGAGAGATGAGAGCAAAGCGATCATATTCCTCGGAAGTTTCTTCATCATCTTCGATGGTGAGATCTTCTTCTCCGACAAGGTCCAAGGCAAAGTCATCAATCGATGAATCTGGTTTTGTTAGTTGTAGCTGAGTATGACTGGTCTCTGAGTCTGTTCTTTCAGTCGCAGCCAATAAGCTAGTTCCGCAACCATTACAGCTAACCATTTCAAATATCGGTGAACCACACGAGCACTTCTCACGGCGTGACATATGAACCATACCAAATCGCCAATCAATCGACTCTAAAGGGGTACCTACCTTTGCCGAGCAACCTGAGTTGGAGCAAGCCCAAAGCCCACCAGCAACCCTGTGGAACAAATGGAGTCTAAACGGAATAAATGCATCGCCATCTACGTTCTTTGTCGAAGCACAGATATCAAGCCATTGAAGTGAGTCCTGCTCTGATAACGGTTCCTCAGTTGCAGACAATAGCTTCCCTATTTCGCTCAACGTCATTCTGTTATCGGTTGAACTCAGATGCTGCCTTAACGTTCTTAACGGCGGTAAGCTTTGCAATACATCATATCGCCCTATCTCGTTCGTTATGCTCGAAACGCTATCAAGGTTCATCGCCTTGATTTGCTCCAGTTCCATCAACGGTTTGATTTCACGCTCGCCTTTCACTAAATGAACTTGAGTGATATCGACACCAGCGACGTCAGCCAAAAACGCTTTTAGATCCGCGTCAGAGTCCTTTCCACCAATCGTTGCGGAAGTCGCGACAAATCTCACTTGATCTGGCGTGACACCAAAACCATGCATTACACGTCGAAGCAACAAGGACAATTCAGCAGCTTGAGAACCGATATAGGTGTGAGCTTCATCTAAAACGATCCAACGCAGTTTGCCTTTAGAACGGTTCAAAATATTAGCGTCTTTTTGGCGAACCAACATGTACTCCAACATCGTAGAGTTGGTCACCAGTATTTGAGCTGGGTTTTCTCTCAACTCCTTTCGAGAAAGCTGTTCATTTGGGTGCTTTTTACGTTCTGCAGCGCTTACTGATTCGGGCGTATCACCATTAAACAGGCTGAATTTAACTTGATCACCCAACTGGTGAGTCCATGCCGTTAAACGTTCTCTCTGACTGTTAATTAATGCATTGAGTGGATATAAGAACAAAGCCTCAACGCCATCAGGCTTGCTGTTGCGTTCTACAATGTCATTCAGAATTGGCACTAAGAAGCACTCTGTCTTACCAGAACCCGTACCACTACTCACGATTACCGACTTAGGAGATGCCTCCAATAGATGAGACCATGCTTCATGTTGATGAGAATACGGGTACCAACTGCTATCAAAAAGGTAGTCTTCTTTAAGCTCTTTCGGCGGATTTGCCATTGCGTTTACAATCGAGCTGTTTAACAACCCACCCGATAGGTCTCGCATGCTTTGAGTATGCGGTTTCCAGCCAAAAGTGGCTTCAAATACAGGATCAGCAAGAAACGCCCCCTCTTTACCTGGGGGTTGAGAAAACGACTGCCACAAGAATTCACGTAACGGCTTAGACCGCAAACCAAATTGCCCTAAAGTAGCGCGCGCCGCGCGTTTGGTCAGTTGGTCAACTAAAGACTCAAAATATTGCATGGTTGGTTTACCTTTTAGCTATTCACTAGGCCGAAAATCATTTTATGTGTAAGAGCGAACACTTGTTCAAAGTAGTCAGGGTCGAAGCTGTTGTATTGTCTCATCGCATGTACCACCTCTGGTGTCATTCTCAGCGATGCAGAGCCACAAGTGGACAAAGCAAGCGATACGGGTGCGTTCATCACGTTATTACGGTAGAGATCTTTAGTAGTGAAGCACACCTCTGCTAATTGTGGTTTAACTGCCTTAATTGAACTCTTAAATATGTGGTCCGAAAATTCGCATGGCCAGTGAGATTCATTGTATTGGTTATTCAATGAATTTCTCAGGTCAAACAATTGCTGAAAGTAAGCGGCAGGATTAAGCGAAGGTTTCTCTCGATTAGGATCAATTTTGTGCATAAGCAGGTTCTTGAGGCTTTGTAAGCCGTGGTATCTCGTCACTAATTCGTTTAATTTCGATTCTATCTGGTCACAAATAATGTCAGAAAAATCGTTGCCATACACTTCTATACGCGAAGCATAGAAAGCGCTCACTACCGCGATCGCATCTCGAGCTTTAATGGAGTGCCATGAAAAAGGGAACTGTTGACGGAACTGCCAAATACGCTCGGCTTCTTTCTTATTTGCACTTAACAGCATCGCAAGCATAAATTCGGGCTTAGTAATTGCACCTCTCCACAGGTCAAACGTCGTAAGCGGAACACTATCAAAGGCCAACAAGGCTTTAATGTACTTCCATTCAGGCGCACTAAATTCTGTCGCCAACTGACCGCAAACCACCGAGAACTTATCTAGCCGATCTTTACGAGCCCCAATAGATGCCGCTTCTTCTAGTCGATTACTCGGCGACGATAACAGCTCAAGGTCTTTACTCCACATCAAAGGTCTTACACCCTGTTCAGCTTCGTCAGCATAAATAAGCCAAGCACCAGGTGAAGCGTCTTCTTCAGGGAAGTACCACTGTTCGTCATTCTTGATTAAAGTAATCGGCGCATAAGTTGGGTTATCCAAAGGCACCATCGAAAGTGTGCCCATGAAACTATCGTTGTCGATTTCAATCGTGCCTTTTGCTCTGTTAGGAGTCAGCGCATTACTGTATGCATTTACACTAAAATTGAAAATGGTATGCGCATTGTCCAATACCGATACCTTAACGGCTGCATCTAACGAAGATGATAGAGCTAGCAGGGAGTCAATATCCTCTTTGAACGTTGCTAAGGAAAATCCTGTAGATAATACGTCACCTTTTGGCAAAATTCGCTTCACGTAAGCCGACTTAGAAAAAGCGCCATAAATATCTCTAGCGAGAAGCTTGAATTCCACCTCTAGCGAATCACTGACGCCATAACCGAATAACTCATAACGATTAAGCGTATCGACTAAAATTGCTTCAGCATTACGAACCGCTTCTCCCCCAGAGCTAATCAGACAAATACCTTTAGCGGGGAATGGCAATGTTATCGACAACGACTTTGCTTGGTCTTGCCACCATATCGCAACGTCAACTTGTGCTGGTGGGTGAGCTTGATGACTGAGCATATCCAAAGTGCGTTTGGCTTCGTTCGGATCTTGCTGAGAATGAGATAGAACCGAGCTCGGTAGAACATCGAGTCGTTCTGCGCCTTTTAACGCAATGGATGGCAGTGGCTTATTAGAATAAAAGCTAATTTGACCAATTTGTACCGTGTGGCTCGGTTGAAATTCAATAGAAAAATCGTCCGGTAGCAAACCTACGGTAAAACGCTTAACAGGTTTGTTATTCTCAAACAAAGCAATATCAACCTTACCAAAAGGTACCGTATTCATTGACTGCCATTGTTCAAGCATTGTATTGCGCCAACGAAGCTGAGTATTTGGAATTTCTGATTGCTGACCATTTTCATCAATGGCGACTAAGCTAGGAACACCAATAAAGCACTTACTTGGATTAGTTTGATAAGGAACTGGCTGACCAACCAAATTGAATTCAAGAGGTTGCACACCTTCTCGGTCAAGTGACACACAATAGGCGTCAAAATAAAATTCCGTCTCTATTTGAGCATTAACATCATAAAGAATACGTTCATTGATGTGACCTACCATAGCAAATGTGGGATGTGACAAGTGCTCTGGCACTGAAACTAAAGCGTTCGCTTCTGCACATTCGACACTTCCAGCACCCTTAAGTAGCCACTCATCATTATGTTGAGTGAATACCCAAGGTTCATTGGTATCAACTCCTGCGCCACCAAGCACTGGAGCGTACCATTCATTACCAAGGTCATCCGTTGCTTTCAATTGTATGTCGCAGTCGAACCACTCTGTTGGAAAAGACTTAGTATAAACATCCAATAAATAATGCTCAGAGTCAGCGCCGCGTTTGAATGCCTTTGCCAACAAAAGGCTCTTACTGCCAACCGCAAACAGGTTTATGCGGTCTGGCAAATTCACGCTACTAAACAGTTGCTGTAAGAACTTGGCATTAAGACGAGACTTGAGTGTAATATCAATTTGGTTCTGCCACTGATAATCGTCATCCGATACCGACATATCCATCATTGAGGCATAGTGAGAATAAGATTTACTTATAGAACGAAGAATCTTAATAGAGTTTGGTAAACGGCGTTGAACTTCAACGGCAAGACCAAGCGCATTACCTAATAAAGTTCGCGCAGCTTCAGGTTCCATATTCAATGGTAAACCTTGCGACCAATTTGCATCGACCGTATTCAAGTAATGAAGCGGATCGCTTTGCTCGTCTAGCCCGTGCTTATCGACCAGATAATAAATGGATTCAGCAACTTGGGCGACAATGCCATAAACCGTTTCATCACGATATGATGCCGCAATATAGTGCGCGTGTGCTTTAGCAACTGACACCGCGCTTAACCGTGAGTTAGCAAATTGCCCATAATCTTGAATCACTTGTTCGAAGTAATGGGCAAGCCTGCTATTTGGATCTTGGATAAGTGTTTGTGGCAAACCACCTTCTACCGCGACAGTTCCAAGTAACATGCGTCCCTTAGTATTACTTAATACCTTTCGTCCCCAAAAGCTTAAACCCTTAACAACAATCTCACTTCTTTGAGCTGGTGAAATTGCGTTGGCCTGTAAGCCGAGAGACTCTAATACAGGTTCCCAAGCCCAAACGCCGCCTTGAAAAGACGTGCGCCACCACTCCGCCGCATACAATACAAAACACCCTGCCCATTCCCTTGTCGGCTTATTCGAATAGGTGTGAATACCATTACTTTCGACGCTAGAAATCAACGACTGCTTAAGTAACTCAAACTCCAAAGCTGTCACTTTGTAACTATAAATAGGTTGAGCATTTGGTTTGGTCAACTCTCTCGCATTAAGAATTGAAGAGAGGACATTTCTGTATGTTTGCATGATGAACCCTGACGTAGTGTGGCGCCTTTATATGCGCTCAATTCGAACTTATTTGTATATTTGATAATTTGCGTTATGTAGCTATCTTTTTCCTACTTTAATCTCATTCACTAAAGTTAGTGATTCAAGTCTTCTACCGTCCCTTGCTCAGAAATCAACACCTCGCCGTTATACACACGCAGATAATCGACGTTCGTTTTACCTATTACGTTCACAGCCATTTCATATGTATATCGACCATTGGAAAACAAATATCTGTGATTACCCCCTGAACCATCAAATACCTTCCGTCCGTCTACGATGATCAACTCTGGCTTATCAAAATATTTAGCGTCTGCAGGCCATGATGCGTACCGAAGTTTAGAGCTCGGTAAACTGTCAATTCTAATGCGGTGCTTTTCAGTACGGACATCGAGAACGTTATAAGTAAAGTCAGAAATACTGGTATCTAGAGCCCACATCTGTAGCTTATTAGCCTCATTGACCATAAGCTTTGTCACTGGTGTTTGGTAATTAACTGCGATGATCTTACCGCTGTTACCACTTAACCACACAGATCCATTTTCAAACATAATTCCCTGGCTTCCAACGTGTTGCCAGTCAACATCCATATCTGAATTCACGATTTTGTTGACTAAATTGGCATCAAACACTTCATAAAAACGAGACACTAATTGTTCTTCGTTTTCTATCGGCATTAATGGGGCTGGTCTTCTTAAAGGAAACTGCATGTGTTGCGCGACTTTTCGTTTATCTCCCGACTGCAGGGAATAAATTAGGTCACTGACATCATATTCTTGAAGGCTCGCTAGAGTCGGAGTAGTGAATAAAGCACTCGCGAACAAAGCCAAAGAGAGGGAGATTTTTTTCTTATCCATATACAGACGAGAGAGAGTCATCTAAGAATAACCTTTACTTATATTGGGCACTGGTTGCCGAAAACAGCTCATTGCCACACGAATTTTTTGTATTAAAGCAGTTTAACGCCAATTCTGGTGTACGTAAGCTTACGAAAACAATGCATTGCGCGAAAATTTATCTGGCAAAATGAGACGACTATCGCCATTTAGATCAGACTCAAACGGCACAACCCAAAGCCTTAATGAATCACTATAATCAAAGCTATATTCTATCGGCTTTTGAAAACCACTATGTGCGGGATAGATCAACAAAAGGTCACCCGTACCATATAAATATTTATGCCCATATGCAAACATTTGATAGAGATCGGATTGAGAAAGTCCGTAGTTATGCTCGTCCAGATCGATCAGCTTCCATTTAGTGTCGAGAATCAACTTCGAATTATCCGGTAATGTTAACAGTAGATCTGGCTTCAGTTGGAACTGACTCCGCTGATTATGAGTTACGAGATATTTCGAAGATGCTTGTGTCGTAAGCTCTGCACCATCAGGAAGTTGTTTTCGAAGTACTGAAGCAACATAGCTTTCAAATACCGCTTCCATTGGGAACAACAAGGAAAGCGCGCTGCTGTCACCTTTCATAGTCAGAGGAGAGAAGCCATTAAGTATCAATTTTGCCCACGCAATCGGCGAATGATAGTCCACCATTCCTCGGTCCAATTTGAGAGCGTTAATGTCTTGCTTCACGGATTTACTCGTAGGGACATCTGCAAAAGCAAACTGCAGCTCACGCAGTAACTTCTGGTTGGTCGCTAGCCTTGTGTAATTACTTAACTTCAACAGAGCCGTTTTAATAAGTCGATTGGCTGGACGGTTAATCAGGTATTCATCATATTCCACATAAAACTTATGTTTGTTAACTACGTTGTGTCTGATTTGCTGGGAGACTTTCAGCTTACCTTTTTGGAAATGAAGATTATCTTCTTGCGTGACATAGTCACTTTTTAACCCTCGCTTAACCAAAGTATTCACGGATCGTAAGAACTGACTAATAAACACCTCAAGCAATGGCATCTGCTTTGTCGCGATACTAGCTTGATTGGAAGACACATAGCGAAACGACCCCAAATGCTGCAGCATCATCAACAACATTTTTCGAGATTCTAAAACGGCCTGTTCTTGCGTTGCTG
>PJEL010003358.1_pt1 | contig 13786 bp, 9 predicted proteins | sample 1853271 | NCBI WGS metagenome assembly PJEL01 (sample SAMN08108733, study PRJNA415343) | Invertebrate metagenome, whole genome shotgun sequencing project. | host: Globobulimina | place: Sweden: Gullmar Fjord | collected 2015-08 | reverse complement strand
ATATGGACAGACAAGGACTTACGGAGAGCTGGCCCGGGCAATAGGTAACCCGGCTTCTGCCAGAGCGGTGGGCACAGCATGCGGCGCCAATCCCGTGGCCCTGATAATCCCCTGCCACATGGTAGTTGTGGTAATCGGTCTGAGCGGCTTTGCCGGCGGTGTGGACATTAAGGAAAAACTGCTGGAACTGGAAAAGATACAATAGGAAACCTGATACATTCGTAATAAGTCTCGCAGTCACCAACGAGGCCTAATAATATCACCTAGTTACCGTGTGCAATACCTGTCCGCATCGTGCTTTCGAAGTCGGAGCTTGTACCTTGTTTTAAAGGGTGCTTATCTCAAAGTCTCACTTCGTTCCCTATCTGCGATGCCGACAATCATAAAGGATTATACCTGTTCAGCCTTTTCTTAAGAGCGATGCCCGGACATCTGTTCCTGCATTTCCTCCCCAGGGCTTTGCTCCTCAGGTAACTCTTCCAGCAGGGCCGGGTCAATCCGCCGTATCTGTTCTTCCAGCGCAGCAAGATTCTGGTTTACCTTATCCAGGAGATCCGTCTGGGGATATTTAACCAGGATTTCTTTCAGAAGCTGATGCGAGGCCAGCAGCAGCTCTTTTTTCCTTTCAATATCTGCCGTTTTGCCGGCCTTAATGAAAAGGGATGCGGCCTCTTTTCTCATTTGCCCGGCAGCGAAGTTGGCTGCTTCGGTAATTTTTGCCTGCGCCTGGTCAGCATACCCGGTTTCCTGGAAAGCCTGGAATGCCATGATCGCAGCATCATAATGCTGTGAATCAAGAAGGTTAACAGCTGAATCCCATTGTTCGGTCAGGGCCATTTCTTCAAGTTGGCGCTGGGCTTCAGTTTCTCTTGCTTCTGCCAGTGTCACCTCGTTAAAGGTCCGTTGGAGAACAGCCTGCAGTTCTAAAGAAAGAAAGTAACCGGACAGTTGATTAAGTGTTTCCTGGGCCTTCTGGAAATTCTTTTGCGCCACCAGGGAGTCAATTTTCACCAGCTGTTGCCCGAACCAGAATCGCAGTTGACTCTCTGCGAAGGCTTTCAACCGCATGGCATTGTCAGTAATTGGATTACCGGCATAGTCGAGGGCAAAGGTGTAAAGTTTTTCATTCAGCTCCGCACCATGAATTTTGTAGTCATTGGTCATGAACTCGCGCAGCAGTTTCATATAGGCAGTCATTTCCTCTGAATCGGGATCAGCACTCCTTAAAAAGGCGAGCTGTTCATCGGCCCATTTTTTTTCGGCTGCATAGGAACTGTACAGGCTGTTGAGAGTCTCGTAAGATGATATGGCTGCTGCAGGGTCACCGGCCCCCAGCAGGAGATCGGCAATTTGCCGCTGCAGGCTGGCGGGGCCAATGATCTGGCCGGCCGAGGAGAGCATTTTGCTGTAATGCCGCGCTGCCGCTTCAACCTGACCGGTATGTTGCAGGGCAAGGCCAAATTGATACTGGGTATTAAAATCAGGTGTCCGGCTGGGATAGAGCCGCAAAAGCTGCATATAGGAAAAGATGGTATCCTGATAGTTGCCTGCTGCCAGATGGGCTGCAACCTGCTCCTCCAATTGGTCAAATGAGGGCAGCGCTTCTGTTTCAGCCAGAAAATCATCGGCAAACATTGTGTCATGCCCCAGCATTTCAGCACATCTGCTTTCCAGAAAAGCAATATCAAGCTGCTGCATGCGGGTTGGATCGACAGTGTGTATTTTATCGATGGGAACGGTCGTATTACGGAGCATCCGTTCAAAGAGAAAGCTATAGCCTGCCACGATCCGTTCAAACTGCTGCATACATTCAGAATCGTCCGCCAGAGCGGCTGGACCACCACTTTCCTGGATTTTATCTGCGGCCTCAAGCCACTGGTGGAATTTTTTCTCATAGGCCAGGAGACGTTGTTCAACAAATTCCATATCAGCCTGATTAACAGGAATATCCTGGACTAAACCAGTTTTTTCCGGGGTAAATTTTGATGATATAAGGGGAGAGGATAACGGTTTTGATGTTACCGATTTTTTTGCTGGTTTTGCATATGGTTTGGATTGTTCTGGTGCAGCCTGCACTTTTGAAGTAGAGGTGTCCGCCTGCCGTGTGCCGGTTGAAGCCTGCCTGGAAGCGCAACCGGTAAACAGAAAAATGACTGCTAAGAAAAATATCCCTAAAGCTGTTCGTCTATTATGAACCATATGCATTCCGAGTTGAAGTGAGTAAAAAGTACTAATTAGCCATAAAAACAGAATTCGTCAATTGTGCAAATAAAATGACGGATAAAAGTTTTAATGCTTCCATGTCAGCAAAACTAATAATTAATAAAGAATAGATGGTATGAAAGAAGCCGGTAACAGGATTCAGGGATCAGTTTTTCCAGAAGGGCTGGAAATTCCTGGCGGGTTCTAAATCACCGCTGGGTAAAATGGTTCCAAAGGTTATGACCTTGGCTGTTTTCTTATTGCCGGAAAGGGAGGGATCTGCCTGGCTTTGGATGGGGAGCCCGTTATCTGCATGTATGGTTGCGCTGATCTGTCCGACATCGGTAAAATGTAATTCCAATCCTGTTTCACCGGTAAGGGCATTGGATGAAAAGGCGATGTCAACCAGGTCAAGGCTGTCCCCATATCCTTTTTCAAGGAGGATTGCATTGGCCATCCTGGTCCAGATGGGCAGGCCACCGCTGGAGCCCGTAATATGTGTGGTGTGACGAACCATGGGACTGTTGTCGTCATAGCCTACATATGCAGCAACAGTATAGGCGTTCTCAAGGGAAAATTTGTTCTGGCCTTCAATCGGACCGGGTACAAGACCTAAAAACGTTGAGTTGGTAAAGCGGTTGGCAGTACCTGTTTTACCTAGAAGAGGCACGGACAGCCTGAATTGTTTCAGCTGTTCTTCCACCTCAGGGTTGCGGCTGTGAAGCCGGACATTTGCATCTGCAAACTTGCCGGTACCGTATCTGACCACATTTTGCAAGATATTGCTGACCGCAACCGTAGTCTTATCATCGACGATTTTTTTCCGGTTCCTGATTGGGGTGAAGATTGTTTCCCCTTCAGCGTTTTCAATTCGCTCTATGATGGCCAGTTCGTCAATCGGCCCCTGGAAACTGTTTACCGTTATGCTGCCGGTTGTTATGCCCTGGTATACTGTGGCAGCTTCCAGCAGTGATATAACATTGGAACCCAGCGGAAATGACAGGACCGGTTCCAGTTCGCTTTGGATGTTGAGAGATCTACCCAATGCTATAAGGTAACGCAGGCCGGCCAGAACGCGAAAATCAGGTATATATTGCAGGACATCAAAGCTGTAGGCCGGTTGTGCAGCCAGTTTTTTATACTCAGTCAATCTTGCATTATGTAAAAGGTTGAAGGTGGTTGCCGACAGCTTTCCTTCAAGGAGAATATTATCCCAGAATGCACTCTGAAAAGTTTTTTTCATCCTGGTAAATGACTTGGACTGCAACAGCTTCCGTACTTCAGCATAGCTCAGGTACTGCCAGTCTGATTCATCAATGGGTTCAGTCCCATATATGAACACATCCCTTAAAGGGTCATAATAGAATTGCCCGAGGAACTCCTCATATAAAAGATTTTGCGGCGAAAAGCTCCGGTTGGAAAAAAGGCCCGCAAGGTATTGCAGTTCCTCTCGCAGCCTCAGCAGGTGAAGATAATTGTGGCGCAGGATTTTTTTACGGATTTTTTTCTCTTCATTGACAACCAGGTCCTGTCTGGCCTGTGATTCATATTCCGGACCCTGCAGGTTTTCCACATCTTCAAGAAAGTTGTCAAAGTCAGCGCCGTAATGCAGTTCCTTGAGCTGCTGGTACTCATCATGTTTGCCGCTGAAGATCAGATCCGGTTCCAGGTCACGGATAGCTTTACGTAAAGCTGCCCGATGCAGCTGCACCTTATTTATTATAATACCCATGTTGTCCCGCAACCGCTGACTGTAGCCCGCGTATGACTCGAATTCACACCGATCCAGATCAAGGTGGGCAATTAACTCCTTGAACTGGGCAGGAGAGAGATGGTCGCAGAGATGGTAGAGCAGCCAGACAGTGGCTATATTTTCAGAATAGACACCGGCCCTGTTCATTGATACAGCCCGGTGCGGGCTTTTGTGATCAGGGCGCGGAAAGTAAGGCTGTTTTTGATAGATGAAAAGGCTTCGGTAATTATTCAGTGCATCAATACTGTTCCAGCCAAGCTGGAGTGCTGCAGTATAAACAAGGGGTTTCATTACCGACCCCAAAGGACGCTTGGCCGAAACCGCCCGGTTGAAGTAATGGTTTTCCATACCGCCAACCATGGCACGGATAGTGCCATCCTTAATGGCCAGCAAGGCCCCCTGTAACTCGGGGTATTTCTCAAGATCCAGGAGCATTTTGCCGGTGTCGCTGTCTATGTCACGAACACTTACAAAGATAGAATCACCTATTTCAAGCTGCCCGAGAAAACGATCCAGGTCTTCATCCTGCGGCTCTGTCCATCGCTGCTTCTCCCACTTAACCAGTGAATCCAGGAAGGGGGTAATGCCTTGCCGGTCAATAATCCCCAGTTGTTCCTGATTATTGCTCAAGCGGCCAAAAGATACATATATCTGTGGTTCCGGCTCCGTGGTAATGCCGGTAACCTTGCCCATCAGAAATCCACCCTTGGCAATTTCCCAGTCGCCTGCCTGTGCCATTTCGGTATAGAAATTCTGGACTTTATGACGATCATAGCCTTCAAGCCGGAGACTGAGCCTTGACAGTTCTTTGCGCAGTGCAAAAAATGCCTGGTCCTGTAACGGTTTTTCAACGGTGGTATATATTTTGATGCCCGAGGTGGCCACATTATCAATACCGTGTTTCTCCAGGGCTTCCTCAACCTCTGGGACATCCAGGCCGCTTTTAACAAAATCCATCAGTGTGTTCAGGGGGAAAAACATCTGACCCTGTTCAAAAGATATCTGTTGCTGCATAATTTCCTGGTATTGCACCGGCGATATCATGCCGAGCTTGTTCATCTGGCCCAGTACATAACTGGCCCGCTTTTGGGCTCTTTGCCTGGCCAATGATGCCCGTTCTTCATTCTTCTTGATAAAGGGGTTGTAGTAATTAGGCCGTTTAACGCTGCCGGCTATAAAAGCGGACTCCAGTAAATCCAGTTCTGCAGCAGGCTTGTTGAAGTAGTATTGCGCTGCAACTCCCAAGCCATGACCATTGCCACTGACATAGAACTGGTTTGCATAAAACTCCATGATTTTTTCTTTGGGATAATGGTACTCAAGCCGTAAGGCGTAAAGCAGTTCGGTCAGCTTTGATTTTATGGAGCGGCCTTTACGTTTGAAAAGATTTTTTGCCGTCTGCTGCGTGATTGTGCTGCCGCCCTGAACAACCCTGCCTGCCTTTATATTTGCAAATAGAGCCCGCAGAATACCGGCGACGTCCACTCCATGGTGTTTGAAGAAACCATTATCTTCCGAAGCGACAATGGCATTGACGAAATTTTTAGGAATTTCATCGTAGCGGATGTATTGCCGATGGGCATCTTTAAAAAAGACGCCTATTTTGTTTTCTCCATCACTGTAATAAACCGGGCTCTCCATGGACAAAATTTTCTCAATATTGCCCTGCAGAATTTCATCTCCCGGATTAAATACAACAAGCCAGAAAAATGCACCAACGGTTGCAAGAATGACAGCCCCGATGAGGCCGGCTATGAGATAAAGAAGTTTCTTCAGCATATTTCGTGATTATTGATTTATCATCCCGATGCTGTATGGCAGCAGGAAAAAAGTATAATAGCATATTAGAAAAAAATAAGGCTGCATTCTTCCCCAAAAATCCTTTAAATTCAAGGCCCGACTTGTTTTTTATTGCAAAAGTAATGTTTTTTATGGTAATTTTATACGGATTTACCGAATTGGCGCTTTACCGAATTACCCAGTGTATACGAACAGCAAAACGAAAATATCACTTCAGGCGGTCATGACATCATCCCCCCCGGCAAACAGACTAAAGACTGTAATGCGTCAGGCAAAACACTCATTGGCTTGCATTGCGGGATGACAGTCTTCCGGCAGTTTTTTCTAAGGTTATGTATGGGAATCCATAAAACTTATCTGAATTATATCCTTATAGCGATCTGCAGTATTGTCTTACTTGGAGCCTGTGCTCCTCAACAAACAGGCGACCTTGACAGGGACCACCGATCAAAAAATACTGCTTACCGGGTTTCCAGTCATGAGTCATGGAACAAATACAGTTCTTTGCCGGAACCTTCGATCGATGGATATCTGGAAGGCCGTCTACAGGGCGATGTGGAGCCGGAGCCTGAACAGACGAAGGAGCAGGAGCTGCAGGACCTTCAACGTCTCGGTACCTGGGAACAGGGGGAACTGGCCGAGGAAAGCATTGTCGATGAGGTGCAATACGATTTTCCTATAACTATCAACAAGCAGGTCCAATATTACCTTGATTTTTTCGCCGGTAAACATCGGAAGAATTTTGAAAAATGGTTATCTCGCTCCAGCCGCTACCTGCCGATGATCCAGGAGCACCTTCGTGAAGCCGGCCTGCCGGAGGACCTTGCGTACCTGGCGATGATCGAAAGCGGCTATAACGAAAGAGCATACTCCAGGGCCAGGGCAGTTGGTCTCTGGCAGTTTATCAAGCCAACCGGTCGGCATTATGGACTGGCCATTAACAGCTACGTCGATGAGCGGCGCGACCCCATAAAATCGACCCGGGCGGCGGCGGCCTATCTCAGTGCTCTGTATAAAGAATTTGGCTCCTGGTACCTGGCAGTGGCCGGTTATAATGCCGGTGAGGGTAAAATAAGAAGAGCGATAAAGCGTTATAAAACCACCGATTTTTGGGAAATAGCCCAGGGGCGCTACCTGAAACTTGAGACCAAGCGCTATGTTCCCAAACTTATCGCCGCTATTATGATTTCCAGGGAGCCGGAAAAATACGGATTTACAAACGTTCAATACCAGCCCGAGTTGGCGTACGACACAGTGGAAGTACCGCGCTGGACATCTGTAAAGGCTGTTGCCCTGGCCTGCAATATGGACTCGAAAGAGCTGCGCAGCTATAATAACGAGTTGCGAAAAGAGTTCACCCCGCCGGATAGGGCATCGTATCCTATAAAAGTTCCGGCCGGCAAAAAAGAGCTGGTTGAGAAAAACCTGCCACGTGTCCAGGCAGTGGTTACCACGGATTATAAGACCCATAAGGTAAAAAATGGCGAAACCTTAAACAGCATCTGCAAGAAATATGGTTTAACCAAAACAGTTATTCTCAAGTCGAACAACCTGCGTTCAGCCGGGCTTAAGACCGGCCAACGCTTGCGAATTCCTTATCAAACAGCCTCCTATAAAATGCTTCCTGAAGGCAGTGTAGCAAAAGGTTACCTGGCTGCCGAATCGTCCGGCGGCAATTTTGTACTGCACAAGATTCAACCTGGCGAGACCGTTTCAGAACTGGCAAGGCTCTATAGTGTGCCGATCCATTTGATCGCCGCGTGGAATGATATCAGAGATATAAGCAGGATTACGGCAGGCCAGCAACTCGTGTTTTATGTCCAGCTTAATACGCCACAGGTTGCTCAAAGCACTTCAAGCCCCAAACCGGCCAGGCAACTGGACGCTGCAGCTGTAAAAGAAAGAAAAGATACGCCTGTTGACAAGAAGTCTCCAGCAGTGCAGCTTGCTGCGGTCACTCGCTCTATAGAAACCGCCAACAACCAGGATTACTATATTGTGCAGCAGGGTGACTCCCTGTGGAATATTGCCAGGAACTTTGGCCTCACTTCCCGGCAATTGAGGCGGATGAACGGCCTGGCAGGCAATGTCATATATCCTGGTGACCGTTTAGTGGTAAAGGGGGCTGGAAAGTCTGCAGGGCAGGAAATTTATTACCAGGTCCGTAATGGTGATTCGCTGTGGGATATTGCTCTTCAGCATGCTGTTACCCCTGAAGAGATCAGGAGCTGGAACAGTTTAAAAGGGGACATGATCCATCCGGGTAATCGTCTGCTTCTCAAAGTGGCAAATGTGAACGGGCCAAAGGTTGAAACCTATTACCAGGTTCGCAGTGGTGATTCATTGTGGACCATCGCCAGAAAGCATAATACATCCCCTGAAGAGATTAAGAGGTGGAATAATCTTAAGAACAATACAATCCACCCCGGTAGCCGTCTGTTGATAAAAGTGGTAAGTGATATAGATGTGTAACCGCTTACTGTTACGCAGGTTATTTGTCTCATCTTGAGTTTTCATTGGATTGAATCCCCCACCCGGTAAATTTATCCCGTATCTTTTTCATTAATTTCTTTGCGAAAACCTGATATTTGAAAGCCTTTCCTGATTGAAGCGGCTTCATGGAGTGAATAATAATATTATAGATATGGTGTGCATGAAGGGCATGCCATTACTGATGGGAATATGACAGAAGAACAAATTGAAAGCAGCAATTCAGCAATAAGCGAACCGGTTCATTCCGAAGATGTGCACCGGCTGACAATTGACGACCGCGAAGTGATACTGGTTGGCACTGCCCATATATCGCAAGAGTCCGTCGATCTTGTTCGCCGGGTTATTGCCGATGAACAGCCTGACTGCGTTTGCGTTGAACTTGACGAAAAAAGATATAAGGCCCTGTCCGGCAGAAAACGTTGGGAATCGCTGGATTTAAAGGAAATTATCAGAAAAAAGCAACTGTCCACCCTGCTTGTTAACCTGGTCCTCTCGTCCTATCAAAAGAAACTAGGCATGCAGCTTGGAGTGATGCCGGGCACTGAACTGCTGGAGGCAACGAAAGCTGCCAAAGAACAGGGAATTAATATCGCTCTTTGCGACCGGGATGTCAGGGTAACCCTACGCCGGGCCTGGCATAATACTTCATTCCTGAAAAAGGGATACCTGCTTGCCACTTTGCTGGTCAGCCTTTTTGATAAGACTGAGATCACCGAAGAGAAACTGGCGGAGCTCAAAAAGAAGGATGTGCTGTCGGAATTGATGGCTGAGCTGGGCGAGGCAATGCCGGAATTGAAGAAAGTGCTGATCGATGAGCGGGATATTTACCTGGCTGAAAAGATCAAAACAGCTGCCGGCAAGCGACTGGTGGCAGTTGTCGGGGCCGGTCATGTCGAGGGCATCAAAAAAGTTATACGTGAGGATCATAGGAAGGTCCTGCCTGAAATAAGCACATTCCCGCCGGTTTCTGCTTCATTTAAGATTATCGGCTGGTCCATACCGTTATTGATCATCGGCTCCCTTATTGCCATTGGTATAATGAAGGGCAGTGAAGCAGCCGGCGCCAATCTGCTTTACTGGATCCTGGCGAACGGTATTCCGTCGGCCATTGGTGCGGCATTGGCCTGGGGACATCCCCTGACGGTTGCCAGCGCCTTTGGGGCCGCACCGGTGACCAGTCTCACACCTGTTATCGGGGCGGGCTACGTGACGGCCTTTGTCCAGGTTTTGCTCAGGCCGCCGGTTGTCAGGGAGTTTGAAACCGTCACTGAGGACATGGCAACCCTCAGCGGCTGGTGGAAAAATAAGCTGCTGAGGGTTTTTCTGACTTTTCTGCTGCCCGGATTCGGCAGTATGATCGGTACATGGGTCGGCGGAGCTAAGATAGTTTCCAGTCTTTTTTAAGTGAGGAAGGAGGACTGAGGGCTTGGAAAAAAATAACCTCTGATTGTTTCAAATAAGACAATAAAATGACAAAGAGAAAAAAGAAAATTCAGACATTGACCGGTAAGCAGGCCCGCTATTTACGGGGCTTGGGGCACCATTTGAAACCGCTGGCCATGCTCGGACGGGAAGGCATAACCGACACTGTTATTGCTGCAGTGAATGTAGTGCTTGATGCCCATGAGCTGGTCAAGGTCAAGGTGGGGAACGGCTGTCCATTGGATCGCAAGGAGGCAGCAGCATCCCTGGCTGCCAAAACATTTTCTGCCGAAGTCCAGGTTTTAGGTAAAACCATTCTGCTGTTCCGGCAAAATCCTGACCGTGATGATGAGTCCATAAGCCTGCCATGACCAGAGATACTCTTTTCCAGTGGTTTAACTTCGTATCAATTGTCGCCGTTAAATAAATTTTCACAGCATCTTTCCCATGGAATATTTGGATGTACTGAAAAATGCCGACCGGCAGGCGATCCTCAGCCTCAGGCAGGAGAAGGAACGCTGGCTAGGCCTGGGCAAGAAAGGGGTGGAGCGTTTTCGTAAACCCTATGAGTCTGTGAGCCATCTGCAGGCCCGGTATATTGACCTGTCCGGTGATGTGGTGACCATCGGCAGGAAAGATGAGCTTTCAGAAGATAATTTTGAGAAAGTGTATCGTGCCATGCGCGATTTCATGCCATGGCGCAAGGGGCCTTTCGAAGTGTTCGGCATTCAGGTTGATGCCGAATGGCGCAGTGAACGGAAATGGAACAGGGTCGGCCCTGCCCTGCCCGATCTGCGGGACAAGGTGGTGGCTGATATCGGCTGCAGCAACGGCTATTACATGTTCCGAATGGCCCATCATCAGCCAAAACTTGTTATCGGCTTCGAGCCATACCTGCAGCATTATTTTGCCTTTAAGACGCTGAATCGTTTTGTCGGACTGGATAACCTGGACATTGAGTTGCTGGGGGTTGAGCATATTGAGTTGTACCAGGAGAGTTTTGATGTGGTCTTTTTAATGGGCATTCTCTACCATCGCTCTTCACCTGTCGATGTCCTGCGTTCAGTCAGGGAGGCTATGAAACCAGGTGCAACTCTGATCGTTGAATCCCAGGGCATACCAGGTGATGAACCCATAGCCCTGTTTCCAGAGAAACGGTATGCCAAGGTGCCGGGGACCTATTTTGTGCCCACCGGCGCCTGCCTGGCAAACTGGTTGAACCGGGCAGGCTACGGGGAGGTGGAAATTTTTCACAGCCATCCCATGTCAAGTGAAGAGCAGCGGCAGACGGAATGGATGGAATTTGAATCCTACGCCGATTTTATCAATAAACAGAACCCGACACTTACAGTGGAGGGGTATCCGGCTCCCATAAGGGTTTTTGTCAAAGCAACCAAAGAGTAATCCTGGTCCAATCTTAACCCACTGATTTTATGGAAGAAATTCTGATTTTGGTTGACTTGGGAAGCCATTGAGGTTATTTTCCTGCAGCAATAACATGCAAGTATAAATAATTGTCAAATGTTACATATAGTTATAGTAAAATTGTATTGAGTGAAGTGAAGAAAAATGGATACAAAAAACAAAAAAACACATTCGATAATGGGCAGTGTCTGGCAAAGATGCCGGTCTTTGAACGCTTCGGCTGTCCTGATCACGGTTCTTGTCGTTATCAGTCTGGCAGGGCTTGGATTTTATATGAAGAGCCTGAGGCTGCATACGCAGGTTGACACCCTGCTGGTGCAGAACGATAAACTTGCAGCCGAACTTGAAAAAGTGCTCATGAGTAATCAGTGGCTTACCTTGCAGAATGCCGTTGTTCATGAAGACAAAGAGATCCTGCTGGCCGATGCAGTTGCTCAATTAAATGAAAAGAGCCAGATTATTGAGTCGATCCTGACCACAGTTGGAGTTGATATCAAGGTCCAGGAAAGTATGCAGAACAGTGGCGGGAAATTTACCGATCATCCTTCTGAGTTTGCCGGAGACTTGATCCTCAAAACTGACAAATACTTGGAAACCGTGCAGAATGTTCCCATTGGCGCCCCGGTGCCGGGAGTCCTCACATCAAGGTTCGGGTGGCGGTCCGACCCGATAAATGGTGAACGCGCCTACCACCGGGGTTTAGATATCCGGGGACGGAGAGGTGCTGATGTAAAAGCCACTGCAGCCGGCACAGTCATACGACAGAGGTACGACAAGGGTGACGGCCATTTTGTTCTGCTCGATCATGGCAACGGCTTCAGGACCAAGTTTGCCCATCTGCAAAAGAGCCTGGTTAAAAAAGGCGATCAGGTTACCAGGGGTCAGGTCATAGGGCTGGTCGGCAACAGCGGCAGAAGCACAGGCCCCCATGTCCATTACGAGATCCACTATGATGACAAGATTGTCAACCCCACCAGGTTTGTAAGAATTAACAGGTACCTGAAAAGGTACCTGAAAAAGCTTGCAGCTAAAAGCAGTCAGAGTAAATCGAGTTCATGAGCAGCGTTAACCTGCTGGTAAACTATGTGCCAATACTCTAGATTATAAACATTGAATATTGAAGATTGAAAAATGAAAATTGATGGTAAAAAATCTTCGATTTTCAATATTCAATTCTAATATGATCCCAGTCTTTAGCTGACCGCTAATTGCTGACAGCTGGGAAAAAAGAAAAGCATGTTAACAACATCATGGAAATGGGGACTGACAAGAACATAGAAACCATAAGCCCTGAAGGAGAGATCTATACCTGTCCTGCGTGTGGCTATAAAGATGGTTTTCATGTCTCTTTTAAAATGATCACCGATGCAGTTAAAGCTGAAATATACCTGATCTGCCCGAACTGTCACAGCCGGTTCCGGCTTGGTTGGCAGGTCAGCTTGTCGCCAACCGATGCCTAACATAATTCATTATTCTGCTCCCCAGCCGTTCATAGTTATCTGATAATAAAAAATCTTGTTTTTCTATATTGTTACAGGTAAATATATAGCCATTCAAGATGTCTAAAAGTTGTGCTTTTGGTTCGAAAATTCTTTAATTGTCTATTACAAAACAAAATGGGAGGGTGGGATATGGATATTAATGTTGATGCAGTAGTGGCATGGATCTCAACTTATTCTATTAAGATTATCGGCGCCCTGCTGATTTTTATAATCGGAAAGTGGCTGTCGCGCCGGATTGCCAATCTTTTTGCCAAGCTGATGACAAAGAACAATGTCGACCAGGCAGTCGTCGGATTTCTGACCAATCTGACCTACTACGTCCTGCTCGTCGTGGTTATTATTGCCGCCCTCGGCAAACTCGGCGTAAACACCACATCCTTTCTGGCCATCGTCGGTGCGGCTGGCCTGGCAATAGGTCTGGCATTGAAGGATTCATTGTCCAATTTTGCGGCCGGGGTCATGCTGGTAATGTTCCGTCCTTTTACCGTGGGTGATGTGGTCTCCGCAGCAGGCATTACCGGCAAGGTGGAAAAAATCACCATTTTTAATAGCCTGTTCTGTACAGCTGACAATCAGTTGATAATAGTGCCGAACAATAAGATCATCAGTGATGTTATTACTAATATCAATGCCAAGGATACCCGCCGGATTGACCTGGTAGTCGGTATCAGCTACAGCGATGATATGACACAGACCAAAGAAATCCTGGAAGGATTGGCAAGAGATAACAGCCGAGTACTTGATGATCCGGCAGTGACGATTGCGGTGTCTGAACTGGCTGACAGCAGCGTCAACCTGGTCTTCAGGCCCTGGGTCAAGACAGAGGATTACTGGGCTGTCCGTTTTGATCTGACCGAAAAGATCAAAACCTCCCTTGATGCGGCCGGTATCAGTATTCCTTTCCCGCAGCAGGATGTGCATCTTTTTGTGGAGAAAGAGGAAGCTGCTCAAGTTATGTGATTGAACTGAGATAAACCGTTGACAGCAGCCCTTGGGATACATATAGAGTAGAAGGAAAGCTGAAATCCACTTGAGGTGGTTGCTCAATTTTTTGTAATATAAACAGGCAAATTACAAAGACGAACAAATTCCCATCAGCTTTTGGTTGATGGGAATTTTTTTTATATAAAAATGAAAAACAACTCTTTAAAATAACGAGTTCCGAAAGATCATAGACACAGGAGACATG
>PJEL010003357.1_pt1 | contig 13791 bp, 13 predicted proteins | sample 1853271 | NCBI WGS metagenome assembly PJEL01 (sample SAMN08108733, study PRJNA415343) | Invertebrate metagenome, whole genome shotgun sequencing project. | host: Globobulimina | place: Sweden: Gullmar Fjord | collected 2015-08 | reverse complement strand
TCTTTAATACTTCTTGTACATCCATAAATTAAAATTAAGGTTAAACCCTGATAAATTTTTTAATATTTTAAGGGTTTAGCCTGTTAATATTCTATTTTTTTACGAATTCAAAAGTATATAAAATATATCTACGATCCAAACTTTTTAAAGCACTCTCATGACTTTCTTGATCTTGTAGGGCTTCGTCTTTCCTTTGACTCTGACATAGCAAGTGTTCTTTTCAAAATCGGTATGTTGGAGGTTCCCGATCCCATCCGCCACTTTGACTTCTGCACCAGGCATAAAGTAGCACTTTGAATCTTTTGGACCCAATACGCTCTTTTGAAAAGCATCTCGATATATGAAATTAGGCAACCCGCCCTCTCCATAAATCTTCTTATACAGCTTAACCCTTAGATCATTATCGTATAGGGAATTATCTCCTAGTTGTAAGTCGGGGAAGATTGTTTTTAAGCCATTACGCATAGCTATATCGACTATTTTCTCTTTTTTTCCCGCCATTATATCTTCACTTATTGCTTTTCCAGTTATGTCGGGGTATATTTTCTTTCTGAGTTCTGCTACTATGTATTCTTCTTGCAAGGTCATGAAAAACTCAGAAAATTTCTGATCCCTGCTTTTACCAAAATTAGTGTACGATTCCATTTAAAACATTTTACGAATTGTTTTAATGTTTCTATCGTTACCCATGCACTTAACAAAAATACATTTTTTTACAACAATACGAAATTTAGTTGTTTATTCTTATTCGCATTAATGCCTTTTATTGCGAAAAATGAGGACATACAGGTGTCATCGTGAGTACCTGCGGATTCGAGTTTCCCGGTATCGGGTTTGACTGTAATGCTGTTGAATTCAGCACATATGAGGTCTGTCATCTCTTTACTATAGGCATCCCCTCTTGGGAATTTAATCCTCCCCTGTTCGAACAACACAGCTAAGCTAGGAAGACCATTATAGGCATCTTTTTTATTCCAACCAGTGGTAGTGTATTCAGTTATATTTTTAATACCTCTCTCCTTTGCCAGGTCGATCATAACTTGCTGAAACCCGTTATTTTCGGCGACAATTTCGTCAGGTCTGAAGTTTCTTTCAAGTTCCGCTAATTTAGCGATCTGCTCGTTGTGCCCGGCTCCTTGTTTTCTCCAGATAGCTAAAAGCCAAAAATTATCTAAACTATCGACCCCCCACACCGTGAAGGCAGTACTGTCTGAGCCCACGTTCGCGCTAATTGCAAAATCACAACCAATACTAACATATTTAAATACGATAGGAAAAGAGTCCCTATTAGGTACCAGTCTATAAGAATGCATATTTATGAAAGCATTCTCTAAAATTGACCAAGGGAAAATGGTGCTGGAGTCAGATACCGGAACGACTAAAATTTCTCTACTGAAAATAAGAGATCCGTTAGTTTGATACTCTTCATCTAACTTTTTTAAATCCCATCTGTGCGGGGCCACTATCGTACCATCGGGCATTATAGCGGGGTATTCGAAGTATCTAAAAGACGGGTCGTTCTCGCGTATGTGGGCATATAGATCAGCCTCGTGGAGAGGTGTCCCCACAACGTTGATTGTTCCCCCGTTTTCTATAGTTTTCATGATATCTCCATAGAAATGAGCTATCCCTTTATCACGTTGATCTTTTGAGTAGATCCAGTTGTTGTCCCCAAAATCATCGACCACAATCCAGTCCGGGTGAAGACCCCTTGCTGAACTTTCTGAGGATCTTAAGTTAATTTCGCAACCATTCTTGGTTTCTATTCGCTCTCGACCCAAAACACCTTCATCCTTATGTGTTGGCTTTAATCTCTCCCAAAGAGCGTTGTTTTCTTTAATTTCGGCTGCTATTTTACCAAGTAGTTTACGTCCCAGTTCGTACTTATTGGTAATTAATAAACCTTCTTTTCTCCTAGCTATATCTAAACTTATTGGATTTAAGTCGGTGGGCCTCCTGTAGCCGTACATTTTCCAGATTGGAAGGGCTAAACTGAATTCGAAACTTTTCCCTAAACCTCTGGAGGCCAGCATACAAGTCCTATCATATATCTGTAGTAAATTACCCCACTCAATAGAGTGAACCCCCATGTAGAACTCGGGCAACATCGTAGTTTTAAAATAATTATAGTTTAAAACTTTTAAAGATTCGTGTATGCTTTCAGTTACGTTTGTGAGGTTGTAGAATGTATCGGCGCTTATAGGTTCGGGTACCCCGTCAAATATTTTACAGGCCTCCTCCTCCATTATCCACAACAGGTTATCTACGTCGGATTGATTCCCTCCTCCGATTTCGGCAAGAGATTTATCGTCGAACATCCCTATTATGGCATCTACTTTAGGGTATACATATTCTAATTGATCAAGGGTACGAGGTTTAACTTTACTTAAATCCAGCATCTTTTAATATAAAGGGTCTTCACCTACCAAATTGTACAGTTTGTTGTATTCGTTTTCGGTCTTAGTTATAATTAAACCCCCTAGATAAGCGGGCAAAGCCCCTCTTCTGATATAGCCCTGTATATCTGGAAGCTTGAATTCTTTGCCTGATTTCTTCACCTCGTGTTTACTAATTAGATATTTCAATATCCCTGTCATAGAAAGGTTAGTTGCTACGGTTATTTTTGCCATATCAATGTTTGTTATACTATTTTTAAATGTTGGGAGAGATAAGTTTTAAGAGTTTCCATTCTTTCGTCTCTAAAGGCCGCTGAAGCGAAAGTGAATCGCATATCTGAAATCTCAGCACTTTCGGGAAAATCCTTATTTATTATGATAAGGTAATCCATCTTATTGAGATCCGAATTATAAGTATTTATAGGACTGACTCTTTTGATCAAGCTCAGCTCAATAATTTCATCCTCAAAATTAATAAGTTTCTTCCCTTTTGCTTTTTTTATCTTCTTAGGCAACTTAATCTTCTTAGGCAACTTAATCTCCATGCTACAAAAGTATAAAAAATATACTTATGAAACAAGTCGCTATAAGTTCGACTCCTCCATAAGTCTTGCTATTCTCTCTTTCGTGGCGTGAAAGAATGGGGGGTTTTCAACAACGGAGTGGAAGAGTATTCCTTCGTATTCCCTATCGTTTACAGGCACCATAAATACAGGTGAATCCTTCAAATACCCTGCTTTAGCTAAGCTGTCTCTGATACCCTTCTGAGTACTCTCGAAAGCGCTGTGATCAAAGCCGAGCATACGACTCTCACACACCCTGATCTCGATGATAGGAGGGTATTTCTTTAGTAGTTTTTTAACTTCTCTTAACTTCATATGTTTATGCTAATGTGGTAAAACTTACTTGGTCGCCGTAATTCGTACCCTGGCTGTTTGTAGCGTATGCTCTCACGTAATAAGTAGTCTCAGCCGTTAAGCCTGTTAAACTACTCACAAAGGCCCCGATTCCGGCACCATCGCTTGTCATGCTATCCGCAATAGTCGGAAGCTCTTCAATACTCCAGCAGACCCCCCGAGCAGTGACAGCGTTGCCGCTATCGCTTGTTATTTCTCCTCCGCTTGTTGCTGTTGTTTGGGCAATATTTGTCACGGCATCGGTGGTCAGTATCGCAAAACCCCACCTTATGGCTAAAATAATATCCTCGTTAGCTTCTTCGGGGGTACCGTTTTCGATCAAATTAGCATTCGAAAACTCTTCAGATATCACCGCAGTGTTGATTATTCTTTTAAACCAAATACCTATTTGAGCACCTATTGCTAAATTGCTTATGTTAACTGCATTACTCTCCCCGTTTGCCTCCTGAAAAGTAGCTATCAAGGGCCTCGCGTAAATGCTTGTGGTAACTTCCATCTCATTATTAGCATTAAAAGCTACAAAGGCGAATTCTAGGGTCTTTTGACTACCTTCAGGGTACTCAAAATGGAGCAATACGTTTTGAGCCTCTGCCCCCGTCTCGTTCTGCAATGATATAGCGATATACTCGTTTCTGTTTTCCTTGATAGAATAACAGCTCAAGTCGCCAAATAGATTTGAAAAATCATCATTTGGCACAGCAGTTCCACTCCTAAAGCCTCCAAGACTTAAATCGGGTCTTGTTTGGGGTAAGTCCTCCCCCGAAATATTTGTATAGTATAATTTCATAATTGATCGGTCTGATATTTGGCATAAATAATGTAATTTGATACGGTAGTAGCGTAATCAGAACTACCTAGCACCGCTCCCGAAGTATTTATTTGAAATACTTTAGGGGTCGGATCTCCCGAAGGATCGCCGTGGAACACCCCGTATCTCTGCTGCGCAGGACGAAAGCCCTCGGGGAGAGTGAATAAAGGGCCCGACGTTACTAGTGTATCGAAAGCACCTCTTATTTCAACTTCTCCAAGATAGTTGATCCTGTACTCTACTTCTTGATCAGTCACATTTGTAAAATTAGCATTCAAAGTCGGTTGCACCCATCCGCCTGTTGTGAAGGCCATACTGAGAAATTCAGTACGTTTATCCTCAATGTTCAGCGACCCACCATTCCTTCTTACTCTGGCTAAATAGAATTCTTCGCCAGCAGTCTTTGCGGGAGGAGTGTCTAAACTAACTTCAGCTATCAATTCGAGATTACAACTATCATAGACGTAAGGTAATCTATCATCACCGGTTGGATTGATCCCAGGAGTATAGGCCCCAACTACTTGGTAGGCTATACTATTTTCAACAGTAAACACGTCTGCACCTTCTATGGTGATCTGTGTATCGCTTAACACACTCACCACTTGATAGTCTCCAGTATTAAGTACAGAATTTGGAAAATTGATCTTAACAGGATAATTGCTCTGGTCTCTAAATATCTCCGTAAAAGTGGTTCCTACCCCAGTCACGTCCCCGTTTGTAGCAACACTCACCGTTCCTTCCTCTATCCTACTTTCCTGGTAAGAAATTTTAACCCAATACCAGCTATTATCATCGGTTAAGGTAAAGTTATCGATGGCCGCCTGGTAAATAGTCCTAATCTGATCATCGACAGCGTAGGAATCTATAGCTATTTGGATAGTTCCTGTATTTGTCCCTTCCAGCACTTCGAAGTTCTCAAAATCGGTATCGTCCACTACTTTAGCTATACCAAATTCATTTACCAGAGACTTAAACAGCCGAATGAACCCGTCTGTCACTGTAAATCGCTGTATTCTGTTTAACTCTTGAAGGCCTAAAAATAAATCACTTTGTATGTTTAATCTGCTCATATCTTTTTAAAATTAAATGTGGACACGTATTTCTATCTCCCCTAAGTCGTCAGCCGCGTCAATAGCTATGTTTCTAATGTCAACAGGCGTTCCGTTTGGGTGGGTCGATGTAACTGTATAGTTACCAATCAAAATACCCCCAAAAAAGGCTTCTCCGTTTTGATCAGTTTTTCGTATATGGCTTTCAGGCCCAACTATAGAGATGTCCCAAAAATCAACCCCCTGTAAATAAAATATCTTAAAAGTCACACTGACTGACCTGGTTAATACGATTGTTTTTGAAGCGTTAGAACTCCCAAGTACAACAGTAGTACCTTCTGATCTATACTTAGATTTGCTTGCACTGAAGGTATAAGTTGCAGGAATGAGGCTAAAACTAGCTAGTCCTGAACTATTTGTAATTTTCGATATTACAGGAGAAGGACTTGATTTTCTGACATTTGCGTTTTGCAATGGTAAGGCTGATCCTCCAACCGTAGAGATGGCGTTCACCGTGATATTCACAGTTCTTACAATCTCAACCAGGGCAATATTTACAGTTTCATTTGAGGTATTTATAGAGAAACCCTGGCTTTGAGATACGAAACCGCTGGCAGAAATTGTAATCGTGTACGATCCTCTTATTATACCAGTCTTAGTGATTGTGCCGGAACCTGATGGCGTAGACACAGAAAAACCGGATTGTGTTGAAGGGGTCGCTGTGGTTACTATAGACGCATTAGGTACACCTACTCCGCCTGAATCTTTCACAATGAAAGTGGCGTTATATAATTTGTAAATAAGCTGATTGAACTGTCGGCTATTTACCACTGCTTGATTTTCAATAATCTCAGATCTATAACCACTTTTACTGATCGTATAGCCATAAGTTCCCGGCGCAAGATAGATGACCGCTTGTCCGGCAGCGTTAGTCAAATAGTTTTCATTTACTGGGTCAACATTTATATTTGCGTTTTCAACAGGAGCGCTAGGGTATGTCGAAACAAAGAAAGTGACAACAGCGCTTCTAATTGCCGTAACTTCTACAACGGCATTAACTATGAAGGCTGAAGTATCCCGGACGTATACAGTGTGACTCCCCGCACTTAACCCACTAAGTACACTACTCCCCTGATACACCACCCCACCAACGGAATAATAATAAGGAGTAGTTCCCCCCGAAGCAAAGACAGTGATAGTTGCGTCGGAAGTGATAAGGCTTGTGGCTAGAGGATCAACTTCGGCTGTAAATGCCAAATTATTCACCCCCTCTTCTATTGTAACTGAATCAGTCACCTCAGTCCCCACTCCGTCTTTAACACGTATGCTATAGACCGCCGGAGCTAAATTTGTAAAAGTACTGCCCGCCTTATAAGTAGCACCGTCATCAATGCTGTATTGGTAAGGTAAGGCCCCACCATTAGCAAGAATGGAGATAATGCCGTTTTCAGCACCTATAATAGTTTCATTTGTAAAGGACACCTGGATCGTTAAAGGAACCCCTTCCGGTAAAACAATCTCGTCTAAAAATTGATTCTTAAGGATTGAGTTGTAGGGGATTAAATATCTTTTTATATCATTTTCTACAGCTTGGTTTGTACCTTCAGAATTGTTTTCCAAAAAGGAAGTGATAATATTAGGTATCATCACAAAACCATTAGCAATATTGGTCATTAAGGGCCTTACTTTAAAATCATAAATCCTCAAATCGTTATTACCATCATTTATTTCAGTTCCTAGATCAACGGATATGTATTTAACAGTATCCTGGGCCATAATTAGGTGGTTTCCGAAGCCTATATCAGGAACATGCAGCACACTTTGCCTTATGTTTTGATTGAACAAGATAACCCTTACGGCATAATATATGTCATTTTGTAAAAGTGATTCTTTATCAATAGCGGTATTGGTCGTACTGAAATCAACGGCACTCACAGTCCCGTTAAACATTAGAGCTGTATCCGAATTATAGGTGAGTACTTGTAAAGATAGGGAGTCCCCTAAAATTGCTTGTCTCACTTGAAAAGTTATTTCATAGCTTAGTCTTGGATCAACGAGAATTAATTTGCCATTTAATTTAGCACTACCCAGCCCAACTATATCGTCATCCGTTGAATTTAATATCCTTATAACTTCTTTTGTGTCGTCTGTAAATACAGATACAAAATTATCTGTAATTTCCTGTTTTATGGGGTAATTATCTAAATCTTCAACATCTTGAGTAAATTCATAAGCTTTGATTAAATTAACAGCTCCTTTAGTACCCCGGTACATAGGGGAGTTATTGTTAACATTCCAAATCGTTTTTTCTGGTTCAATTAAACCCCATATAAACTCATCGAATTCGCCTCTCCTAATAAGTCTTATTAATTCACCATCCACCAATCTGCCGTCTACTCCGGCTTGTTTAACTATTTCATTAGTCCCTCTTTCTAAGAAGTTTACATAGATGGAACTAAGGACATTTTGTAGATCTGTCAAATCCATATCATCCGAGACAAAAACACCTCTCTGTCTCAGGTATTCTGTCAATAATAGGTCATTTAAGTTAAAATCTTGGAATTCCCGGGCATATCGCACCAAGATGGCCATAAAATGCGTCAGCGTCCCGAAAAGAGCTAAATAATCAGCATCATCCACCCCTGGAGTATTCCGGGTTAGGTAATTAGCGACAATCCCTCTCTTATAGAGCTTGTCGAGTACATTTAACGCCCAATTTAATACAGAGTTATCATTATAGTTGAAGAATTTATTGAAATAAAGGTCTGTGAAAATCTTAGGAGGTTCAATTCCTTCAAGGGTACCCGTTATTTGGATAGAAACGAAAGTCAGAAAACCTGTAGCATCCGTCCCCGCTCTAGTATAACGGTAGTGGACATCAAAGATATCTCCTTCAGTAACGAAAACATTTATAAGGTTCTCGTCTGTTAGCTCCATCCACTCGCCGTAGGTTATTCCGTTCGTGGATATGCGAAACTCTCTGTCGAAAAATCTTTCAGCCGTTTCGTTCAGCACCTCATCAGTGTACCCTACTATTGTTTGAATACCCAGTATAGGGGTACCTGCGTGTAATTCAAACGCATCTCCTATACTGGTTATGTCATTAAATTGTATAGCCATTTTTTGCTATTTTATTTCTGCGGTTAATGCTTGTTCTTCTTTGATTTGAATGGCAATTTCTTCCAGTCTACCTTGGTGGACTAAAGCTTTTTGATTAAGCATAGCGGCATCTTTAACAAAACCATTTCTCTCGTTGTATACCAGACCGTACTTCTCTGTCAGTATTTCTAATTTAGACTTTTTTACTTCTTGTGCGCCTTGCGCTTCTTTTTGATTTTCCATTTAAAAATATTTACGATTTATAATAATTACACTGTTTTATAGAAGGTTTCGTGAAATTCTTCGGCTTCTTGGATATATGTAAAGTATTCACCCATTTCTTCTGCGCTATAACCTTCTGCTCTACCTAATAATGAAAAACTTTTAAGCCATCCTTCAATAGGATAAGTTAAACATCCTATTGACAGCATGCTGTTCCCAACGTAGGTCACGCAATCTTTAGAACCCTGCACATAATAACCTTTATGGAGATTAACACTATCTCCAATTTTAGCTAAAGCACCGATTCTAATTCCGTCGGCTATTGAAACATTATTTCCAATTTTAGCACCTTTACCAATATGGACATTATCATCAACTTGAACATTATCTCCCCAAAAAATATTCTCTCCAAATTCAATATTTCTAGCTTTCAATGACTTAGTTATCGAATTAGCATTGGAGTAATTAATAGATTCAAACTTATTTTTTGGGTTTCTTAGTTTTATAATTTTATTCATTTCTTAAGAATATTAATTTCTATACTGCTTGAATACTTACTGTGTAGTAATAATTTGTTCCATCAGTAGCTATAAAATAGATTAGTCCTGTACCAGTAGAGTCTTTTATTACGGCCTTATATCCAGCCCCGTTAGAAACAGCAGTTCCTAAAATAGCTACTATTTCAGCATTAGTTGGAGTGCCATCGGTTAAAGCTCCTGTAAAATACGAATTTGAATAAGTCTTGACGGCAGCATAATCAGGTATCCACCTATCTTCAGCAGTTCCAGCGGTTGAATAGTCAGCCTGGTACATCATCCCAAAACTATTGACATTATCCGTTATTTTAACACTATCTGTGTCATTTACAGTTAACCATATGACATCAGAAGAGCTATTTGTAATTCCAATTGTTGCATAATTAGCTGAACCACTAAGATATATTGCTGCTTCCTCATTACCAAAGCCATTAGCTCTATAAGTCTGTAAAGCTAAATAGTTATTAATGGTAAAAGCATACTCATTAGTGAGTTCACCAATTGTAGTTACACCTGTTAATGCTCCTCCTAAATCTGAATTTCCAGTATTCTCGGTTAATCCAGAACCTGCACCTAAAGCCACAGAATCAGCGTAATCCGTTACAGCTGCATAATCTGGAATCCATCTATCATCAGCAGTTCCAGCGGTTGAGTAGTCAGCATTATATACAAGTCCTTTTGAATTTCGACTATCAGATACCAACATCCCATTAGCATCAGAAAACTGAATTTCTTCTCCACTTGATGAAGGTATCGTATATCTTCTAGTCATACCTACTGATATAGCATTAGCTTTAAACTCGTTCTCAGTGCCTGTATTGGTGTCAACAGATTTAATCATTGCTTGATTCTGACCTGCTGCAAGAAAAAAACTGAGCGCACCAGTTGTTTGGTCAATTTTTAACTCTTCACTGGGAGTGGTCATATTGATTGATCGTTTCTCTGTAAGTGTTTGACCAACTGCTAAAACAGTATCAATTCCAGGAGTAGCTCCACCACCAGAGGCTACTAATTCATATTCTGAATTAGTGTTATTCCAGGCGACTACATATCCGTCCTCTGATACAGTTGGGGTGATAATTAAAGCGTCAACGTCGTTTCCACCTATTTGAGATGTAACCGCTAACCAGTCAGGAATCCATCTAGGATCAGCAGTTCCAGCAGTGGAATAGTCAGCAGCATATTCGAAACCTTTTGAGTTTAACACATCCGAAAAAATTGCAGAAGTATTACTGAAAGTTATAGCAAATCCTTGTCCACTATTATCTGTGTGACTTAAAGAAAGTGAATCTAATTTAGTCGATAAAATTGATGATCTCCCATCCGTGTGTATTGCTTGCAATAGAGCATTTATGCCAAAGCCTCCTAATTGAAAAAGAGATGTTTCATCGCCTGAAACACGCCTGATTCTAAATTGATTAGCCCCAACATCCAAATCTCTGGCAGCAATTAATGCTTGATCTTGAGATAACACGTCGTCGATCCCTAGAGAATCAGCGTAAGCTTTCACGGCTGCATAATCTGGAATCCATCTATCTAATAATGAACCTACTGCACTATAATCGGCAGCGTAAACAAATCCCTTCTCAAGTATGGCGTCGGTCAATTGGGCTCCGGTGGTCTCGTGTAATAAAAGAGTTATGTCGTCTCCACCCGTTTCGAAATGAGACAGCGAGACATCAGTAGTATTCAGTGAAACGGTTGAAATTTGACTAGTCGATGAATCCGTGAAATTAAGAAGTAAAGGAGGGCCTAAACCTCCAAATTGCGTTTTAGTTGTTTGGGTTCCTGAAATTCTTTCGATTTTAAATTGGTTGTCCCCTGCATTAATAGCTCTCGTATCAGTTAAATCCTGGTCTTGTGCTAAAACGGTATCTATGCCAGGAGTAACATTTCCTGTAGCCATGTCGAGCCAGTTAAGGTCGTCTGTCCACACGGCGTCGATCACAGAGGCCCCTATAAATTTTTTGGTGAAATTCTCCCCACCATCCTCGTAAGAGACAAGCATTCTTACTGCACGTTTATCCTCAGGAATAGCGTTCCTTGCGGCTTTATTAGATACTTGATGGTGTCCACCCACAGCGTTATTAGCGTCAACTATCGCATAATTACTATTATTGTGTTCTAATATATCTGAAAATCGAAGCATACTTTCTAAACTATGGTTAATTCGTCACCGATATTGAATACTCCTAAAGCGTTTGAAATATACACTTTATAAGCTTCTATGTGCCCTTCGGCATTGGTATAGTTGAATTCAGCTACTTCAATGAAAGCTTCCAGTACATCTATACCGTTATTAAATATTATTTGCTCTAAGTCCCCATATTTGGCTGCATAGGCAATATATGTGAAATAAGATTGGTTTGCAAAATCAAAAGTAGTAGTGATCGAGACCGCTTTTCCTACTTCCAGAGAATCTATTTGCAAAGAATCGATAAGAGTCGTTGCCTCTCCATCAGTAGAACTGCCTGTTAGTTCTGTAGCTGAAGCACCTACGAAATGCCTGAAGTACCAGTCAATAGAAAATTCTTCTTGGGCAATAGGATCACTGTTAGCATCCGTACCCGTCACAGTCCACGTTTCAGCGGCATCTGTTGTCTGCTGAACGTTTAGCGGTGGAGACGGAGGAGCATTTACCCCAACACTTCCAGCTACGTTATACCCTGTACCCCCGATATTAAGGGTAAGCGGGGGATCTCCAGCACTATCATTAGTAACAGCTATTGTAATTGAATTGATTAAAATAGTTGCCCCAACTTCAAATAAAACACCCGCAGGCGTATCTTGAAGGGATGATCCTGAAACGGCTGAAGGTATATAAGGCGTTAACAAAGCAGTGATTATACTTTCAAGCGTTGTCCCTACCGGGTAGACTGTTGCATCCGGTATACCTTCTATTTCTTTAGTTGTAGTGAACTCCTCAGTAACGATAGGCTCTACCTGTTGATAGTTTGCCAAATCTTCCCAATTAGGATCCGTAGTATCTGAACCTTTATAAAATAAGATTCGCCTAACTCCTCCAGAAGCTGCACCCTCGTCACCTTCATCATAGAATCGCACTATTACCACTTTAACTTCTCTCCTGGTAGAGGTTATAGCTTTTAAATCTGTAATATTATCAACTATTTCTACTCCACTTTGAGCGATATCGTTTAGGGCCGCAACTAAATTAGTAGTTACTACGGTTGTCAAGTCTCCTAAAACTCCCGTTGTTGTAGTATCTACAAGTGTTTTTGATTTGATCCATCTGCCTGGAGCTGGTTCCGTTATATCATCCGGGGTAACCACTAAATCATCGTCACCCGCTACAATGCTTGCAGCATCAAAAACATATAAACCATTATTAGAATTGACTAAGATTTGTTCTTCATCGGCGTACCCTGTCACCGCTTTGAGTGAAGTGATGTCCGTTTCTATCGAGTCAAGAACGATCCCGGCAGGACCTCCTGACAAATCCCAACTAGCTGGAGTCGTCGCGGGTGATTCCCCTGGAACAGTGGCTACAACACATAAATACAATTTTTGAGTGCCTCCGTCGTCAAATATAACTGATTGACCCACCTTATAAGGAAGTAGATTATTGTACTTACCCTGGTTCAAAGAGTCGATCATATCAACTAATTGATCCTGGAGAGTTTGACCTGTTATATCCCCAGCACTATTTTGAAAAATGTTAGCTATTATCTGCGCTAATAAAGTATCTATTCCTTGAGCTGCCATTTATTTTATTTTTCGTAGCTATCATCATAGCTTTCACCAAAACTACCGATTTCTATTAAAGCAATGTTCTGTATAACATTTTGATCTAAAATAGTAAAATTAACTGAAGCGGGCACGTATCCAGTAAGACTAATATTAGCTGTATAATCAGCCCTTATCAATGGAATTGTTGCTTGTCCGTTTGCATCAGTCAAATACTCAACAGCGTTTATCTCAATGCTCACGCCTTCTAAAGCGTTCAAACCATCCGTTATCGTGAAAATGGCATCAAACGTAACATTCGGATTTGTCTCTCCCGAATAGGCCGTTAACAGTGTGAAATCACCGGATACAACTTCTAAGCTAGTTATCGTCTCTAAAATTGTTGCCATTAAACTATGTTATTTAATTCTCCAATAGTATTACTAAAAAATACCGGATCCAAGTTACCTTGTTGATCTACTAAAATATTACCGTCCAGGTCTCTCATAATAAAGCTCCTGAAACGAGGGAATTGACCGACTGGGATAGTTATATCAGCTTGAGGAAAAAACCTCTTATCTGGCACAGAACGTATTCCCTGCGTATCCTTAACGATTTGTAATAGGTCATCCCACTGGACGGTATCACCATCGTTCCAAAAACGGTAATCAACTTCTCTTGCAAATTTAGTCTGAATATCTATCCTGAGCAAATCAGGATCATAGTTTTGGATAATATCAACCCTAAAATCTACATCAATCGGAAAGAAAGGTATATTTTCGAGCTGCACTCCTACTATGTTATTTCCAAACCTCCTTAAATCAGTTATAGCAATATATTTCTGTGAACTGCTTAATAAGTCGTCTAATTCTGAATTTGACAGCTCAGAACCGTCCTGAGTAAGAATACCTAATCTATTTTTACCTGTATCTGATAAACCTTTATAAGTAGTTCGTAAAACATTATTATTTATGCTTATAAAAATTTGATTAAGTTTTTCGAGAGTGGTTTCGCTTAATAAATTAGTGTAATTTATGATCCTTTGCCTGAAAGACTCATCGTCTTCAGCGTCCGCCCCAC
>PJEL010003356.1_pt1 | contig 13793 bp, 9 predicted proteins | sample 1853271 | NCBI WGS metagenome assembly PJEL01 (sample SAMN08108733, study PRJNA415343) | Invertebrate metagenome, whole genome shotgun sequencing project. | host: Globobulimina | place: Sweden: Gullmar Fjord | collected 2015-08 | reverse complement strand
CATCTGTTAGGTGTACACTAGATCTAGTCTACATCAAAGGACTATATCTTACATTTCAGTGGACAATATCCCACCCACCCATACAATATCAATCAATTCGGCCCCGCGTTAATGTTTTTGTATGAAAGAAAATACGAATATATTACATTACATGGTACCCATCTCATACACATGAGAAAAGGACATTGTTAGATTCCTCTCGTGCATCAAGTGCAATATTCCAGGCAGTTTGAATGGCATTATGCACATCTTGTATCTTTGAATCCTTGATACTGAATAAAGGAACGCGCTCCTCAGGCTTTCCTGTAAAGGTAGATCCACATTGTTCCACTGCAGTATGAAACATGTGTATAGAATATGGACACACGTCAGGGTCAATCATCTCCAGTCGATCCCTCTTCATGACTCCAGGGTATTTCATTGGCCAATACCTTCTGAGCCAATCACACGACAATGGAGGACTTATTGCGTCAAGATCCCTGCCTTCTTGCCGATTAAATTCGTATTTTGTTTTCCATCCTGCCCTGTGATGATACAATGGTTCACCATCAGAAGAAAATTGAATGTACCCTCTCATAGTCCTTTCCTCTGTATCTGATTCTGCACTCCAAGCAAATCCCAGACTTGTCTGAATAAGAGAATATTGGTCTGCTGCGCCAGCTAGGGCAAATCCTGCTCTGAAAAGGTCCTTATCTCCAAATGCATGAGCAAATGTAAAATCAGAGTGACTGCCCATGGACAATGTATATTCGATTGGTTCCCTGTGAATTCTTCTATTCAACAACCACTGACCACTTTCTGTTTCGTGCTCTCCAGGTTTTGGAGCATCATGTTCTTGAATGAGATTCATCCCAATGAGCTCTTGAAACAGCAAAGGCCTGGAGCAGGGTGTATCTGGCCAGAAGAGTGCTCCAGTCGCTTTATATTCTTTCAAGGTAAACAGTGTGTCAGGGTGTGATAGAGGTGAGGAGTCTGCATCTAGATATAATACCTCTTGGAACGGAGCAAAATACACTGCAGCAAGTTTTAGTACCCATCCCAATCTTCCAGATTCTTGATTCTTCAGAAAGAGATTCCTCTGATGTGCTGGCCAGACCAATGAAGGGTCTGCTACATCAACGAATGAAACATCCCCGATATGCTTTTCGAAAAACGCCTTTGTTTCGGGTCTCACATTCTCAGTCTCGCCCCAATAAAACACTGATATTGGAAGAGAACTGTTCCAGTAATGCCGAATGGGCCACAGAGACACAAATGCATTCAACATGTACTTTTGCTCCCCAGCAACTACAAGGATACCTCGCTTCTTCTGCGTCGAGACCATGGCCTCCCATTCCTTATCCATGGATGCTTTATACTTCTCCAGCATGGAGCGCAACAACAAGATATCTGCTTCCATCACAGACTTTTTGTATCCTTTCAATGCAGATTCCTTTCCAAGGAGTGATACCTTGACCTTTTCATTCGCTTCTAATGAATCTATCGTCTCATTCAATTGCTTTTTAATTGCTTCATGTTCAGTCTTCAGCGATTCAATGAGTGCATCCGCCTTGTTCTTCTCATTCTCTAGCCTCGCAAGAGATGCGTTGAGGAATTCTTCCCTTTTCAAAATATCATCACATTCCATTCTCCCAAGTCCTGCATCTGGCGCCACCGAGACGTCATGACAAGATTCATTTTTATACACAAAGAGTCGATCGAGTGGACCAGTGACAGTTCCTCGTCGTCCTATAAAGAATATGGTTGGGAAACTTGACACTACCAGAACAAGTACCAGGGTCCAAACCACATTTCTGCTGTTACAGAGTATCATGCCCGAGTATGACTCACCGACAAAGTGCCAACATATATTCAAATATTCTAGGAGAGCATGTCATCACTGTATAGAGAGGGTGAATGATGTGCATACCACATCAACATTGACGTCAACTGTAAAAGCAGTCTGTCACGTGATGAACCAACGAATCAAAAGGATACAGTATGTCCTAGCATTCTACCATTAAATAGAAATACAAGTAGTTTTTACACTATTTATTATTTTCAAGTGAATAGCAATGGATGGGAATCAATACGCTGGCTTGAACTTGCATCTTTGAGATCTGACCTTGATGACTTTCTGACCTTGACTTACGTCTAGGTATAATCCAGATCCAGATCTGGTCAACAAGACATGGGTCAGCTATAGCTGAGAAAAAAGGACAAAGACCCGCGGGTCTCCGGTTCTAATCGATCACATGGCAACAGACTCATGATTCGTTCTAGGACGATGACTCTGTGTACTTTTTCTAGTAGTAGATACCATTGTTTGTATTTTTATATATTATTTGTTGTTATTTCATTCATTCATTCATTCATTCATACTACAAGTTGACGGCATGGTGGTGGTTTCTTGCCTGCTCTCACAGCAGCACTGTCAAACGCTGACGAGGAGAGTGTCCTCTCTGGAAGACCAAAGGAAATCACACGTTATCTCTACCACCTGGAATACTGTATTGAATAGCAACACATATACATCACGTCAAAAGGATTCAAGGTCAGACAGGCGGGTGGTCGTGTCGTCGACAGTGTCAAGGTCTATGCCTATTGTAGCAGCGGCGTCTCCAGTGACGTCTCAGGGCATGGTGACGTTTAAGAAATATCATGGTCTTGGGAATGATTTTGTCCTGATTGACAACCGACACACTGATGAACCAGTGCTGACTCCTGAACAGGCTGAACGTTTGTGTGACCGGAATTTTGGTATTGGAGGTGATGGTGTGATTTTCGCTCTCCCTCCACAGCACACTGGATCTGACTTTACCATGAGGATTTACAACTCGGATGGAAGTGAACCAGAAATGTGCGGGAATGGAATTAGATGCCTGGCCAAGTTCATAGCTGACATTGATGGGGCTGTGGCTGGACAGGAATACAAGATTGATACCCTTGCTGGGCTCATTCAGCCGGTGATGCAGGAAGATGGGCAGGTTCGAGTGGATATGGGCTATCCAATCTTGGAAGCTGGTGCTATCCCTACGACATTGGAATCAAATTATGATGGGCAAGGTGTTGTGGCACAGAGCCTCGAGGTTGCTGGAAAGACGTACAGTGTAACATGTGTGTCCATGGGAAATCCACACGCGTTGGTGTATTCTGTTGACGGTGCACCAATTACACTAGATACTGTTGACCTCTTCTCGGTCGGGCCTGTGTTTGAGAGCCACCCTGTCTTCCCTGCAAAAACGAATACAGAGTTTGTCGAGGTTGTGTCTCCAAGCCATGTGAAGATGATGGTATGGGAGCGTGGTGCTGGGAGAACTCTCGCATGTGGTACTGGAGCGTGTGCTACAATTGTTGCCGGTGTTTTGGAAGGAAAGACGGATAGAAATTGTAGAGTAGACCTTCCAGGTGGTCCATTGTATATTGAATGGGATGAGTCCAGCAATAAGATTTACATGACTGGTCCTGCTGAATTTGTATTTGAAGGTGTCTTGTCAACGCATTAAGTATTTATTATGTAATTCATTAATATGAGTATTCTCCCGAATAATATGGTTCCACACTCTCGTGCCAATCTCCATGGTACAGGGCTAACAGTCTGTCAGCCTGGCACTCGCCAGACTGTGCAATGGCATCAAGCTGGTCAAGGAACTTTTCTTCCTTCCTTCCTCGTCGCTCCAACCCTCCTCGGGAAATAGACAATACTTCTATCGCTAAGTCTCTAATTGTTCCATCCCTGAATGGCGTATTCAAAGCAAGCTCTGGTACTTTACTCCTCAAATACTCTCGTTCTTCTGCTGTCATGCCATTTGAAATGGCAGCTGCCTGACGTTGGGCTTCCTCATCATACAGCAGGCCCACCCATAATGCGGGTAAACCACAGATTAGACGCCATGGTCCTCCATCTGCCCCTCTCATCTCGAGGAATCTCTTCAGTCGAACCTCTGGGAAGACTGTTGTGAGATGAGACTCCCAATCATCCAAGGTTGGGTACGCCCCTTCAAGCCCTTCCAAGCTTCCATCCATAAAGTCTCTGAATGACTTTCCAGCTACATTGACGTATTTATTATTTCTATACACAAAATACATCGGCACGTCTAAAACATAGTCAACATAGCGTTCAAATCCAAAGTCTGGCTCAAAAACAAATGGCAATGTACCACATCTATCAGGATCCGTATCTTCCCACACGTGTGATCTCCACGATTTAAAACCATTCGCTTTACCTTCTTTGAACGGAGAATTCGCAAAGAGTGCAGTAGCGACTGGCTGCAGTGCTATACCAATTCTAAACTTTTCTACCATATCTGCCTCACTTTCAAAGTCCAAGTTCACCTGAATGGTGCATGACCTGAACATCATATCCCTACCGAGACTACCTTTTGTAGGCATGTAATTCTTCATGATATTATACCGTTCTTTTGGCATGCACGGGACGTCTTCGTACTTCCATTTGGGATCAAATCCAGTCCCCAGGAATGCAGCACCAATTTCCTCACTGATTGACTTTACCTGATACAAGTGCGAGTTGACTTCTGCACATGTCTGATGTAACGTTTCCAGAGTCGCTCCACTGAGTTCGAATTGACCTCCTGGTTCCAATGTCACACTCTGACCACCCTGACGGAGTCCAATGATATTTCCATCTTCAACGATACGATCCCACCCATACCTCTCTGCAATGCCCTCTAAAATCGTCGCAATCTGATCGTATCGAAGTCTTTTCGTTGTAGTCAAGTCATAGCCTAGCTTTTCATGCTCTGTACCAATCCTACAAAGAAGTAAACACATGATGTTGATGCATACAGTTCCTCAGCAGCAAGACCAGAATAGACACTCGGCTGCTTCTCGCGCAACCATCGATTCCAGGCGTACCTCCAGGCATCTCTTGGTTTACATCCAGATGCCAAGTATGCTACCAAATCATCTTTCGTCAGCTTGGCAGTGGTGGGCGCGGAGGAACTCCGAGCTACGTGTAATTGCCTCGGAGCAACCCCTCTTTTCGACAATCCTCTGGCACATTGTATTCTATATTGACACTGAGATGGTATATGGGATAAATCCATCATTACAGCGGTGTTCAAGTGACCTCGTACTGAAAACACGAGGTAGTTGCCAAAACGACAGACAGGCAGTCGTCACGCGTATTTCTCGATTCTGTAATCACAGAAATCTCTGTTTGTTTCGTAATGAGTTTATGAATACGTACAGATTATCTGGAGCTCTACGTTTAAGCACATTCCTCAGCCATGGCATTGTTGATTCGTTCGTCACTTTTGGGTGGTGCTTGCATATGGGACTATGCATGCATGCATGCATGCAAGGTCATTCATGACTGTCCATTATAGAAATCGGCAGATACAAGATAATTGATGTTAAATGTTAGAATATGATGAAAAGAAATAGATATGTCATGTTCATTATGTTTGATACAATCATCCATTTGTGATAGCATTCAATCCGTCTCCCAACAATGAACTGTTGTTTCAGATTTGATGCTTCATGCCATCTTCTAAAGAGCTATACGAACTGTATGAGATGGTTACCAGTTATCGCGTCCAAACACTCTGCTCTTGGGAGAGTCTCCAAAATCCCAGGAAGAGCGTTTCTTGTCTCCACCATCATTGAAGCGTCTTCCAGAGTCGGGCCTATCACGAGAGAAATTGCGATCCTTGTTGAAATCTCCTCTATCTCTTCCAAACTTTGAAGATCCTCGGCGATCGTCGTATGAGCGAGAAGAACGGTAATCGTCTCTTCTGCGCCCACTTCCTCCCCTGGATCCTCCTCCTCTGGATCCTCCTCCTCTGGATCCTCCTCTGTACCCACCTCCTCCTCTGGATCTTCCGAAATCTCTGTCACCACCTCTGCGTCTGTTATCGCTGTAAAGATCTTCCTCTTCAGGCAGAGATGTTGGGACGGTCAGGGTTACACCCTTGCTCTCAAGTTCCTCTTTGCATGCGAGGATTTCCTCAGCAAGAGCCTTTGGAACATCAAATGCTCCACCTTGCAATCCAGTCGCAGCATCATCAATAAGCATGATACGACCAACTCTGGATCCCTTATCTCTAGAATCCAAAAGCTTTGTAACAATTGCTGGAATATGTCCAATGCGAGTAATCCTTCCCTTTTCACTCATGATTTGAAGAGTTGTATACCCCTCTTGGAGTGTCAGGAGAGAACGTGGCTCAGGAATGGAAGTGATTCCTGACAATGCGGCAAGTGCAACCTCCAAAGCCTCTTGTGGATCCCTGGATGCAAGCACCATCTTGGCAACAGGAGCAAAATATGACCTGACTTCTTGCTCAACATTATCCAAGCGATGCATGACTTGCTTTGCTGCCGCTTCAACAACCTGCTGTGGTGTTGGAGGAGCAATAGTAGTGACACTGTTTGCTTTGGTGTCACGGAGGATTCTCTTGAAGGTTCCAATTTCATTTCGAGAATACATGGCAATGGCTGTTCCAGATCGGCCGGCTCTTCCAGTTCTACCAGAGCGATGCAAGAAAGCTTCTGGATCTCTTGGAAGTTCATAATGAACGACAAGGTCCACCTCTGGAATATCCAAACCACGAGCAGCAACATCTGTAGCAATCAATACAGAGGTACGGCCAGCTCTAAAGCTTGAAAGCACTCTCTCCCTCTCTGCTTGAGCCATGTCACCATGCAATGGCTCACATGGGATGTGCAAGGCAACAGCCGCAGCAACTTCATCCGCCTCTCTCTTTGTCTGCGTGAAAACAATAGTCTTACCTCCATCAGCATGTACAGTAATCAAATCTACGAGGATTGATCTCCTTGATGCACTTGTGACCTGAACACCATATGCAGTAATAGTTTCCGCAAGCTTTCCTGAATTTCCCTCGCCAATGCTATCAATATTCACCGGATCTTTCAGGTACTGATTGATTAGTGATTTCACCCAGCGAGGAATTGTCGCTGAAAACATCATTGTCTGCCTCTCTTCTGGGACAAATTTCAAGATATCCTCCACATCCTGCTCAAATCCCACATTCAACATCTGATCTGCCTCATCAAGCACGACATACTTGATATCTGATAAATCAAGAGCCTTTTGTTCAATCAAATCAATCACTCGCCCAGGTGTTCCCACGGCTATATCCACTCCCCGTTCCAACATTTTCTTCTGTGACACAATGGATGCCCCACCATAAAAACATCCAACAAACAAGTCACTCGCAACAGTCGCCATCTCTCGCTCAACCTGTTTTGCAAGTTCTCGTGTCGGTGCCAGGACGATGCATTGTGGAGATCTTCCACGAGGCTTTCTCTCATCTCCAAATGAGTCTTGAATCCTCTCCACCACAGGGAGCGCAAATGCCAGAGTCTTGCCACTTCCGGTCTTGGCACGAGCTACGACATCTTTTCCTTCTTTAAGAGGTTCAAACACCATTTTCTGTATAGGAAACAGCGCTTTGATACCACGAGACTCTAACCTCTCCACAGTCTCCTCCTTGAGCCCACAATTCCTAACCAGCAGATTCTCATCCACAATCGCTTCATCCTCCGTATCAGAAGAATCCGTAAACAAACTCGCAAAAGAGCTCCCTGCATCATCTTCCTCAGTATCATCTTCCTCAGTCACCAAGACATCTTCCTCATCCGTCAGAGCAAAGTCCACAGACTCAAACCCAAGTGTTGATGCCTCTGCCTGCCATTCTTCATTCTCCGAGCCTTCCACAGACGTGTTAATCGTCGAGGCCTGCACAGTGAAAACAGGTACATATAGACAATGTGCTCGTTGTATCATCATCTCAATACGATGCATGCATGGAAACAAAAACACATACCGCACGACAGGTCAGAGGAACGGAAGAGTCCCGTATCAATACTCTATGCACATTACCATCAGAACGCATCCCCATGTATTTAGTATTTGTTTTAAAGGCATGTGAAGCGTTTGTTGACATCATTTTGGTATATCCTACGCATCGTGCATTGCACGGCATGCGGCCACTTACAGCAATGCTGGCCACCAGTTGGGCCATGATTCGTCTATATAGTTCAGCCAGTTCTCCTATGTAAATTTTAAATGCCCGAAATACTTCAGCAAATAAAAAGATGTCTTGTAGTAGGTAGTTCCGACTGATATCGGAAAGGCCCTACCACCACCAGTCTGAGGCTGCAGGCAAGCTTGCCCTTCAGGGCCCCTCATGATCATGGGGGAGGGGGTTTCATGCATATGAGACAAAACTGATTGACGAATTCATGGAACAGTGTGATACAACAGAGTGCATGTATACTGTAGTATATGTGAAGGTCGCATATATCGATCCCAACAATGTATCAAGTATTTATTTTCAAGTTCCTACCTCCCTGCTGACCCAGATGCCAGCTGAAACCATAACCTATGGCCATTGGCCCGTGCCTGCAGGCGCTGTGGAATGAAAGAGAATCCAAATGTTATCTGGATTTTCTCTCTCTCTCTCTTTGACCCGATGGATCTATACGCGATGGATACGATATCTGTGAAAACAATTCTAAATTATCTACTATTCAGAATATCACGATATCCCTTATTGAGTAGAGATGGCTTTCGTTGCTGCTTCCACGTCTACCTTCGTTGGGTGCGTTATCCCGTTATCAAACGGATTCTTGGTTAATTGATTGATTGATGTACGATATGGTCATCTCTCTGTATCTATCGATGGATGGATGGAAAGAACGACTGTCGACTGTCGACATTCTCCTCTCTCTTGTCTTTCACATGGTGATGATGACACGTTTTGGACGAGAGATGGAGAGAGTGCGGGCAGTGTGAATGCCTGTATTCACGGATGATTAGGAAATGTATTTGACTCTGTGTGTATACTTTGGTATCTGCAGTGCCCCACAGAAGTTGGCTGTTGTTGCCAAGAGTAACAGGACTGCCAAGGCTGCCCCAGTATGTGCCTTGAAGAAGGAGTCTGTTGCTGCCGCCGCTGTTGGTGCCTTGTTGATTGGAAATGCCATGCCAGCACATGCTGACTTGGTTGAAGATCTCTTGGCCAAGTCTCAGGCCAATGCCGAGCTTCATAACAAGCAGCGCTTGGCTTCTTCCTACTCAAACTTTGCCCGCTCAAGAACTGTGACTGATGGAACCTGCAAGTTCCCAGCCAATGTGCTCGGATGTGATTTGGGGTCATATGCTGGAGATGTCAAGTACATTGCTGATGATACCAAGATTGAGTGTGAAGGAAAGGATGCTGGAAAGTGTGCCTCTAAGATCAGCATTCCACAGAACAACCAGTAGAGAATTTTCTGTTGCTCTACATTATAACTACATGTTGATGTAAGTACTGATAGTTTCTTTTTATACAATGCTACTCGTGTGTATTACACACATTCTATTGTCATCCTTACACACATACATAATGTCCTAGGGTCTATGGAGTGACATGAGTAGCTTATTTCTGGATGTGCGTCGTAGCATCTCTGCGTGTTCTTTTTCTTTGCTGGCAGAGTCCATGTTGACGAGTGTGTCTGTCCAGATGGATGATAAAGATGCTGATGGCCTTTGTGCCTCGTTGTCTTGTAGAACGAGTTCTTCTATACTATCCTTCATCACAAGGATCTCGACATAGACATCCCTCCTGGCTCCCATCCTATGAGCTCTGGCTATGACTTGGTCCTCCAAGGATTTATTGGATAGTGGCTCCATCAAAAACACGTGGTTGACAAACGATAAATCCAGTCCTAGAGCTCCGCTTTCGTCCATGAGCATGACACTGCAGCTGGGGTCGTTTCTAAATCGGTTCAACTCTTGTGATTTTTGCACCTGAGACATTTGTTTCCTATACAGAGCAAACCTATCGGAATGATGCTCCAGACTTCGCTCGATAAGTAACGCATGTTGCCAGAATTGGGTAAAGACGATGGCTTTATTGTCATCTTTTTCACTGGGAGAGAGCACCCCTATGTCATTGAGTCTCTGTATGAGATGGATGCATTTTGAGGAATCTGTGTCTTTCCATGTCGGCTGCCAGACTCCTTCGCCTTTTCCAGTGGCGCCTTGTTGTGCATATGCTGGTTGCCACTCGATTAGATGTAATGGCACATCCCATTTCGGATGTGGATTATCTCTGAGCCTGGTTGGGTCATTTTTGCTGTGCATCACATATTCTGTATCACAATGGCAACATGCTTTTCTACTCGCTGATGTACATGTGACGCAGCACAAACATGCACACGGAGTCACGAAAAGTATTCTAAAGAATACATTGCAGGTATCGCATATACCTCCATATCGTAATGCTTCTTCTATCCGCCTCATAGGATGCAGATCATGGAGGAATGGAACATGTGTAGGATCTGGTGGCTCTGCATCCAGGTGCTTCATGACCAGATCGAGTGTCTCGAATAAATCTTCGTCTGTCACCTGTAAAATACAGTTTCCTGATACATTGCAAGCGAGCGCGATATTGAAGAGAAATGCTGACGATCTTGATGCCTGATTTGTAGCCATGAGGCTTTCTCTGTGATCTGGATCAAACCAATCTGATGTTACCAGATTGAACTGCACCAAGTCAACCAGGGAGCTGTATGACATTGCATGACTCTCTGAGAATGATACACGAGTCACTGTCTTATACAAGTTTGGTAATGTGACAAGGCTAGATTTGCTGGAACGAGCCATGGTTCTCTGCAAGTATGTAAAGATCCTCCAGATGGATATTTCAGGTGCAATTTTCACTGGCTTTTCAATCACCTCTTGAAAATGTAACGAATTACCCAGCATCTCATCTTGCAGGAATGTCAAAACGGGCTGTATGTATTTGAGAGTTGACAAGGTAGAATCACCACCTGATTGCACTGGAGTTCCTGTGAGACACCATCGACTACCTGCTCGAAGTGCGGAAAGCATTTGCAGCTTGTTTGTCGTGGAAAATGTCCCTAGTGTATGACCTTCATCTATGAATATCCTTTGCCAGTACACTTGACAGAGAGGACTGCAGAGAAGTGGATTATTTGAATTCCACTCACTTGACAATGTTGAGAATGTTGTGATGACAACATCATATTCCCATGCCAGTACCTGTGGCAGTATTGTTCGTTCTCTGGAATTGGAAGATCCATATACAGCTACTTTAAGGCAATCTTGTGCAGTGTGTAGAAAAATCTGATACCTCCAGTGTTGAACAAGTTCAGATGGCACCACAATAAGTGATGCTGGACTCAAAAATGTTTTGATCTTGGCATCTGCTGGATCAAAATCGAGTGCTTCACCGAGAGCTTCTATATCAGGTAGCATATTTAAATATTGAATGGGTTTGGTCCAAGAAATCCAGTCATTCTGTGTCAGCATTGATTTGTGATGTCCTGCAGGTCTTTTATTGCCTACTCTATTGTATGATGCTACATCTTGGCACATCTCAACTGGGACAAACCCAATAGTTTTCAAAAAATTTCCAAATCCACTAGGTTGCTGAGCCCATGAAGGGAGGATGAATGAATCGTGGAAATCCTCTGGACTCTTACTCATCAGCCAATGTAGAATGGTCCTGCCCTTGTGCTTATATCTCCCATAGACACTGAACAACTCACCATGTTTTGCCAGAGCTTCCTTGAAGAACTCAACATTAGGGCTTTTGCATGGTTCTTCAGAAGAGCTCACCCATCCATGCATTGATATGACTTCCTCTTCATCACCAAGAACTTCTGGCAAAATGGCACAGCTCCTCAAACGTGAAACAGGGTGAAGGTAGCAACACCATTCCTTGCCACCATACGCATGGCCAGGCGGTAGACGACGCCAGGCATTACATAAATCGCACTGAATCCAAGAATCTTGGGTTGCATCATCCGTAGTGCCATCAAACGTCAATTTGGTTGCCACCTTGGTAGAGTTGCTGGAGTTGCTTTTTCTACGAGATGCTGCAGCATGTTTGAATGGAGAGAATTTCGACTGACTTGCGACTTTTCTTCTTTTAGAATGTTGTCTATCACTTTCATGGAAAGATGATGTATAGTGGGTTGATATATAGCCATACCTGACATGGTTCGTGCTAGAGTTGTACCAGGATATTTCTTCTTCAGATGTATCAAGGGCTGGCAAATGGCCCTTGGTCCGCGTCATGAGACCTATACACGTCACGGTTTTACCAAGCCCAGGGTCATCGCACAGAAAACCACCCTTGAAGTCTTCGAATGCTGGCGGGGGATCCTCTGATATTTCACCAGTGCTTGTATTGCCCCAAAAACTCCCTGCCTCTGTTTCAAAAAATCGCCAACTAGGATGATCAATCAAAGCCCCACCCTTCTCTCGCTCAATCATCCATCTAATTGCAGCTCTTTGGTGGGGGTATAGTCTGAGCAATAGTCCAGGAGTGATTTCTCCACAAAGCATCCTGAAATATTGGCAAGTTTGTGCCAAACTCTGTAATGCTTTGTGGTCCAAAAAGCCCAAAACACGAAACATCACTTCGTCTGGGAGCAAATGAATTGGAAATACTTCTTTTTTATCCTCTGTCTTGAGTACCGAGTGGGGCGACGAGATATTTTCATCCAATGGTGGAGGAAGTGCCATGACACAGTTTCTCAGACTGAACAAATCATTTCCCTCCAATCTACCCAACCAGGGTTTACAAGCTTGTTCCAGCACATTGTACTCACTTTTTTCATCATTGGTTTTGGCATGTGGTCGCAGGTGTAGAAGAAATGCTGCCGAGCTTATACCAGGCTTCCACACATTAATGTTCACCCAAGACTTGAAGCAAAGGACAACCCTTTCCTCTGCCTGTGAGTGCACGACACCCGAGCAAATCAAAGTCCCTCGCCGCACCAACCTTCCAAGATGTTCGATCAAATGCAATCTCTGCTCTTTCTCACGAACTTCCAAGACAAAAACATTCTTCCTGCATGCATGGCACACAGCTTTCCATGAAATAGACCTGTGCTTTTGAGCAAAACCAAAGAAATATCACCATACCCCGTGTCTTTGCCTCGGATAATGTATGCATCCTCTGAGAAATCTATATCAAAATGCTCCGAGCCTGCAAGGATATCAGAATGGTCGACCAGAGAGCCAGGAAGAGGCACCAATATCGTTCCCAGATATTTCCAACTCGAGTCGAGGTGAGGGACAGACACTCCTCGAGGCGAATCCATCCTTGACCATAGATCGTTATATATGCTTCATCATCATATTCTTACGATTATTACTCTTCTAATGCATACTATTGCTGCTACTTAGGTTTCCTCGACAACAGCCTTGAGCAGATGCGGGTCTTATTCAAAGCTGGGATGCGTTCCTCTCTGACACCAGCATGTAGTAATCAAATAAATTATATACGTTTCCTCATAAGAAGAAGTTACATAGCCATTTGTCCCAAATGGGTCGGTGTCTCACTAAGAATTTCGAGGACCATGGTCCTGGCCATATGCATATGCATGGCCAGGCTTTTCTGAATTCAATGATTGAATCTATTTATTCATGCGCATGCAGGTACACACACGTTGTTATGGTTTGAGATCGACTAGATCGAGATCATGTGATACTTTCAAGTCGTTGTTAGTAGCTGGCTTGATCAAAAACTGACAATGGGAAAGGAAGCTTCCCGGGAAGATATCTCGAGACAAGTGGTGTGAATATCTTTATTTGGATTGCCAGTAGGCTTCATCAACTTACAAACAGGAAGGGAAAGAAAAATATTGATCACTCCTATTTACTGCGAAACCCTTGATAGACAGTCCCATCAATCCGGTGGGATCAGTGCAACTGATGTCCCTGAAGATCATCTCTCAATGACAGCAACTGCCTAAGGGAATGATACGCTCCCATCGGGGTTCACAGTGAACGCGAGGCTCTTTGTCTCGCC
>PJEL010003355.1_pt1 | contig 13794 bp, 2 predicted proteins | sample 1853271 | NCBI WGS metagenome assembly PJEL01 (sample SAMN08108733, study PRJNA415343) | Invertebrate metagenome, whole genome shotgun sequencing project. | host: Globobulimina | place: Sweden: Gullmar Fjord | collected 2015-08 | reverse complement strand
ATATTAATCCCTTACCTCCCAGTCTCACTAATGTTTGAAAATGACTTATTTTAACCACTACTGCAAATTAATCTTGTCAAATATAAGTACACCATTTCCGGCCAATACACTTCCGCTAATGATAGTCGTCCCACTATTATTAGTGGAATAATCACAGCTATATCCACCTACAACCGAAACGGTTATATTACGGTCTGAGTTAAGATCCCCGGTAAAACTAATAGCCTGGCTTTTGATTATGTCTCCATCAACCGCATTGTTATAGGCATCCTGGAGAGTAGAATAATCTGCCGCGCCAATCCTAACTGGAGCATTCTGACATCCTCCGGAGTTCATCGTTATTAAATTTGTCTTTGTCAGTGTATCTTCGCTTCCATCTGAATCCCGTACAGTCAAGCAGACACTATAGGTCCCTGCAGTATACGTATGCGAAGGGCTGGCACTGCTAGAATCTACACTCCCATTACAATCAAAATCCCATCTATATGTAAGTGGCTGATCATGACCAGTGGAACTGTTACTGAATTGCACATTAGATGGAGCGCTCCCTGTTACCGGAGTTCCGGTGAAGTTTGCAAGTGGGCTGGAGTCAGAGATATTGGCTGTTGTCGCAGCATAACGCAAGGAACCTGTATTATCAGTAGCTCTAAGCGTTATGTTATATACACCATCTGCATTAAATATATGACTCATTGTTGGAGAAGAGGATGTATATTCATATGTTCCATCGCTCCCTATGTCCCAGTCATAACTCACGATGCAACCTTGTGAAGCTGAACCATCAAGCGTAATCAACTGTCCTTCCACGCCTGCATACGATGACCCTGCATCCGCAGCAAATGATACAGGCGAAGCTGTTAATGAAATATTTACTGTTTCTGCATCTCCCGAATCCGCACTAATAAGTACACTCCCGCTGTAACTACCCGCAACAATGCCAGTAAGATCCACCCCGACATCTAATGCCAAAGAACCAGATACCGAAACAGACCCCGATGTAGCGGATAGGGTTATCCAACTATCGCTAGTGGTAGCAGTCCAGTTAAGGATTGCGTTGCCGTTGTTTGCTATATCTATACTCTGCAATGCGGGAGCTGCACACAACTGGTCGGTGTAATTAAGAGATAAGGGGGACACCGCCATATGCGTATATGAGTCCAGCCCAAACACCTCTACATGTCTGGAAGTCAACGATGCAACATATAGTTTATTAGCGCTTCCCAGAGCCATGCCCAACGGCGTTCTGAGAGGATTTACATCGTCATACACAGCACCCAGATACGTCCCAGTCGGGTCATAAACGAGGACCACATTATGAAATGTATCTGATACATAGATGCGGCCCTGGGTACCGACTTTAAGGTGCTGCGGCCTAAACATCTGACCTATCATATTTCCGTAATGACTAAATCCCCTGATATATGCATTATTCAAATTAAACACCTGGACCCTCGCACCATCCTTGGAGTTACCGTAGCGGTCCGTATTTAACTGATGATCGAGAACAAATATCTCACCTGATGAGATCTCTATTGAAGTAGGTTTGTGAAATTCACCGTTCCCACTTCCCGAATAACCAAAGAAGCCGTGATATGATCCGTCAGAGTTGTATATTTTGACAGTATCGCTCTGCGTATCTACAACGTATATCAGTCCCGATGTGTCCACGGCTATGTCAGTAGGCTGCAGAAATTCTCCTGCACCAGCGCCTAGATTAAATAAAAAACTCAGATCAGACCCATACACGGCAACACTTCCGTTTTCTTTATTGCCGATATAAATCCTTTGACTACCGTCTAACGTAACACTGATAGGCTTATGCAAGCCGACAATCTCATTTATTAATGTTCCGCTCTGGCTGTAAATCTGCACCCTGTTCCGGGTGGATTCCGCCACATAAATATTACCGGAATCATCAAGAGCCACCGACATAGGTGCATCGATATTGTCCGTGACAGGAGTAAGTCTGTCATAAGCCGGCATTTGCGCTGATGCAAGACCGGCACAAACAAGCAGCACTGCAACCATGAGTGAATAAATCCTGAATAGGCAACTGCCTTTAATTTTGTATTTCATTATGCAGCCTCATTAATAAACGCATTACGCATTAAACATCCTTTATTCTTCAATTTACTTTTTGTCTTGCGGCCTTTCTTAGCAGGGATGTACCTTTGACTGCCCTACTACCTTCGGCTGAACATATTTTTTCTTTTTCATTTCACTCCTCCTTTTTATTCAATTAATAACATGTGTCATCAGAAATATTCCAAACTGGCATTGTCACGAATGCCTCGTTGCTGTAAGGCGACATATCCGAAGCCCTGAAAGCCCTAACTCGATATGTGTATGTTTTCCCAGATTGCACCCCTCTCTTGTCAATAAACGATATGACATCCGGCGCGAGAGTAGCTATCTTTGAGTAGCGCCCGTTCCACATCATCTCTTCAACTTCATATCCGTCCTCGTCTGTTGCATTATCAGTCCAGTCAAGCTGAACTACCATTGAATTAAGCGCCGCTGCAGTAAGACTTGTCGCAGATGCCGAGTACATCAGGTCACAGGATACTCCGCTGTAAGCAGTGTCCCATCCGCATGTTGCGGTCTTGTTGGCCCTGACACGATAGCAATAAACTGTTTCCGGATTCAACGTCGGATCACTATAGAAAACCGCATCAGCTGGGGCAATGCTGATTTCTGTAAAATTACTACAGCCTGCACCCTGACACCTTTCCACCTTAAATCCAGTCTCATCCATAGTATTATCTGTCCATGTCAGATCTGCCTGAATATCGGTAACTGCCGTAGTCAGAAAACCTGAAGGGGACACAGGGGTGAATGTAATGTCCGATGCCTCATTGGAATATGCAGTATCCCAAAGGTTAGTGAATACATAGCATGCCGACTGTTCTTCCGCACCTGCTGTAACAACCGGATTGCCGGTAGTAAACGAAACATTCTTCATAATTTTAATTTCATTGATGACAGCCATTTGCGAATATTGTTTTATTGCAATACGCATATTCGGATCAGAGTGTGCGCTCGTCTCTTTAATAAGTGTCCAGTTACTGTAGGCACCGCCATTAATATAATATTTGGCACCTGAAGACTTGAGCACAACCATAAATTCATATGTCGTGGATGCCGCATATGGCTGTGTATTAGGCCCGGTATGGCTCCCCTTCTCGTATGTTGTTATGACGTAGTTATTAAAATATAAGCCGTGTGCAAGCTGATCGAAATACGCACTCGATGTCTGGTCCATTTCCCATCCCGCCATAAAGTGATTATTGCCCATAGTATCTGCGGAGATATCGACCTTCATGTAAAATGCCTTATTAACGGCCCTGCTAAATGTCTGCTGCGAAATAAGCGCCTTGTCCCAGGCATCGCTCACATCATTAAGAAGGAGCCCGTTATTCTGGGCTATGGAATTATTGGGATCAATTTCAACCCACTTCGAACTATCAATTACAGTACCGGGAAATGCCTCATAAAATTCATAGAGCCTCCCGATATTGCTCGAGCTTGATGCAAGAGGGTTTCCATAGTACATGTATATGTTGTTATTTGAAAGTGTTCTAAACTTAATTGTTGCAGACACACCATCAGTCTTACTGGATATAAAGAAAGGAAGCTCAATCCCGCCTGTTTCGTCATAAAACCTGACGTCACTGAAATCACTCTTCATGTCAGAATCATAATTAACCGTTACATCGGATTCATAATTCGGCATGAAACCAGTGATAGTTAAAGGGGCCCTTCTGGCCCAGCATCCTCCGCCATGGTTAGACAGCCCTTCATTACGTGCCCTGACACGATAGGTGTAGCTCATTGTATTACAAACGGTTGTGTCAGAATATGTTGAATCATCCGGGCCGACTGCTGCAAGGAGTGCAAAAATACTGCATCCGGCACCTTCACATCTTTCAATCTCGAAACCGGTTTCAGAGTCTGTATTATCTGACCACGAGAGATCTATCTGAGTTGTATTCGCCGTAGTCGCTATAAGACCGGCAGGGTCAGAAACCGTAGTTATATCTGATTGTATGCTGCTATATGCTGAGTCCCAGGGACAGCTAGCTGTCTTATACGCCCTCACTTGATATGAATATGAAGTAGCTGCGACAAGACCCGTGTCGCTATATGATGTGCTGTTTGCCCCCATAATCGCGACTTCTATAAAGTTGCTGCATGCGACACCTGCACACCGTTCAATCTTATAGCCGGTCTCATCAGAGGCATTGTCAGTCCATGACATGTCGATCCGTATCTCTGAAACCCTTGTCGCGGAAAGTCCAGTTGGAGCTGCCTTTGCCGCTGTTGTCGTGGCAGATTCATTGCTGTATGCAGATTCCCAACCCGGCGTAAGATGAGCCTTAATCCTGTAATTGTATTCAGTCCCTTCGCAAACAGTCGTATCTAAATAAGAGCGGACATCCGTCAACACCGCATCTATTTCCACAAAGTTACTGCATCCGGATCCGGCACCGGTACATCTCTCAATCTTGAACCCGGTTTCTGCAGCCGTCCCGTCACTCCATGTCAGATTAATGTTTGTGCTGTCAACCACAGTAGCCGTCAGGTTCTGAGGCGCAGGCGGAACCGTTGAGGTCTCAAATTCCAGATAACTGCTTTCCCATGGACAATTCCCGTCTTTATATGCCCAGAGTCTGTAACGATATGTCTCGTTTGTCAGCAGGCCGGTGTCAGTATATCTCTTGGCTGCAAGTGACTGTGCTCCCTGCTGGTATAGCTGTGATATCTCGGATTGAACAAGTGGACGATTGTAGATTCCTACTTCGTCAATTTTACCGTCATAATAATACTGCCCGCTTCGGCCCCTTCGGCCGATCGTCACGTTTCTGTCATCAGTGTTATACGCAATAGATGTCGTAGAAGCCGGCACCCCGTTTTTATAAAATGTAATTCCAGTACCCGGAGTAAATACAGCGGCAATATGCTGCCACTGACCGACATCAACTGTAAAACCCGTTGTCCAAGTTGTATTTCCCGTGAGCACTCTCCATGAATTATTGTAATGCGCAATAGACCACTCGACACCGTCATCATCAGTGCTGATTACATGACGCCATCCTCCGCTTGCGGTGTCAGGATTGACCCACGCTTCCATTGTCACGCCAGGAGAAGTAGCAGACTGGTCAATATTCAGAGAAGTATAGATATTGTCATTTACACCGTCAAAGTTGCCTGCCCGACCGTATTTTCCATACTCTGTCGTAGTTGCTCCACTGTATGAAGTACCATGCTTGTTATTTCCAGAGCTGTCAATTACACCATTGGAGGCCCCATTCCAAAGCGGTTCATCCATATGAAGCACCATAATCTCAGCATGGATTGAATCAAGACTGGTGAGAGACTGAACAGGCGTACATCCTGCTCCCATACAGCGCAGAAGCTTAAATCCGGTTTCATCACCAATAGTATCAGTCCAGTTCAACTCAATCGATGTCTCGCTGACAGTAGATCCAGCAAAATTCGTAGGCGCTGATTTAGAATCTGTAGTTCCTTCAGCAGAGCCGCTCCAGTTGCTGTTCCAGACAGGCCCATCATCTTTTTCAGCCCTCACCCTGAAGTTATATACAGATAACTCACAAAGGGTCGCGTCCGAGTACGATGTCACGTTAGGTCCTACTGAATATGTCGCATCAATAGTGCTAAAATCACAACTCGTACCGCTGCAACGCTCAATCGTGAATGATGTCTCGGACGTTGTGTTATCGTTCCATGTAAGGCCTAAGGTTGATGTATCCGTTGTAGTAACAATAAGTCCATCAGGGGCCGGAACATTATCAGTTAATGCCGCAACTTCATTGCTGTTAGCTGTAGTCCAACTGCAGGCTGTATTTTTATACGCACTTACTCGATACTGATATGTTGTTCCAGGATTAAGCCCCGTATCACGTAGTCGTTTTAAAGGACCAGCCTGAATCCCCATCTCATAATGACTAGCTACTTCCGATGCATTCAGAGGCCTGCTATAAATCGCAACATCATCTATTGTACCGGCGAAGTATTCACTGCCGATGGCTCGCTTTCCTATAACTATATTTGCATCATTTGAATCGTAATAGATAGTTCCAGTAGATGCCATCTGATACCCATTTTTATAGAACTTGACACCTGTAGCAGGATCAAATACTGCCACGATATGCTGCCATTGGTTCAGATCAACACTGATGCCTGTACTAAATATGCTGCTCCCGGTAAATACAGACCAGGTACTTCCATTCCTTAATAAGGACCAGTCATATCCGCCATTTTCGGAGCTAATAACTTGATGCCAACCGCTGCTAGTACTAGTGGGATAGACCCAGGCTTCCATCGTAACACCTGGAGTGCCCGAAGACTGATTGATATTTACCTGTGTTGAAACGTAGTCATTGATGCCGTCAAAACTGCCTCCCCGTCCGTAGTAGCCGCCTGCAATGGTAGTAACACCGTTATATGAAGTCCCGTGGTAATTGTTCCCGGAGGTATCTACTACTTCAGACGCGGCACCAGTCCATGCAAGCTCGTCCATGGCGAGCAGTAATAATGCTCCCGGCTCCATCTCCCATGTTGCGATCTCAACGTAGTTGCTGCAACCAGCACCGGTACACCTTTCGATGGAAAAACCGGTTTCGTCTGCTGTATTGTCAGTCCATTCCAGATTCATTTCAGATTCAGAGACAACAGCTGCAGTCAATGGATCTGGTGCACTCGAAGTGATTGATGGAGTCGAAGCAGATGCTGATGGAGTTGTCCATCCGCTTTGCCATACCGGAGCAATATTACGATCGGCAAGTACGCGATAGCTATACGCTGACCCTTCACATGCTGAAGTATCAGAATATGAAGTGACATTCGCACTAACCGTATCTGTCATATCGACCGTCGTAAAATCGCAGGATGCTCCAGCACATCTTTCAATCGTAAAACCTGTCTCAGTAGATGTATTATCAGTCCATGAAAGATCAATCTGTGTCGTATTATATGGAGATCCAGAAAGCCCTGATGGATCGACAAGGGTCGTGTCCGCTGAAGCGTTGACACTGTATCCAGTTTCCCAGCTGCATACTGCATTTTTATAAGATTTGGTTCTATATGTATATGTCTGAGAAGCATTAAGTCCGGAATCTACGTAGTATCGTGAAGAAAAATTAAGTCCCTGGCTGTAATGATCAGCTATTTCAAAACTGGTCAATGCTCGATTATAAATAGCGAAATCGTCAATTGTACCAAACTGCTGCAGGGTTCCCCAATAATTACCAATAGACCTTACATCCGATGTTGATTTATAACTCGCCGTTCCCACTGGTTGTCCATCGATATAGAACATCGTCGTCGAACCGCTTCCTACCGCCACAAGAGAGTGCCAGCCGTTTGTAAGCGTTGACATATTAAATCCGCTGCTTCTAAAAGAACTTCCATATGTTCCTAGCAGCATTGTCGATCTCTCAACAATAACCTGATGGTCCGCTGAACTGCCGCGGGTAAGAGTATTCCATGCAGAAGTCGAAGGCAGTGGATAGGAGAACCAGGTTTCTATACTCCAGTCCGCCCCAATGTCAATACTACCAACATCTATATAATGTCCGTTTCCGCTAAAACTCCCGGCCCTTCCAGTATTTCCGCCAGCAACCGTACTAGCACCACCTACTGCAACTCCATGATTCCCGTTGCCGGAGCTGTCTATAACTTCACCGGCGGAGCCATTCCATGATGCTTCATCCATATTCAAAAGAATGACCGGCGTAATGTTAGCAGAGTCCACTACTGCTATTTCTGTAAAATCAGTATCCAGCGTGCAGGCAACAGCCGCGCCTGAACAACGCTCAATTTTATATCCGGTTTCATCATTTGCTGTATCAGTCCATATCAACCCGATCTCCGCTTCAGACATTCCTTGAGCAGACAAACTGAACGCTGCCGGGTTAGGAGTTGACGGAGTCGTCACTGAATATTCATTACTGTAAGCCGTTGCCCAACGGGCAGTTCGATATGATTTCACTCTGTATGTGTAATTTCCTGATTCGCAGACGTCCATATCCGTGTATGTATAGACATCTGTACCGACAATAGCAATTTGATCAAAATTTGAACACCCGGAACCTGAGCAACGCTCAATAACAAACCCCTCTTCAATCGATGTCGTATCAGTCCATGACAACTGCACTTCCGTTGTACTTACCACTGTTGCAATAAGGTCTGTCGGTGCAGTAGGAGTGGTAGTTGTTACTTCCCTTTCAACCCACCTTGATGTCTCTCCTGAATTAGTAAAGGTCCTGATTCTGTAGCAGTAACTTGCCCCGATATTCAACGTAGAATCAATATGAGACAAAGTCCCGGGAAGATACGTCTGAATAGGAGTCCATGAACCGGCTGCACTACATATTCCCAGTTTCCGCTCAAGATGATATCCGTCTTCGTTCAGTGAATTGTCATTCCAGAAAAGGTCCACCTGAGTATAGTGCGTAGTTGCTGTAAATGGCGTAGGCGACTGCAGGAAGATGTTGATAATTTTAAATACCGCATAGTCAGCATCACCGTTCAGACTTGTTGTGTAACCGCCTACAAATGCCTCACCGAGAATATTTACATCAATCGCTGCCGCACCGTCAGCGGCTCCAGCACTGCCGTCATAAATAATCCCGCCAGCAAATGATCCGTCATGTTTATACTGGACAGATATTATGTCTGAAGCAGCACCGCTTCCAGTATCACCTGCAACGTGCACATTACCTGAAAGATCGATAGACACACCTACTGCTGTCTCATCAGTACCAGCTCTTGCAAGCGTCCGTTCCCATACAACATTACCCGAGGTGTCATAACGTATAACATGAATTTCATTATTGCCCGAAGCCGCAAGAGTCGTTCCTGCTACCAGCGCATCATTATTCACAAGATCGACAACAACTCCGGCTACGTCATCATCCCCGTCAGCCAAACCGTTAAAGGACTTTTCCCACAATCTGGCTCCGTCCAATGCTGCATATTTAATTGTATAAAAATCTCTATTGCCTGAAGCAGTTATGGCTGTGCCAGCCACATAAATATCACCGAGTGAATCTACTGACAGTGATACGGCCCTATCATCTCCGCTGCCACCAACATTATAAATATCTGTCCATACAACGGTTCCGTCACTACCATCATACATTCTTGTAAAGAAGTCATAGTCGGTGCCATTATGAGTATAGCCCGTCACAATGACATTTCCGGAGGGATCAAAATAAACTGCTGACGGATAATCATTACCGCCACCGTCATATGGTGTTGCCGTCCAGTCAATTGTGCCGTTTGGAAGGTACTTTATTACATAGATATCATCGTCCCAGGCAACATTCTTTCCATAACCGATTACTACAAGATTATTAGATGCGTCCCTGGCAACATCGACGGCAACTGATCGGTCATCATCACCAGCCGGCCCATTATACTGGTCATTCCAAAGCTCAGGCGGTCCCGAAGATGGATATTTTATAGTATAAACATCATTTGTATTTCCACCTGACGCAATACTGAACAGGCGGGAATACCCGGAGACGAGTACATCATTGTTGTTGTCAACCATTAAAGTCGACGCCATGTCCATATCATTCTGGTCACTGTCGTATCTGGCACTCCACGTTACACTCAAGGAATTCTGGTCAAGCTTCACAGTGTAGTAATCAAACTGACCGGCAATGGAATAACTGTATCCCGTAACCACCGGTGCATGGTCAGGGCCTGTCGAAAGTGCCTTCAGATAATCATCACCACTGTCTGCCCCGTCATATGTGTATGTTAGCGAAGGAGACGTAAATGAAAATATTGTCGTTACTGCAGAAACCTCATTACTATAATATGAATAGCCATCAGTCGAATTATACGCTCTCACTCGGTAGTAATACCTGGTATCAGGCGCAGGGCTCATATCATTATAGGTTGTTACGTTCGCCAATACTGTGTTAATTTCCGCATATGTGCCGAACTCTCCAATTTTTCTCTCTATACTGAACCCGTCCTCAATCGTGGAATTGTCACTCCAGTCGAGCGCAACATGTGTCGTAGTCTGCGTAGCAGCAATAAGGCCTGTCGGTGGATTAAGCAATCCCGGGTCATATTTAATAGCATAAAAATCATAATCTAATGCGCCGGCTGTCCACATATCAGACCAACCTGCAACAATCACTTCTCCCGAAGGACCAACAGCTATTCCAGCTGGCCTGTCGTCTTTGTTTGCAGTTCCGTCATAAGCCTTCTGCCAGAGAAGCGCCCCATCACTTTTGTTATATTTTAATGTCAGAAAATCATCATGGGCCGCTACAACTTTATGGGAGTACCCTGTTACAAACAAGTCTCCTGATTCATCAACTGCAATAGACACTGCATGGTCGTTATCACCGTTTGTAGAATTGTGTTTGTCACTCCATGCAACAACTCCGTTGCTGCCGTTATATTTAATCGTGTATAGATCATGCGCACTCGTCAATTGGAACGAATAACCGGTTATATATATGTTATCGAATGAATCCACGAACATGTCCGCAGGCTCATCATCAAATCCGCCGTCAAGCGTATCTTCCCATGCTACAGTACCGCCAGCTGAGTTATATTTGACGGTATAAATATCTTTGTTAGTTCCATTATAAGAGACACCTGTTGCTATAACATTGCCACCGGAATCTATTCTCAAAGCCACACCCTTTTCGTCCCCGGACGCGGCCCTTGTTTTTTCCCAGATCAGACTGCTGTCAAATCCATATTTAATAGTGAGCATATCGAAATCGGCACTCGCATTACGGGATTGTCCAGTAACCGCCAGCCCGCTTGTCCCTGCTGTAATTGCCATAATCCGGTCATGATCATTTGCCGCGCCATTATAACTTTTCGTCCATATTGGCGTTCCATCAGGATTAGGCCCGTTAGGTCCGTATTTGACGATCATATAGTCATCCGCCCCAGATGTCCCCTGTGAATTTCCTGCGACATAAACATTATTCAAGCTGTCAATCGCTATCGCAGTTGCATGGTCGGTCCCGTTCATGGGAGCGTTGAAAGTATGCTGCCACAATACTGCTCCGTCTGCTCCGTTATACTTGATCGTGTGAAAGTCGTAGTTTGTTCCGTTCCATGCATACCCGGTTACTATAATGTTATTGGCCGAATCCAGGGCAAGTGCCGTAGCCTGATCATCGCCGCTGGCATTATCATAAACTTTGCTCCAATGGACTCCACTTCCATCAGATTTAACCTTTGCTGTATAGTATGCCTTTGTCCCCGGCTGCTCTGTAAACCCTGCAATATATACATCGCCAGCATCGTCAACAGCCATCATATTAGCCTGCTGTTTGGAAGTCAGTGCATCTCCGTACTCCCATGTCACATCCCCACCAGCGCCATATGCCAGGTAAGGAACGGCAATCGAGCCAACAAAGACTACAAGCCAAAATAGCACAAACAGAAGATACAAAGACTCCGGTTTGCAAGCTACCAGACAGCTTTTCACACTTATCTTCTTTCTTGCCTTTTGCTCTTTAGTCATAATGTCCATTGCCTGCATATTACTCATTTCATGGTCCCTGATCCGCAGTTAAATATTTAATATTAACAGTCTTCCTCAAATTACCACGGCGAAACATTGTTCCACCGTTGATCTGTCCAGCTGCCTCCATTGGCAGCGCTCGACTCATGGCAAGCCCATGAAGTGTTTGAACTTCTCGGGTATCTTTTGCTTCCGTAGCTGCCGATCGATCCGCCCGACACGTTGAGTCCCTGATGATTATAATCAAGGCAGTTTGTCCTTAGCAGTCTCGGCAAGCCGGAGCTGTGAGGTTTATGACACTTGGCGCATGGCCATGAGTGCTCAGCATTATTACCCCACCCCTTTACAGACTCATGTATTCTGTCTTTCGTCTTGAATGCTGTATTTTTATTAATACCGTCAGTCAAATGGCCTTTCTGGTGGCACCTGAGACACAAACCTGCAAACTGTGTCTCATCTTCGATAATCCTGTTTCCGCCAAACGTACGACGGTCAGTCCACCAGTTGATAATCGGGTTCCTGACGCCGCTGGAACCTCTTATGATATTCGGAACATCCTCTTTATAAGGGGATGTCAACCATGTACCTTTTAACATAGGTACCGCATACTGCTGGTCACTTCCGAGAGTCGGGCTTATGCCGTGAGGATCATGACACGGGGTACAAAGGCCATTGATCGTTCCCATAGGGGTGTTCGACAGCGGTGAAGAGACATTTAAATGACCGCCAACCGTAGTCTTTCCAGCGCGATAGGGGAATCTTATTTTCATGCCCGTTGTTCCACCACCGAAGCGTGATGAGTCATCGTAGGACAAAATTGGTGCCGATGCACCGAAAGTAGAACTGTATCCCCAGGGCTTAGCACCTGCTATATCCGTTTCGTGACAGTCAAAGCACAATCCGGCACCCGCATTATACGGATTGACTGATGCTCCATCGGGATTTGCCGCCGGCTTATACGTCATCAGGTAGCCGCCTTTTCCTGCCTGGGTCTCTTTCAAGTTAGCTCCATTGTAAGTCCCGTTAAAAGTCATATAGCTCGATGTTGTGCCTGATGCCTTCGAACCGTGAGAACTATGGCAGTCATAACACTGAATGCCTTCGGTACCGTTTCTCGTATTTGTTATCGCCGCATCTAATCCGTTAGTAGCATCCCACCCTCCTTCATTAGCAACTGCGTTGCCGTGTGCAGAAAAGGCCTTTGTGATATTCTTCGGAGCAGCATTTGGTTCTGAAGTATATTTACCCCACGTCGTTGTACCAGTCTGTGAATACCTATCACCGATACTCGTGCCGTCCCATGCATACTGTATAGGAGATTTGCAGTCGGGATTATCCGGGTCTACTATTCCGAAAGGTTCAGTATCCTTATTCTGGTCGCTGTGGCATCCAATGCAAACCTGTGTCACCTTAGAAACTTCTGCTCTCTCGTCAACCGTACCGATTTTGCTAGTCGTAAATGTGACTGCCGTCGTTCCGTCCTGATAGACTGTCGGACGCTGGCCCGGGCCCCAGATAACGAGGTCGACTTCTCTTCCAGAATCATTGGTATGTGTCAAATAGTTGTATCCTGAGTGATAGGCTACGTTGATTAGTCCTACGTCAGTAGCTTCCCAGTGACATGCGTAACAGTGCTTATTCGTAAGAGTCGCACCCTGCACATGATGAGAATTCGAATTAAACTGGCCGATTATGTCCATTCTGCCTTTTATCGTACCGTTATGACACTTTGTACAGTCTCTCGGCAATCCAAACGCAGTGTGTCTCGGCACAGGTCTGTTCGCATGGCATGTATCACATGCCTTACCGGAGCCATGACTGTCGGTCCATCTGTGTTCGTGACAAGTTGTGCATATCCGTCCGGCATTATGCCCGTCACCATAATCAAACCTGTAGTGCTGCTTGGCTTCAGAATGGCAGACATTGCATATACCGTCATATGGCGCTTGTGATCTTGCATAGTCGAGCCCGGATTGTTTTCTCGTAAAGACAACATCCTTCTGGGCTGTCGGTATTCCATATGTACCATCAGATTCAGTGGATACTTTGTCCTGAATCATATATATATTACTGTCACCATGCGGATCATGGCAGTCCCAGCAGAACTTGCCTCCCTTCCAAACAGGCGTGCCGGATGCAACACTTGCCTCATACCCTGCATAATGCTTGTACCCGAAGTGGACTGACGTCGCTTTGGCAGTATCCGCGACTCTGTGTCCAGTCCCGGGATCATACCCTAGCTGATACTGGGAACCAGTATGGCA
>PJEL010003354.1_pt1 | contig 13794 bp, 11 predicted proteins | sample 1853271 | NCBI WGS metagenome assembly PJEL01 (sample SAMN08108733, study PRJNA415343) | Invertebrate metagenome, whole genome shotgun sequencing project. | host: Globobulimina | place: Sweden: Gullmar Fjord | collected 2015-08 | reverse complement strand
CTCGAAATAACGGAATCAAGCTATGAAAAAGTTATCTAAAATCCTTCTATCGAGAACCGCGCTTTTAGGAACGATGAGCCTAGGAGCAATGTTGGCAGCATCGAGTGTTGTCTCTGCTGCTGAACTAAACATCACTCATTACAATCCGGGTGAAAATGCGATATTCCCCGCAAGCTCTGTGTTGGTGGCTGGTGAGAAGGAAGTGATTTTGTTTGATGCGCAATTTAGCGTCGCAGATGGGCAAAAGCTGGTGGATCAAATCAAAGCGACTGGCAAAGAGTTGTCGATGGTTTACATCAGCAGCGGCGACCCAGATTTCTACTTTGGCTTAGAACCGATTGTGGCGGCGTTTCCAAACGTCGAGATCGTAGCTAGTGAAGCGGTTGTTGCACATATCAAACGCACTAAAGATGCAAAGCTCGAATACTGGGGGCCAATCTTAGAAGGCAACGCACCGTCTAAAGTCATTGTTCCAACCGTGCTTAACGACACTACGTTGAGCATAGAAGGTGAAGCTATCGAAGTGAGAGAAATCAATACACACCAAGCTTACCTGTGGGTTCCATCTGAAAAGACCGTGTTTGGTGGTGTGTCGGTGTATAGCGGTGTGCATGTATGGATGGCAGATACTGCATCGAAAGAGATTCGTAGCCAGTGGGCACAATCATTAGAGCGTATGAAAGAACTTGAGCCTGAAGTTGTTATTCCGGGTCACTACTTAGGTGAAATGCCAACGGGTACTAATGGCGTTCAATTTACATTGGATTACGTTGCTGACATCGAAGATGCGCTGGTAAGTACAAGTAAACCAACGTCTGTTGATATCAGTGATTACATGAAGACAGCTTACCCGCAATTTAAGGCAACTGAAGGCGACCTAGAACTGGGTGCCAAAGTGTTGAGTGGTGAGATGGAGTGGCACTAAGTTCATTATCTCGGTTGTATCTCAGAAAAGCTTGAAGATTGTGTGCTAGATTTAAGGTGATACACAACTGGAGATATCGATGATCTGGCTTTCGGTGAAGGTACTACAGATTGGACTTGTCTACGGATACAGGAAGTATCAAAAAACGAAAAGAGCGCCAGTTTAGGGGCTCTTTTTTTGTTTTCCAAGTAAAGCCATTTTATGTTGAGTCGGATTGAAAGAAAAACCGCCATTGTCCGGTTTAATAGTCAGTATCTAAATTGACTCTGAAATGTCACATCATCAATAAGCGAATTTATGTTGAAAATCGAACCCATTACCCCTCACATCGGTGCTCGTATTCATGGAGTCAATCTCGCGACATGCAGTGCGACTGAACTTGATGAGGTTTATCAGGCGCTTGTAACCCATCAAGTGATTTTTCTGGATGATCAAACCCTTTCGCCAGAGCAGCATTTGATGATTGCACAGCGATTTGGAAAGCTCGAACCGGCGCATCCGTTTTTTCCTCGCGTCGAACATGTACCTCAGGTGAGCGTGATAGAAACAACGCGTGGCAATGCTCCGATGGAAAGTTATTGGCATACCGACTTAACCTGGCGAAAATTGCCATCGAAAGCGTCGTTGTTGCATGCCCAACATATTCCAAGCGTAGGCGGGGATACGATTTGGTGTTCGATGACTGCTGTGTTTGATTCGGTAGATGAAGACATGAAAGTAAAGCTGAGAGGCTTATCAGCGACTCATTCGCTGGTGGCTTTTGAAGGTATAGAGTCGGATCAGATTGAGCTTGATTGGCACAAGTCGTTAATCAAAACGGCTCAGGAAAACCCCCCAGTGATTCACTCGGTTGTTCAAATTCATCCTGAAACGGGTAAAGAGACGCTCTATATCAATGAACAGTTTACTCGTTATATCAACGAGCTCGACCGACAAGAGAGTGATGTTTTACTTAACCAACTGTTCGAAATTGCACGACGCCCTGAGTTTCAAGTTCGTTTCAAATGGGACAAGGGAACAATGGCTATTTGGGATAACAGAGTAACGCAGCATTACGCGGTAATTGATTACGGCGACACACCAAGAAAAATGCACAGAGTCACGGTGACCTAGCTTACGTAAGTTTTGGGTAAATTGAGGCCAAGTCGAATACGACTAAATATTTTGACTCATAGGTCAATGTGATTTATTTTTAGCGCTAATGTTCAACTCAATACAAATAAGGAGGATTTTTATGAAAGTGTGTAAATTTAACTTTGCGCATATTTTTTGGTACGACCAAAACTCAAGTTTTAACACTATCGTGCTGCGATAACCAAAACTTGAGCGAAGCATTTAAAACTAAACTTCTATAGAGTTTCTTCACTCTAGTTTACTTGGTTGTTGTCAGCAAATGACGACAGCGCATCCGTGCGCTTGAAACTTGAGTAAACAAATGACTACATTAATATCTACATCATCCATTTCTTACGATCTAACATCATGCCGCCTATTTGATGGGCTTTCTTTTACCATTAAAAAGGGTGACCGCATTGGCCTAATTGGCAGCAATGGATGTGGGAAAAGCACCTTACTACGTCTATTAAACAAAGATTTACCTGACTCTATCGGCAGTGTGTCTTTTGCTTCTTATGCTGAAGTCGCTCTTATTGAGCAACATCTGCCTAAACGCCTGTTGAGCATGTCGATGCTTGATGCTGTTATCGATAATCTCCCATTTGAGATCCAACTCTCTGAGCAATGGCGCGCTCAAATCATCTTGTCTAACTTAGGTTTTGACGAAAGCTATTGGGGTCAGTCAATTGAGACCTTAAGTGGTGGTCAATACGCGCGAGTCTTGGTGGCAAGAGCCTTAATTGTCGAACCTGATGTTCTACTGTTAGATGAACCGAGTAACCACTTAGATTTGCCAACCTTGCTTTGGTTAGAGCAATTTCTGATGGATTGGAAAGGCACCTTTGTTATGGTGTCACATGACCAAAGGCTACTCGACCATGTGACCAATTGTACTTGGGTGTTACGTGACAAAAAGCTGCAATACTTCAGCCAAACCTGCACTGAAGCAAGAAAGGCGCTAGAAGAAAAAGACCGCGCTGACGCTGAAAGACAAGAGGTGGAACAAAAAGAGATCAACCGCATAGAAAAGAGTGCACAGCGATTAGCTATTTGGGGTAGGGATTTCGATAACGAAGGCCTAGCACGCAAAGCCAAAAGTATGGAGAAACGTGCAGCTGGTTTACGAACGACCATGACGCGTTTGGATACGATTGAACCATGGACGCTAAGCCTCTCTGGTGAGTCAATGAAAGCTAACCGCTTACTTGAATTAGCATCGGTGCCAATAGCAGCCGCGCAAGATCAAGCGCCTTTGTTTGAAGTTCTGTTCCAGCAGATAAAAAGCGGTGACCGAGTCGCTATTTTAGGCAAGAACGGCGCAGGTAAGTCTTCATTGTTGAAGGTGTTATGGGCAAGCTATCAAGCCTCTCAACTCGAAGGTAATGGCTACTTCCACCCTCAAGCCGAAGTGGGTTATTACGATCAAAGCTTGAACCAATTGTGCGATGAGCACTCATTAATAGACTCTCTGTACCCGTTTTATCCTGTGTCGCAGGAAGCAAGAAAAATGGCTCTGATCAGTGCTGGTTTTTCTTATGAAAGACACGATCAAAAGATCGCAGAATTAAGCGGTGGCGAGCGCTCTCGTTTACTGTTTGTCGGGCTATCTTTGGCTAAATATCACTTCTTGTTATTGGATGAACCAACGAACCATCTTGATATTGAAGGTAAGGAAGAGTTAGCGCATTGCTTAAGTCATTTTGAAGGAGGGCTGTTGTTGGTCAGCCATGATCGAGAACTCATCGAGAGTTCATGTAATCGATTCTGGTATATCAATGATGGTCAGCTGGTGGAAATGACTTACTTAGATGCGGTTTATGAGGCCATGTCTGTCGGTAATCAAGTCGTTAGCTTAGAGGCGAGTGAGACAGCGCCAAGCTCGGTGTTGTTGTCCAAATCTGAGTTTAGCGAAAATCACCACTCAAATACGGCACAAAACGATGAAGAGTTGCTTTTGGAAAGGCTGTTGGAGTTGGAAGAGTTACTGACACAAGACCAGTCTCGAAAAGCAAAACATCAAAAGCCAGATCTTCAACAGAAATGGCAGCAAGAAATAGTAACTATCAATATGAAATTGGAGCTTAGTTAGCTTTACATATCAGTTAGTTTTACATATCAATTAGTTGCGTGTGTTAGTTTGCTAAACTTCTTGGTTAGCTACGCTCGCCAGTTGATTCGATATAACATTGATGAGTTGTGCGTTCTCGGTTGTGATCGCTGAGCACGTATAACCAAAGGGTCTTTATCTATTCAGAATCGGCCAAAGGTTCTTTAGTTATTCTGAATCCGCTAAAGGCTTTTGTTACTTTTATCAGTATTTAGACTGACTCCAAATTCAAGTTTAAAAGCAAAAACCTTGATATATATTTGATTGAAACCTCATTGCTCGGAGGCGATGTGTAATATAATCCGTGACAAAATATAAGAACAAAAGTTAATTCATAGAATTTGTAAACGTTAGGGCTTAGTTAATAAAGTATTCCGTATGAACGCTATTCGCAAAGTTTATCAGTACGCAGAACCAAACCTTACTCTCGTCGGATGGATGGGCTTTGTCGGCTTTCCGATCTATTACGTTGTATGGGAGTTTTTGTTCCCTCAACCCTATGAAAACCTATCGCTGCGTCTCGCTTGTTCTGTATTATTCTTCGGTATTATTTTTCGTAATCGTGTCCCTTTTGACTGGCGCAAATACCTTCCTGCTTATTATCAAGTTGCGATAACCCTCTGCTTACCGTGCTTCTTCTTCTACATGCTGCTGATGAACAATTGGTCCAACGTTTGGGTCATGTCTTTCATGTCGGCCATATTCCTGCATATCTTGTTGGTGCACGTGACTAAAGTTATGTTCGCTCAGACCTTTGCTGGAATCGGAATTGCGACGTTTTGTGCTTGGGTAGCACAGGGCTTCTATCTAGAACTCACAATGGACTGGACGCATGTGCCAATCTTTTTGTTTATCTACTTATTCGGTAACTTGTTCTACTTTCGCAATCAGGTGGAACACGAGAACAAGGTGTCATTGGCGAAATCTTTTGGGGCTGGTATTGCCCATGAGATGCGAAACCCATTAAGTGGCTTGTTGACCTCTATCGATGTCATGCAGTCCATCTTGCCTAACCCCAAAAGTGGCGACCATAAAAGGCAATACGCGCTGAGCAATGAAGACGTTATTCAGTTGCGTGAGGTGGGTGATGAGGCGATGGAGATCATCCACTCAGGTAACGAGACGATTGACCTGTTGCTGACTTCAATTGATGAAAACCGCGTATCTCGTTCAACGTTCAAAAAGCATTCAGCGCAAGCGGTGGTTGAGGATGCAATAGACAGCTTTAACTACAAGCGTTCAGCCGATAAATCTGCGATATCTTTAGATGTACAAAGCGATTTTGATTTCTTGGGCAGTGATACCTTGCTGAAGTACGTCATGTATAACTTGTTCAAGAACGCATTCCATCATCGCAGCCCAGAAGATTTTCATATTCATGTCACGATGTGTAGCGATGAAGTGACTAATCAAATCATGGTCACAGATAACGGTGCGGGTATTTCAAGCGAGTTGATTCGACGCATTTTCCAAGATTTTTACACCACGGGCCAGTCGGGTAATTACGGACTGGGTTTACCATTTTGTAAGAAGGTGATGCGTTCGTTTGGTGGTGAGATTAAGTGTCAGTCGGAAGTGGAACAATGGACGCAGTTTACGATGACGTTCCCATCTTTGACTTCAAATACAGTGAAAGAGATCAAGAGTGAGCTCACTAAGCTGAAGACTGTATTGATGGTGAGCGACCAGAAGATTCTGACCAGTAAAATGACCGAAATATCGCGTTTTATGGGCTTTGAACTCGCTATCTTAGATGTCGCATCTGCGCTTAAGAACAAGGAATACCAGTTCGAATTCGATCTGATTTTCGTTGATATGGAGAGCTTGGACTTACGAGCCAGTTGCCTAGAGAGGATTGAGTCACTGCTTTCGTTCACTGAAGCGCGAATCATCTATTTGTATGAGCATCATCCTATTAAGCGTGTACGTAACGTTTCTTTCGAGCCTATTTGGGTGGAAACACAAGTTTGGCTACTCAATACCAAAGCGACCATCGACCGCTTACTTTTCGATTCCAATTACGTGATGCCAGCTACGCCTACAAAACCGCTAGAGGCTGCGAATAAGCGAACGATTATGGTGGTGGATGACAACGAGTCTTTGCGCCGTTTTACTGCGATGTTATTGGAAAAGCAGGGTTTTGATGTTGTGCAGAAAGAAGATGGCCAACAAGCATTAGACGCTTTGGATAGCGACGAGATCGACTTGATCCTCATGGATATCGAGATGCCGGTCATGGATGGTGTGGAAGCTTCTCGCCGAATTCGAAGTGCCAATAAAGCGTACTCTTCGGTGCCAATTATTGCTCACACGGGGGACAGTTCGCCAGTCACTTTAGAGAAAATGGAATCGTCAGGCATGTCAGACTTTATTGTCAAACCGGCAGATAAGAACCGATTGTTCGATAAGATTGCTCACTGGATTTAGTGATTGCTATAGGTTGAAGCGCACGGCCATTTTGTCAGTGAACACAAACACAAGAAAGAGCTCAGCGAATTGCTGGGCTCTTTTTGTTTAGCGACATGATAGCGTCCATTCAGTCCTGCCGTTTGTTGTTTATAGAATGGGTGTGTACAGAGTTATACGAACTCTAACTCTGGGTGATGGTACGCTTCGTGACAAACCGTGAGCACATGGTCAATGTCTCGCGGTGTCAGGTCGGCATTCACTGAAAATCGGATGATGTTCTTGTTCTTGCCCGTAGCGGGGCGGCAGAACACTGCACCGAACACATCACGTTCTTCAAGGAAATCGCGTACTCGCTCTGTATTCCTCTCATTACCGCACTCCAACGCAACGATTTGAGATTCGCTACGGATGTTAAAGCCAATCCGCTTGAGGCCTGTGGTGAGCGATTTAGAGCGTTCAAATAATGCTTTTCGTTTATCTTCTGCACCTTTAATCACCTCCAAGGTTTTCTCCAAACGAATCACTTCTTGCGGCAACACGGTTGAGCTAAAAATCGCAGGGTATGCGACAAACGGCAAGGTATCTGAGAGCTGTTTAGGCCCGAGGATTGCGCCTGCGCGATAAGCAAAGGTTTTGGCCAAGCTGACGGTGATAAAGTCGACTTGATTAGTGAGCCCAAGAGCCTGCACTAAGCCAGCACCATTCTCTCCATGAGTGCCCAGTGAATGCGATTCATCAACGATGACGGCGCAATCAAACTCTTGCGCCATTTCGTAGATGTCGCGGAGTGGGGCAATGGTGCCTATAGTGCTGTAGACCGAGTCGACGACAATCACACCAGAGCCATGACGTTCCAGTTGTTTACGTAAGTGACTCATATTGTTGTGCATAAATGGATGGGCGATTGCACCGGCAGCTCGAATGCCTTCCCATAGTGACATGTGTGCAAAAAAGTCGATATATACAGGCGTATCTGGCGGACAGATAGTTTGAAGTAACCCAATATTGGCCGCCCAGCCAGATTGAGAAAGCAAGCAACTTTCCATTCCCACATAGCTCGCGAGTTCGGTTTCAAACGCAGGTTTAGACTCTTCATCTTGCAGGAAAATGGCTGACATCACCACGTTGTCATCGTGTTTACTGATCGCCGCTTGGTGAGCTTGTTGGATCGGCTTGTTGTGTGACAGGGCTAGGTAATCATTGCTCTGCATCACAACAGCGTTGCACGGTGGACGTTTACCCAAAACCAAGTGTTTCTGGCTTTGGTTCTGGGTAATCAGGTCTTGAATATAGAAGTTCAAGCGTTCTTCAATAAAGGAAGGTAATGGTTTTTTTTTGGTTTTATCACTCATAATAGTTCTCTTCAAATACAGGATAACGCCAGCGCTGACGGCTGTATATTGACGACAAAAAGTGAGGTGTCATTAGCTAAGTTGCATAATTTTGTGGGTGCTTGCAAACTCAGTATTTATGGGTTTTGAGGCGAGTGAATTTCCTTACGGTACGGGGCTTTAGCCTAGGTTTAATCGGAATAATAGCCTCTTCCTTTATGACAAATAGCTATGAAAAAGTTATCAATAAAAGCGATCAAAGAAGGCCATGATAAAGTCGAAGTCAAACAACTAATACGCACCAATGATGAGCAAATCAGATAGGGTAAGGCTAACCGTTCATGCATTGGCGGATAAGCCTAATCAAGTCATCCAACTGTTGCTTGGCTTCTCCCTCAAGCGAATAACCAAAATTGATGCGTAGGCAGTTGCTGTAGAGATCGAGCGTGCTGAACAGATGTCCGAGCCTGATATCAAGATTCTGTTTAGCTACCGCTTGAGCAAAAGTTTGCTGGTTCAAATTTGGGATTTGCAACCAGAGCACCATGCCACCCTGTGGGTTACTTATCTTCACGTCTGGAGGAAGATGTTGGGCTAAATAACTTAGGTATTGCTGGCGCAACGAGAGGATCTGAGAGCACCTTCTTCTAACATGCTTTGCGTATTGGCCAGATTCGATGAAGTCAGCAACCGCAAGCTGAGTGGGTAGGGCAACACCGTAGCTCGCGGCAGAAAATTGAGCCTTGTACTCATCAATGTACCTTCCCGGTAAGCACCAGCCTAAACGGTAACTTGGCGACAGGCTTTTCGATACCGAACCACACCACAGCACGTATCCACCTTTGTCATAGTATTTTGCAGGCAATGGTGTGTGTGATGAGTAAGAGAGCTCTAGATACACGTCGTCTTCAATGATTGGTACTCGATAGTGATTCGCCAATTCAGCCAGTTTTTGTTTTTGACTAGCAGACATATTGATCCCCTGAGGATTCATATGTGAGGTACAAAAGATAGCGGCATCCACACGTTTATTTTTCAGGTGTGTTTCCAGTTGTTGTAGGTCGACACCATCATCCAAAGACGGGATCTCAATGATCTGGCGCGACATCTTGCCAAGCAACTCCAAAATACCGTTAAAGCAAGGAGAACTGATGGCAATGGTGTCACCTTCTTTGGTACACGATTCAAGAGCAGCTTTAATTGCCGACATGCAGCCAGCAGTGATCACCATTTCGTCCGGTGAAAAGTGCACATCGAGCTTGGCGAAGTGGGTCGATAAAGCCTGTCTTAACATCGGCTCGCCCTGTGTATCTGGATAATGGTTGAGTCTGTTACCCATGCGTTTGATAGAGCGACGGAAACTACGTTCTAGTTCTACAATCGATTGTTCATCATTGGTGGTGCTAGAGACCCCTAAAGGCCCATTGATAGAATTGTGAGTCGATGAAGTTTGTCTAACTCTGGAAACCTTACTTTCAAACTGTGCCCACTCAGGCGTTGAATGAACAGGCTTGTGAGGCGAGACAAAATAGCCCGCTTGCGGTCGAGAATGAATCCAACCCTGTGATTCTAACTCTTGGTAACAGCTCACTACGGTCGACATGCTGATGGCTTGTTGTTTAGCTAATTGACGCAGCGAAGGCATGCGCCCACCTTCGGGTCTTTTCCCTGTTTCAATCTCATCAATAAATTGATTAGCAAGCTTTCTGTAGATACTCATGGTCACGACTGTTGTCAACTGTACTGGTTTTTATTGTAAAAATTGTATCTGTACTGGTTTTATTGATCAAGGGATACTCTTTCAAAACAAAGGAGGGGTCAGTATGAAAAGAAATGATTTGTTGTTAGCGGTGTTCGTGATGGCAATTTGGGGATTCAATTTCTCGATGATAAAGATGGGTGTGACCAATGTTCATCCGTTGTTGGCAACGGCCGCGCGTTTCTCGCTAGCGGTGATTCCAGTGATATTTTTTGTGGCGAGACCTAAGGTCGCTTGGCGTTATTTAGTGAGTTATGGCTTTGTATTTGGTGTGGGCATTTGGGGCATGGCTTCATGGTCAATCACCGCTGGGCTCTCATCGGGGCTTTCATCGGTGTTGCTTTCAACCAATGTGCTAATTGGTATGGCCGTTGGAGTATGGGTTTTCAAAGAAAGTGCGTCGGTACGCAAGTTAATGGGTGCGATGTTAGCGATGTGCGCGTTGGCTGTGTTGGTTTCCGCAGCAACGGGCAATGTGACACTCAATGGCGTTATCTTGATTATGATCGCAGCGTGCAGTTGGACGTTAATGGGCGTGATTGTTAAAGCGTCTAAGACCACTCAGGCTTTTGCGTTCAACGTGTGGGGCATGCTGTTTGCGCCAGTTCCATTAGTGTTGTTTGCCGTTATGCTGCACGGTGACCAAATTATTTGGCAGGGGATTGAGCTGTGGGATTGGAACACAACGATTGCTGTGTTGTTTCAGGCTTACCCAACCACGCTATTTGGTTACTGGGTGTGGAATAAGTTGTTGATCCAATATCCGTTAAGCACGACCGCACCGTTAACCTTGCTTGTGCCAATCTTCGCATTGATTAGTGGCTACTTTATGTATGACGAGGTGCTGTCAGTTGCTCAAGTGGTTGCATCTGTACTGTTTCTAGTTGGTATCGGTTTAATTGTGAAGCCGGCGGGATCTGGTACTGCCAAGTTAGTGGGAAAAGTAGTAAAGCAGTCGTAAACATGTGTTTGATGGCCAATACACATAGAGGTCATCGCATTACAGTCCAGTTTAAATACAAAGGCCCCGCAACTGCGAGGCCTTATAAAATAATGGTTTAGCGATGATTGATCACGTTTCCTAATCATTGAGTCAAACATTAATCTAATGTCGAAAGCTCTTGTTTGTATTCCTCAACCTTTGCTTTTTCTTCGGATATTTTTCTTTGGTACTTAGCGACCTTGTCGTCTTCGTTGAAGTCTTGCGCTTCTTGAAGTTCCTCTTTGTACTCTACGATTTCTTCTTGCGCGTCTTCAATGTCATCGATTAACTCTGATTTTAATTCTTCGTTGGTACAGTATGTATTTACTTGGTCCAAAGCGTCTGTCAGTCCTTCTAGCTTGTTGTCATATCCGTTGGCTTTGGCGATCTCAATTTTCATTTCAATCTCACACGCTTTTTTCTCACAACCAATCTTTTGTGAGCAGTCAGAAGCGAAAGCTGACAATGGAAGAAGGAGTAAAGGTAATAGTACTTTGATTGTGTGTTTTGACATTTTGGTCGCCTAAGCTGATTCATTAAAAGGATGCGGTACGCACTCTATAGGAGGAACGTGATTGAGACTATATCGTTTAGCTATCAGAAAAAGACCAATGATATACCGAACTTTTTCGTTCAACATTAAGTGCTTGCCATATGAACTATAGACCATTGAGTCCAACACTTAAAAGTACGCCTTGTTGAGTTAATGGTTCGATTTAAAGAGTGGTTAGTTTTCTGAGATAGTTTAGATAATTTTATTTGCTCTCATTGATTAACTGACTAAGCATTGAATCAGGTGGTTTTCTAGGTCACTGTCGATGCTCTGACCAATCACCTCAATTCTGGTTTCAATGCACTCATCCAACTCACACTCTGTTAGACCATCTTCCGTAAGGTTGTAACCAAAGATACCGCTTTGAGTAATGAACACCGCTTTCATCCGTTCAGCTTTGAGTCCAACTAACACCTTAAGCAGTTGCTGGCGGTCGAACAGTTTGTCGGCTGAGAATCGCCAGCCAACACTTTCAAACCCTTCACCTTGGTTGCTAGCCTTTATCATGCCTGTTTCTGGCATAGGTAATTCAGAAGCGAGCGGTTTCTCTTGTTTATGAGCGTGGTGGTGATGGTGCTCATGAGTTTGATGGAGGTAAAAGTTGGTGTGTCCATCGAACTCATCGGAAGGGATCTTACCTTGATGAGCAAATACGAGTTTGGTGTCGGGGTGACAAACCTGTGCGACGTACTCAGCCAGTTGTTCTGCGTCGCCACTTTTATAGAGATCGACTTTATTACCCACAATGGTGTCGGCAATGGTGATTTGCTGATTGAAAGTATCGTGTTCAGAATAGCGCGTGTCAGAGAGCTTTCGGGCATCAACCAAAGTAATGTTTTTCTGCAGTGACAGCACTTTGCGATAATGCTCTGAAGACAAGATCTCTAACACTTCTCTAGGGTGACCAAGCCCCGTAGGTTCAATCAATAAGCGATCGGGTTTTGCTTCTGACAACAGTTGGTTCAGTGCGATCTGCATCGGTAAGCCCGCCGTGCAACACATACAACCGCCAGGTACTTCACGAATAAATACTTGTTTTTTACTGTCGTTCCCTTTGAGCAAACTGCCATCAACGCCAATTTCTCCAAATTCGTTCACCAAAATAGCCCAGCTTTCATCTGCGGGCTTGTTCTTCATTAGGTTGAGAATCGCAGTGGTTTTACCTACGCCGAGAAAGCCGGTAATGATGTTGGTCGGAACACCCAAGATCGGCGTTTTATCAGAGCTCATTGGCAATTCTCCGGTAACCTTGAACAAGGGTATGGTTTGCTGAAACCACCGATTCTGAAAACGCAGAGTACTCAGGTGGGACCTTTGAGATGCTGTTCAAATCGAACCCTGAACCGATGTTAGTCATTGGTGGGACATGGAAGCCTTCAGGTAAGTCGTGTCCGTCTACCACACAGTTGTGGCGAATTACGCAGCCTTTGCCAATCACCGCGTTAAAGACTACGGAGTTGAAGCCAATAAAGACGTCGTCACAGACCTCACAAGGGCCATGAATAATCGAGCGGTGGGCGATAGATGAGCGTTCACCAATGGTCACCGCGGCACCGGCTTTTGAATGAATAACCACACCATCTTGGATATTGGTATCACGCTTAATCACGATGGCTTCCATGTCACCTTTTTCGTTGACCTCGTCGGCGCGAATGACGGCGTAGGGGCCAATAAACACGTTATCTTCAATGATGACTTTGCCACAGATGATAGCCGTTGGGTCAATGAAGGCGGTTTCCGACACATTCGGCATGTGGCCACTAGGGTTTCTTCTTAACATATTGAGCTCTTTTATTTTTTCGTAATGCTACTGGGTTACCACCATTGATGGAGCTGGGCATTTATCTATCGACGCATTCATCACACACGCAGTTAATCTCCAATTGAGGGCTGACTACAGTGAATCCTTCTTTCTTAGCGTGGGATTGAAGTCCGTTAATCGTGGCAGGGTCGATGGTTTGCTCACTGATTTTGTCGCACTTTGAGCAAATTAAAAATTGAGGAATACCATGCTCATGTTCGCAAAGGATATGGTCGCAGAGTATGTATTTGTTAGAGACTTTAAGTTTGTGCGCTAAGTGTTGATCTTCAAGAAACTCCAATACCCGATAAACCGACATTGCTTGAACATGCTGATCAAAGTGCTCTTTACAATATTCAACGATTTCATACGCAGAAAGTGCTTTGTTGGCGTGTATCAAGGCTCGCAGTATCAGCTGTCGTTTTGCCGTAAATTGTTTGCCACTGACTTTGCAGCTTTGTTTTACATGCTCAATGATTTCTTCAATATCTCTCATTCAATCCACAAAACTAGAAATTATTTAGATATGTTATAACATATCATTTTATTGTGAGAAACAAACTTTGTTGTCATTGTTTAGGGTTACTACTCAGGGGGGATGATCGATATATGTTCTGGGTTGGGTACGCAGCGAGGAGGCTCGCCACGCAATAAGAGCGAAGGAATTACTACGGGATAATGAGCGTACTGAACTGTTCCTAAACCAAGTTTACTGGCTTTTTGAGTGTTGGGTGGAAAATACCCTTGGCACCCATATCGACAATGGCATAGTCGTTTAACCCTTCGGTCATTCGACTGCGTGATTGGCTGA
>PJEL010003353.1_pt1 | contig 13795 bp, 17 predicted proteins | sample 1853271 | NCBI WGS metagenome assembly PJEL01 (sample SAMN08108733, study PRJNA415343) | Invertebrate metagenome, whole genome shotgun sequencing project. | host: Globobulimina | place: Sweden: Gullmar Fjord | collected 2015-08 | reverse complement strand
TTGAGGATATGATTGAAATAAAAATTTCTGATACCGGAAAGGGCATCCCGAAAGATGTTCAAGCCAACATTTTCGAGCCATTTTTCACAACAAAAGGTGTTGGAAAAGGTACTGGTCAGGGATTAGCCATTGCACGGTCTGTAATCGTTGAAAAACATTGTGGTGATTTAAGTTTTGAAACTGAGCTTAATAAAGGCACCTCTTTTATTATTGAGCATTGCTGGAAGTGCTGCATGACAGCACCATAATGTAGGAAATAAAGAACGCTGTACTTCTTTTTGAATTTGTTCCGGTGTATAGCTTGCGTAGGGTTGCATCCAAATAGTTCCGCCTACGTTATTTATTAATATGTCCAGACGTCCAAAAGAGTTAATTGCAGCATCAATAGCTTGCTGAGCCCCTTCTGCCGTCTCTAAATCAGACACAACAGCAACAACTTCGGTACCTCTACTTTTCAATATTTCTGCAATCTTAAATACATGATCCGACTGATCAACGATCACAAGCTTTGCACCTTCAGTAGCAGCTCGGGTTGCAACCGTTAAACCAATTCCTTGAGCGGCTCCAGTAACAACCATAACTTTATCATCAAATCGATTGCTCATAATCACACACCATCTTTTGTACTAGTTGGATTAAATTTTTCGTAGTGAAATGATAAAGGTTTTATATTTTCTGTAGTTAAAAAATTCATTACAGCATCTACCATTGGTGGTGGGCCACATAAATAGACATCTGCTGACTCAATATCGAAGCTTATAGCATCCATATGATTAGTCACAAATCCTTTTCGCTGCTCTGCACATTCAGCATTAACGACAACCGTATCGTAGGTAAAGTTATCCATTTCCTCACTAAATACTTTAAGTGCATCTAGCTTGACTAAGTCTTGCATATTCGTTACGCCATAAAGCATATGAATCTTTTGGTCTGTCGGATTTTTTTTCAGTTGCTCAAGCATTGATAAAAGAGGCGCTAAACCGGTTCCCCCCGCAAGCATCACTATAGGATTTACGGGTGCGCGTAAATAAAAACTCCCGATAGGCCCCGTTACTTCAATTTGATCGCCTTTATTAGCCTGATTAGATAAATAATTACTCATCAGTCCACCCGGCATGTTTCGGATCAGAAAAGTGGCTGTTGTGTCACCTGGTAATGAGCTAAACGAATACGCCCTAGTTTTATTTGTACCTGGTACATTCAAATTAACATATTGACCAGCTAAAAACCCCACCGGAGCCGATAATGTCATCTCTAGCTCAAAAGTCGTTGCAGATAGTTTATCAATACGAGAAACTGTGCCCATTACATTTGTAGTGCCTGTTTTACACATTAATGAAGTAGCAGGTACAGATATTACAACATCACTTTTTGGTAACATTTGGCATGTTAAAATCAAGCCTTCACTCGCTTCTTCATCTGTTAAAGCATCATCTATATACTCTTCACCTAAATCATATTGACCTTGTGAACATTTTCCCTTACATGTACCACATACACCGTCGGAACAGTCCATAGGGAGATTTATCTGATGACGATAAGCGGCATCTAGAACCGTTTCACCTTCATTACTTGTTATTACTCTCGTAATACCATCTTCAAAATTTAATGCTACATTAAATGACATAATACTCTCCCACTCTACACATGATAAACATCAAGAACTTGATTTATATAATCATTATTTAATATTATACGTTTTTCTTTAATGAGTGGCTGCTCGCCAGTTATGTCGATAGTATAATACTGTGTTCCAAAAAATTCGGATGTTTCGCGATATCTATGGCTTAAGGTATGAAAATTAAAACGCAAAGAAATTGAAGTTGAGCTTGTTGCTAGTATTTCAATATTCGTACATTGGTGTGTTGTTCTAGCCTCTGGCATACTAGCACCAGAACGCTCTGTTTTAATACGATATACACGGTCTTCTAATCCCGTTTTATTTGGGTAGTAAATCAGTGATACTTCTTTTTGTGGATCACTAATTAACTCATCATCGTCATCCCATGATGGCATCCAATAAGTTACATCTTTATGATAGCAAGCTAACCATTCATCCCATTTACGATCATCTAACAAACGGGCTTCTTTATATATAAAATCTTGAATTTGTTGATATTTCATTGTCTTTACCTCCAAAACTATTGGTTTGCCACAGGAATATATAAAGCGCGTTCTTTTTCAATTGCTCTAAGCATTTCATTGACCCAATGTTGGTGATGAAGAATATAAAGACCTTCGTCTTCAGGTTGGGTACCTGTAGAAATAGGTTTTAACCCAGCTTTTTCCGCATAATGGTCGCCACCTTCTAGCCAGTTTTTTGCACCCCGACTCATATCATTCCACTTTAAGCCACTCGCTTGATATCCACCTTGACAAGCTTTGAATTCCTCTAAATCGTCAGGTGTTCCCATACCACTTACATTAAAAAAATCTTCATATTGACGAAGGCGCTTAGCTCTATTTTCTTTAGATTCACCCTTTGGTGCAAAGCAGTAGATACTTATTTCAGTTTTGTCCACAGAGATAGGGCGAAGAACACGTATTTGTGTTGAGAACTGATCCATTAAGTAAGCGTTTGGATATAAACATAAATTTCGAGTTTGATGAAGAATATCATCTGCTCTAGCCTCACCGACTTCGGAGATTAATTCATCTTTGCGACTGTAAATAGGTCTTGCAGCAGGATTTAAAAGACGTGTCCATAACATCATATGACCATGATCAAATGAATAGTATCCGCCTTCAGCCGACCAACCTCTGGCATCAACAGCTTCTGTGCCACCTTCATCGTAATTTCGATGTCCCATTGTCGACAAATAATTCCAGTGAACAGTACCAACATGATAACCATCGGCACCATTCTCTGCTGTCATTTTCCAATTACCTTCGTATGTATAACTCGAAGTACCACGAATAATTTCGATACCTTCAGGAGCTTGATCAACGATGTTGTCAATCACTTTCGTTGTCTCTCCTAAGTGCTCACTTAGTGGAAGAACATCTTCGTTAAGACTACCAAATAAGAATCCGCGATATGAATCAAAACGTGCTATTTTTTTCAAATCATGAGAACCGTCGGTATTAAAACTATCAGGATAACCACCTTTTTTTTGATCTCGTGCTTTTAGAAGCTTACCTGTATTAGAAAAGGTCCATCCATGAAATGGGCATGTCATAGAGGTTTTATTACCCCTTTTTTTACGACATAGAGTCGCGCCACGATGTGAGCAAGTGTTTAAAATTGCATTCAAATTACCGTCTTTTCCACGTGTGATAAGTACAGGTTGTCTACCAATCGTTGTGGTGAAATAATCTCCAATTTCTGGTATTTGGTTTTCATGTGCTAAAAAGACCCAGTTACCTTCAAAAATATGTTTCATTTCTAGTTCGAATAAACGTTGATCTGTAAACATACCTCTATCACTGCGATAGATACCTTTTTTTGAGTCAACTTCTATGGCGGCTTTTACTTTAGCCTCTACTTCATTAAGTTCATTAATCATGTGTGTGTTTCCTATGTGTGTGCAGTTAAAGATGTGCTTTCTATCTTTACTGTGATGCTCTTTCGCGAGGATGCATATCCTGAGCTGCAGACTTGTCGGTTTTAACTAAACAAATATTAAATTCAACATCGAAGTAGTTGTCTTCAAAGCCATTTTCTTTAATAAGAGTTTTATCAGCAATCGGTCTTGCATCAATAACCAGTTCATCTTTTGTAGCAAACGCAAAATCATCATATGTGTATTTGTCACCAGATAAGTTAATTTGTGTTGTTAAGTGTTTATATGATGCTTTTGAAACAAAGTAATGGATATGTGCAGGTCTGTTTCCATGACGACCTAGCCCTTCCAATACCTTTATTGTTGAGCCTCCAGGAGGGCATCCATAACCACTAGGTACAATTGATCTCGCGGTATAATTACCGTTTTCATCCGTTTCAATACGTCGACGTAAATTGAATGCACTTTGTGAAGGGTCAAAGTACGAGTAACCTCCCTTACTATCAGCATGCCAAATATCAACAACAGCTCCTGCAATAGGGTTACCCTCTTCATCAACGACTTTTCCGTGTAGTAACATACCTTGGCCTGGTGTTTTTCCATCTACCATTTTAGCTTCCCCAACACTAAGCGGAGCGCCTTCAACATAGAGTGGCCCTTCTATTGTGCGAGGTGTTCCGCCATCCAATCCTTCTAACTTATCTTTTGCGTCTGCTCTAATATCTAAATAATGATCAAACCCTAAGCCAGGCGCTATAAGTACTGACTCATTATTAGAACCAAGCTCATTTATATAGCAAGCACCTTTCCAAAACTCTTCGGGGGTGATATCTAAATCTTCAATCATCTGATAAATATCTGAAAGAAAGCGGTGCATAATTTGCTTTAAGCGAGGATTGCCATCAGCTTTATCGAGCCCTGCAGCTTTGAGTAATAAGTTTTGTACCGCTTCTGTTTGCATAGTTTTAACTGTCATAATAATCTCCAGTATATTTTTTTAGGAAGTTGTTCTTATTTGATAGATGAAGGATGGGCACACAAAGGTGTTACTTCTATTTCCATAAAAGGAAACAATGGCAGTGCACTCAATACATTATGTAAATGAGCATTATCTTCTACTTCAAAAATACTGATATTGGTGTATAAACCGACAACTCTCCATAAGTGAAGCCAGACACCTGCTTTTTGCAGCTCTTTTGCATATTGCTTCTCTTTAGCTTTTATGTCTGAAAACTCTTCCTCTGATAAATTTGTTGGTGGGATAACCTTCATTTTTACTTGAAATAACATTATCTTATCCTCTTTTTATTTGCGTGTGTATTGCTTAAATTTGGCTTCATCAATTTCTAAACCTAAGCCTGCTAGGTTCGGAATTTCAACGCCAAAATTATGATATTTGAGTGGTGTTTTAACGATGTCATCTTGCAGTAATAATGGTCCGAACATTTCAGTTCCAAACTGCATTTGAGGAATAGTCGACCAAGCATGTAAAGCGGCAGCTGTTCCTATAGAACCTTCTAGCAACGTCCCTCCATACACATCAATACCTGCAGAACTGCACACTGTTGCAACTTCTAGTGCACTTATTAACCCCCCAGACTTTGCTATTTTGAGTGCTACAGAACCGCTAAAATTCTGTTTAGCTAAAAGAAATGCATCTTCTTTATCTGCTATTGATTCATCAGCCAAAATAGGCACATTGAATTTTTTAGAAAGTCTTGCCAAAGCCGCAAAGTCTTTTGCTGCTGTAGGCTGCTCGATTAGTTCAATGCCCGCTTTCTCAAGTGCAGCGATACCTTTGGTTGCTATTGACTCGTTCCATGCCTGATTTACATCAACACGAATACTGACACTGGGTCCTAGTGCAGCTTTAACTTTTGTTACATGGGATATATCTTGTTCCAGCGTATTGGCACCAATTTTCATTTTAAAATTGCGATGCCTTTTAGTTTCAATCATGCTAAGCGCTTCGTTTATATCTTTATCTGTATCACCTGAAGCTAAAACCCACAGACATTCAATATGATTATGGCAAGCGCCACCTAACAACTCAGAAATAGGAACGCCAAGTTGCTTTCCTTTCAAATCAAAAAGTGCTGTCTCAATTGCTGATTTCGCAATAAAGTTACCTCGAATTGACTTATTGAGCATTTGAGTGAGGCTTTTAATACTGTGATAGGGCTTATTAAGAAGTAACGGTGTAATATAAGTATCAATATTTTTTTTGATACTTTCAGGACTTTCAGGACCATAAGCGAGACCACCAATAGTTGTGCCCTCACCTAACCCCTCAGCACCATCTGTGTCTAGGATACGAACAATAACCATTGACTGCATTGCCATAGAAGTCATAGACAATTTATGTGGTCTTATTGTTGGAATATCGATAATTGTCGTTGTAATGTTTGCTATTTTCTTCATGTTAATAACTAGTGTCATTTGATTAGTTTTATGTAATTTAAATTTTATTATGATAAGTTACCAATATTGTATTAGTTACTATCGATACCTTGGGGGTATGGTGGAATTACGTCATTTAATGTACTTCTGTGTTGTAGCAGAAGAGTTAAACCTAACTAGAGCAGCTAAAAAGCTCTTCATTGCACAACCACCCTTAACTAGGCAAATCAAGCAGTTAGAGGAAGAAGTAGGGGCTGATTTATTTGTTCGTGTACCTCGAGGTTTAACCCTTACGCCAGCAGGGCTATTTTTTTATCAACATGCGACTCAAATACTATCTAAAGTATCTGTAACATTAGAGGAGACTCGTCGGGTAGCACAAAGTGGTAAATCAGTTTTTGGAATTGGCTTTGTTCCTTCTATTTTTTATGGACAGCTACCCAGCATGGTTAGACGCCTTAGACAAAAAACTAAAGCTGAAATAATGCTTTATGAGTTAAAAACTGGTGAGCAATTAGAAGCGCTTAAAAGTGGTAAAATTGACATTGGCTTCGGGCGTATACATATTAAAGATGATGAAATAGAGCAAACGACCCTGTTTCAAGAACCGATGTTGGTAGCACTACCTAAAGGACATCCATTAGCTAACAAGCCTATTTCTATTTTTGACTTAGCAAAGCTACCCTTTATTTTATACCCTGCAGGTCAAAGCCCTACATTTGCTGATATATGTTTAGAGCTTTTTGTTAAAAACGGATTAAGTGTAAGAGTGAACCAACAGGTCAACGACATACAAACAGCTCTTGGGCTGGTTGCTTCAGAAATGGGCTTTGCGTTAGTACCTGAGCAAGTAAAAAGAATTAACAGAGATGATGTTGAGTTTGTTGAGCTAGAGGACAAATCTTTAACTTGCCCTGTTATTTGCAGCCAAAGAAAAGAAAACCATAACGATATTATGCTCTCTGCTATAAATATTCTTAATGAATTAGTAACAAACCGAACTACAGGCAAATACCCATGAATCAATATAGACTAAAAAACCTCTTCACTTAGTGTGTTGATGGATTTGCTCGGCTGCATATTTTATAGCAGGTAGGTACTCGTTATACAGTTTTTCATTACTCGTTCTAAGAGAGTTTGTACTGACATTGATTGCACCAATTAGTTTTCCATGAAAATCAAAAGCTGGAATAGCTATAGACAATAGCCCTAATTCTAGCTCTTGATCTACAATACAATATCCTTTTAACTTTATTTCTTTTAACAGAGATATGAATTCATCACGATCTGTAATACTGTTTTCAGTGTGAGGGGTCAACTCGTTCAAAGTAAGCCACTCTTGTTGTTTATTAGCTGACAATTGACTCAATAAAACCCGACCCATTGAAGTATAAGCTGCAGGAAGCCTTGTTCCTGGTGAGAGGTTTATCGACATTAGTCTGTGAGCTGCCGAAGAACGAACGAGATAAACAATTTCTTTGTTATCCAATATTGATAATGAACAAGATTCACCGATGCTGTTTGTTACTTTATGCAAATAATGCTGTACAACATCTAAGTGGTCATTGGTAGCATTAAAAGCATAAGCCAAGCGCAATACTTTAGGTGTTAACAAAAAAAGTCTGCCTTCTTTATCAACATAACCTAACGAATGAAGTGTTAATAAAAACCTACGAGCTTTCGCTCTATCCATACCTGTTCTTTGCGCAACCTCAGAGAGCGTCATCTTTTTATGCTGTTCATCAAATGCGTTTAAAACATCAAGACCGCTAGCTAAAGCACCTACATAATCTCGATGATCTTCATTCAGTTTATCTATTTCCATCATTAAATCACTTTTATATTAATAATTCCGATTATTGCCTACTCGTCAGCAGCATACCAGTAAAACATTAATGTTTTCATATAACTAAACATTAGTAATAAAAAAATTACTTTTTTATATTGACCATCAATAAAGTATATATTAACTTGTTCGCATAATAAATAAACATTCGCAATGCGAACGGGGTTGAATTATGCCAATATTCTTAGATTTAAAAGATGCAATAGCCGAGGTTGTAAAAGACGGTGATACTGTCGCAATGGAGGGATTTACTCACTTAATACCTTTTGCTGCTGGACATGAAATAATTCGACAAAAAAAGAAAGATCTGACACTTATTCGAATGACACCAGATATTATCTATGACCAACTAGTCGGTGCAGGATGTGTAAAAAAATTAATTTTTTCATGGGGAGGCAATCCAGGCGTAGGTTCTTTGCATAGAATAAGAGACGCTATTCAAAACGGCTTTCCATACGAGATAGAAATTATTGAGCATAGTCATGCTGCTATGGCAAATGCATATGAAGCTGGCGCATCAGGATTACCGTTCGCTGTTTTCAGAGGTTACGTCGGCAGCGAACTTCCAGATGTTAATCCGGATATAAAATTTATTTCTTGCCCCTTTACAAACGAACGTCTTGCATGTGTTCCCGCGATAAAAGCTAATGTGGGTATTATCCATGCACAAAAGGCCGATAGAAAAGGGAACGTCCTAATTGAAGGTATTATAGGTGTACAAAAAGAAGTAATTCTTAGTTCATCTAAAAGCATTGTTACTGTCGAAGAAATAGTCGACGATTTAAATAATCATCCAAACGCTTGTATTTTACCCGCATTAACTATTGATGCTATCTGTTTAGTTCCTAAAGGGGCTCACCCCTCTTACGCTCATGGTTACTATCCTCGAGATAATCAGTTTTATAAAGATTGGGACTCTATCAGCCGTGATAGAGATAGCTTTCAACATTGGTTGGACACTGAAATACTTAAACTGGGAGAAGAGTAATATGACTATTGAATACACCCCTTCGGAGATGATGACATTAACAGCTGCTCGTGCTTTACGCAGTGATATGACTTGCTTCGTTGGAATTGGATTACCCAGCGAAGCCGCCAATGTAGCACGCATGACCCATGCACCTGACATCACACTAATCTATGAGTCTGGTACTATCCAAACTAAACCTGATATTTTACCATTATCGATCGGTGATGGAGAACTTTCCGAGTCAGCTTTAACGACAGTGTCTGTACCTGAAATGTTTCGGTATTGGCTGCAAGGTGGGCACATTGATGTTGGCTTCCTTGGGACTGCGCAAATTGATAAATTCGCAAATTTAAATACAACCGTCATAGCTGCTAACCACCCTGATGGCCAAAAATCAGGAAAACATAGCTATGCAAACCCGAAAGTGAGACTTCCTGGTGGTGGTGGCGCACCTGAGATATCTACAAATGCCAAAGAAGTTCTTATAACCGTAAAGCATTCAGTGCGAACTTTCGTTGAACAAGTCGATTTTGTTACCACCGTGGGTTATGGACGAGATGGTAAAGCTCGCGATGGAGTAACTAACTTGGGAAAAGGACCAACAGCTGTTATTACTGATTTATGCATACTCAAACCAAACCCTGAAACAAAAGAGCTAACTGTAGTCAGTATTCATCCTGGTGTCACTGTTGAGCAAATAAAAGCCGCAACAGGTTGGGAAGTTAGTTTTTCAAATAATCTTGTTACTACACCTATCCCTTCACAAGTAGAGTTAAATGTCCTACGTAAGCTTAAGCTAAAAACAGAGTTAGCTCATAACACGAAAAGAGGTATGTAATGAAAGTATTTATATGTTCTCCCAAACGTTCAGCAATTGGTCGCTACTCTGGCAAACTAGCCTGTATTAGACCTGATGACCTTCTTGCACAAGTGATAAAATCTGTAATAGAGGATTCACCCGATCTTGATCCTTGTCTGATTGATGATGCAATCTTTGGTTGCGCAAATCAAGCTGGTGAGGATAATCGAAATATTGCCAGGATGTCAGTTTTATTATCAGGTCTTCCTGCTACCGTTTCTGCTACTACTATTAATCGTTTATGTGGTTCAGGTATGGATGCTATTGGTAGTGCCTTTCGTGCAATTCTAAGTCGAGAAGCTGATATCTGTATTGCGGGTGGTGTCGAGTCTATGTCTAGAGCTCCTTTTGTAATGGGCAAAGCTGCTGGATCTTTTGACCGTAGTCAAAAAATAGAAGATACAACCATGGGGTGGAGATTCGTTAACCATAAATTAGATAGCCTTTATGGTACAGAGACAATGCCTGAAACAGCTGAAAATGTTGCTGAACGGTTCGGTATTTCCAGAGATGATCAAGATAAATTTGCACTAGCATCCCAAGAAAAAGCATACAAAGCACAACAATCAGGACGTTTTGCAAAAGAAATTGTTCCCGTATATTACAAAAGCAACCGCGGAGAAGTGACTCAAATTAATGATGATGAGCATCTACGTCCAAATACAGATATTGAAAAGTTAAAAAAATTAAAAGCACCTTTTCGTGATGGCGGCTCTGTAACAGCAGGCAATGCTTCTGGGTTAAATGATGGAGCTGCTGCAATGATTATTGCAAGTGAAAGTGCAGCTTTAAAAAACAACTTGGTACCAATTGCACGTATTGTTGGAATGGCAACAGCGGGAGTTGAACCAACTTATATGGGTATTGGTCCTGTCGACGCAGTTAATAAGCTATTGGCAAGAACAGGCCTAACCCTTGAGGACATGTCAGTAATCGAGTTAAATGAAGCTTTTGCTGCACAAGCTTTGGCCTGTATTCGTGAGCTAGGCTTACAAGATAACGATAAACGGATCAATCCAAATGGTGGAGCTATTGCTTTAGGGCATCCACTAGGTATGTCAGGTGCAAGACTAATACAAACTGCCGCAGTACAACTTCAAGAAACTTCTGGCCGCTATGCTTTATGCACAATGTGCATTGGTGTAGGCCAAGGTATTGCAATGATAATAGAGAAAGTTTGAAGGGGCGAATAAATGAATTTAAACAATCAAAGCATTAATGTAAAACTTCAGGGCAACCCAAAAAACCCTTCTATTATTCTAGGACATGCACTAGGCATGAATTTAAATGCATGGGACTACGTTAGCGGCATATTATCAAATAACTACTACGTTTTAATGTGGGATTTACCCGGGCATGGGAAAAGTGCTCCCTTGAGCAAAGATAAAAGTCAATTGGGTGAATTAGAAATTGTAGGTGAGTTATTGAAAATTTGTGATGAACTTAAAATCGATAAGTTTCACTATGTTGGTACTTCAATTGGCGGTGTTATAGGCCAACAATTATCTATTTTTTATCCTGAGCGTCTTCTCAGCCTGAGCTTAACCAACACCGGAGCAAAAATAGGAACACCTGAAGCTTGGATGGAGCGCAAAAAGAATGTAGAAGTTTCAAGTTTAAAAACAATGAACGTTGATATTGTTAGTCGTTGGTTTAGTAAAAAGTCTTTATCTGACCATCCCTATTTATTAGAAACTTGGAATGATACTCTCGCAAAGACTGATGATCATTCTTATGCATTGCTTTGTGAATGGCTCTCAGAACATGATCTTCGAGGAAAGCTTAAACCGCTTAATATACCGGCAATTTTTATTGCCGGTTCTGAAGATATTGCAACTCCCCCACAAGTCGTTCTTGATTTAGCTAAATATATGGAAATAAATGATATTTGTTGTTTTGAGAATGTTGGCCATATACCATCCGTTGAAATTCCAGATATTTTTACCAACACACTAGTTACATTCCTTATTAATAGTTGATCTCATAAAAAATCTAGGATTCGAGCTTTCTTATTTACATTAGAGTGTAACAATTAATCCTAGATTTTTCATCGTTTGCTATGCTGAAATCTCGAAAAAGAGGGGGATATAAGTTAAGTGCTCAGAGAATTATCAGTACTGCAAGACATGCCTTGGCGTTTTAAACAGCAACAAGCAGTGCAAGTAAAATCTAATTTTAAAGTAAACAGTGGCAACATGGCCAAAGCCGCTGCACTAAAAGGACTGGGCTATGCTATTTTACCCATTCACGCATGCCAAGAAGATATAGACAACGGCTCATTGATCAATATTAAACTCGACCATGAACCAGAAGATCTGGTGTTATACGCATTTTATGCAGGCAGAAAATACCCGCTAGAAAAGGTAAAAGTATTTTTAGAATTCTTAAAGTCTAAATGCGCTACACTTCAGTAAGGTATAATGTAACTCAATGCGCATACAAGCTAAACGCGGAGAAATATGAACAAAGTTGGTATATTTTGGTTTGCACAAAACAAGCTAGTTTTTTTAGCTGAGTTAGCAACACATTATAATGCTGACCAATACGGTTTAGTTGACAGTGCTTTTTTACATATCCATGAATGGGAAAAACAGCATATTTACTTACGTTTTGGCCTTAAATTAGCAGGCACTGAGTACCAACAGTATCCCCGTGGCCGAGTTATATTTGATACGAACCTACAAAGGACACATGTGTTTTTAGACAAACATATTTTTAAAACCAAGGTTAAAAACCAAATTATAACGGCATTTAACCTCCATCCAGATACCACCAAATGGTTTGATGATCCTCATTACAGGTGCTTTTAATCATTTACTAATTAATCGCCCTGTGCAACGAACAGAAGTCATCCCATTTTTTGTATATAGTCGATTGCCGTCATTTTTTTATATGTGATGTTTCCAATTGAGAACGCCACAGGGTCAGGATCTACAATTTCAACTAGCTTGTTATACTCTGCTGCTATCTGAAGCGCCATATTGGTAATGCCAACATTAAAAGAGGTACCAATAAACACCATTTTATCTGCATTAAGCATGCGTTGTTTAGCTTCACGAAAACGGTAAAGCTCAGTGTAATATTCATCAAATAACAACACTAAGGATTAAATTTATACATCGCGCGAGTGGCCATTTTCATCGGTGTATAATTTTTACTGCCGATGGTCCAAAAACCGTCTTGCCCTCGGAAAGTTGGGATGCCACTGGCTGCACTTACACCTGCGCCAGTGATATATAATATCGTCATAAATAATCCTGTTTAATTGTAAGATTTACGACTCGTCATTACAGGCGTTTAGAACCCTTTTTTTGATGTCTAGCCAGTAAATTAATTTGTGTAATTGCGCGTTCCATTTTAATTCGAGCTGAGCTATTGGCTGAGTGAACGGCTATTGCTGGCGGTACAAAGCCATCAATAAACACTGCCCACTCAATCCAAAGTAAAACGTCATAACCAGTGCCTTTATTGTCATTTCCTAAATCATGATCAAGGCTGAGCAGCTTTACTTTACTAGTCTTCAAAAGTTTAATCACTTCACTTGGCCAATAGGCTCGTAACCAGCCGGTTGGAGTTTCTCTTTCATCATCTAAATATACGTTCATAGGGTTATATCACTGAAAAATGTATTCAGACTCTGAAAGCAATAACTAACAACCCTTTAAGCTTTATAATAGTTATTTTCCACAAGGAGCTGGTGCTTGATTACGTATAAACGCGGGGATGTCAAAAATATCAGAGGGTTGAGGTTTGGCTCTAGCAGCTGGCGATTGTTCGGTTTCGCTACTAGGCGCTTTATTAAAAGGTTCAACAATCATCTTAGCGCTTGCACCGGTTGCGATGATCAACAACTCATAATTAGTTGATAAGCTCTCTATTTTAGAGACGCCACAAATAACCAACGCGTTTGGGCTTACCTGCTGGCGCACAGTATCAGTAATAAGGTTATAGCTACCCAGTGAAATCTCATCCTTACAATTTACTTGTATTATCACACCCGTACTTGACGACATATCCACTTGATTAACTAACGGGTTATTAAGGGCACTATCCAATGCAGTGGCAAGCTCGCTTTCTTCATCGCATTTACCAACACCTAGTACTGCATCACCCTGGCAATCCATAATTTTAGCGAAATCATTTAAATCAACGTTAATAAGCCCTTGAAAGCAAAGCATATCGATTAGTGACTTGATCAGTGAATGAAGTATTTGGTT
>PJEL010003352.1_pt1 | contig 13798 bp, 16 predicted proteins | sample 1853271 | NCBI WGS metagenome assembly PJEL01 (sample SAMN08108733, study PRJNA415343) | Invertebrate metagenome, whole genome shotgun sequencing project. | host: Globobulimina | place: Sweden: Gullmar Fjord | collected 2015-08 | reverse complement strand
TTTTTTGTATAAGAAATATTTTTTATTTTTAATTCATTACCTATTTTATTTATCTTTTTTTGTACTTCGGTATTAAGAGAGAGTCTCTTCTTAGTATTATTATAATCTGTTGATAATTTTTGAACATGCTCGTATTCTAGAATAGAGTTGTTTTTACTTTTATTAGAATAGTGATAAGAGATCAAGACAATAAAAAAGACAAATATATTTAAACATAAAATTATAAAGGGAGTTAGTTTTTTCATTTTTGTACTTCCAATAAAATATATTTAGGATTACGTTTTAAAGAGTATTGAATATTCTTTTTCTTCATATATTGTTTAATCTTATTCTCTGTACTTTTATCTATTGTGTTGTCTTTTATTTTTACTTGTATTTTATTAACTTCTAATTCTAATGATTGTATCTCTATATTTACAACTCTACTTAGCTCTAAAACATAAAATAACAACTCTCTTGTTTGTAGTTCTTTTGAATATATTTTATCATACTTTTTAATTATCGATTTCAGTTGTATACTTGAGAAAGATTTATTATCGATATTTTTTATATGATTAACTTTTTCTTCATAAGTATCTACAACATTATAATTTGAAACTATTTTAACTACTAATAAAATACTTAATAAAAATAATAGAATAGAATATGTATTTGATGTTTTGTCATCTATATATTTAGAATGCGTACTTATAGATATTGATTCCTTTGATAATATAATTTCATTTACGTCAAGAATATTTTCAATTTGAAATTTCATATTATCTGGGATTTTTACAATAATATCTTTTGATAAAGAGATAGAAACATCATCTACTTTTATATAATTGGTAGATTGAGATTTAAATTGATTTAAAAACTCAATTTGTGAAAAATATATTTTTTTCACTTGTGCTAATTCTAATCCAGAATTTATGATTGCATCAAATATTTTATTTTCATCATATGCAAAAGAAAGATATCTCTCTTTGGATAATTCTTTAACATAAAACTTTAAATTTGTTATATCAATAAATTCTTCAAATAAACTAGGTAATACTGTTAAGACTTGTTTCTTATTATCAATAGGAACATCAAATATTCTCACCCAGTATAATTCAGGGGATAAGATAATATTAACATTTGATGTTGTATTAGTTCTACTTTTAGAATGGAGAAAAAAATTGTTTACTTTTTGCTGTGTTAAAATTTATTTCTCCTTATAGTTTATTTATTATACTGTTATTTTATTAAGTTTATGATGATGTATTTTTATTCTAATACAAAAGAACTAGTTAAAGTATCAGTATCTCCAACCTTTAGTATAAAACTACCATTCCCACCTAATTTTTCTTCTATAAAAACATTATAATCACACTTTATATAGGTTGCATTTATATCTTTAGGGATAAATGAAAAGTCATTTTTAATTGAATCTATTTGTTCATCATTGATACTCATTTTATATTCATCAATAAAATAGTCGAGTTGTTCTTTTGTACTTATATTATTATCATTGTTTAGTTTATTTAAATTTTCTACAAAAATATGTTTATCCAAAATATTGTATGCTATATTTTCTCCACATTTCTTTAAGATATCAACAACACTTTTTATCTCATTTATATTACAACTTGTTTCCCCTAAATAAGAAACATCAATAATCAAGTTTACATTACCAAACTGAAATGGTAAAGTGAGAGGCTCAACAAAATTCTCTTTAATATTATCTTGATTTTTGTTAATAAAATTTTTAATTTCTACTTCTACATTTTCTTTTGTAATTTTTAATTGTGTTAATCTTGTATCATAACTACTTTCATCAATAAACTTTTCAGAATCATCTAGATTTTTTAAAATTAAAACTGAAATTGCAGATATAAAAAACAATGTAATAAGTAAAACAATACCTTTTTGTTTCACTGCGTTACCCTAAACTCATACTAAAAATTGGTAATAACATTGCAATAACTATAAAACCAATCAATCCACCAACAATTAACATAAATATAGGTTCTAAAAGCGTTAAAAATATTGCAATTTTATCTTTATTTTGAGTAGTGTATAATTCGGCTAAATTTTGTAATATTATACTTAATGAACTCGTTTCTTCACCTATAGATATTGCTTGAATAAAAGCTATATCTACTTCATATATCTCATTTTTATCAAGTATACTTGATAAGTTTTTGCCCTCTACGACTTCTATACTAGCAGTTGCAAATAACTTTTTAATTACACTATTTTTTAATATATTACTTCCCAATTTAAATGATTGAACGATAGGAATACCAGACTTAATAAGAATTGAATTCATATATGCAAAACGGCTTAATTCACCTATTTCGTTTAATTTTCCGATAAATGGTAATTTTAAAATAAAACTATCTACAGCATACTTAAATTTTGGATAATTTTTAATCATAAAAATAAAACCGAAAATAAAACTAATAAACACTAAAAGAATAATATGATAATAGTTTGTTACAATATTTCCTGCACTAATAACAAACTGAGTAATAGGAGGTAGTTCTTGTCCATTTTTTTCAAATACGGCAGAGATTTTAGGAACAACAAAACTTAACATAAAACCAACCATCAAAATCGATACAGCAATGATAAATAAAGGGTAAGCCATCGCAGAATTAATTTGCTTAGTTAGTTTATCTTGTTCTTTTAAATAGTCTGATAGCTCAACTAAAACTGATTGTAAAATACCACCATCTTCACTTATTTTAATAGATTGCAAATAAAATTCTGGAAGATCAAAAATCTTTTGTTCAGATAAACTTGTATATAAGTTTTTTCCTTCATCTAAATATGTGATTATAGAAATAAAAAAAGAATTCAGTTTTTTATCATGTGTGTATCTTTGGCTTAATAGTTTCATAGCGTTTAACAAAGAGATACCCGAATTCAAATAAATACTTAAATCTCTTGTTATAGTCGAAAGAACTAAGGATTTTAATTTGGATTTACGATGCAAAAAAATCTTTTCAAAAAAACTATATTTATCTTCTTTAATGAAAGTATAAATTATCTTTTTTTGTTTAAGTTGTTGCTTTGCAATTAAAAGAGAAGTTGATTCAATTTTACTGGTAACCTTTTTCCCATTTTTATCAAAGCCTATATATTTAAAAAGCATCTTTTACCTCTTGAATTTTATCATGAAAATAATTTTCTATTTCACTTATACTACTAACAACTATTGGTTTGGTATTGATATCGTTAAAAATGTACCTTGTCTCATCTGTAAAGACTATCGCTTCTGTACATTTTCTTTCTTTATTACAGCTATATTCAAAAACAATATTATATCGTTCTAGTTTTTCTAGTTTTAGATCATTAAAAGTAAGCTCTTCTAAATACATATTATATTTATAAACCATAGGTTTATCTTTAAACAATGTATTTATCTTTTCCTCTTGTACTTCCCCATCAATTAAAATAAAACAACTATAGTCTTTTTCTATACATTTAACTGCAATTGTATCAGTATAGTTATACTCAAGTAACTGTAATTTTAAAGTATTTAAATTTACACTATTAAATACCTTAGTATCTTTAAAACTACTCATAGCAAATAAGTATAAAATGCTGATGAGTATTAGTGAAATTATGATCTCAAAAAGGGTAAATCCTTTTACTTTATTCACTAACTATTTTTGATTACACGTACTATAACGTATATCGTCATCTCCGCCCTCTTTATTATCTCCACCAAAAGAGATAAGATCAAATATATCTTCATCGTTAGTATATATGTAGTTATTTCCCCAACTATCTTTTGGTAGTTTTTTATCTTCAAAATAATCTAAGGGAAGTCCCTCTTCTGTTGAAGGGTATGATGAGTTATCAATTTTATACATTTTCAAAGATTGTGAAATACTTTTCATCTGAACACAAGTAATCTTTATTTTTGCTTCTTCACTTTTTCCTGTTAAACTTGGTAATACAAATGATGCGAGAAGTCCTAAAATGATAATAACAACCATCAACTCCATCAATGAAAAAGCTTTTCTTTTTTTTACTATTTTTTTACTATTTAAGTGCATTAAAATCCTTACTTTTTAAGTAAAGATTGTATCATACTTTATTTTAAATTGTAATTCTTATAAGTTACTCTTCACTTGTTACTAAAGATAAATTATCAAAAGAGTATTTTTGGAGTATATCTAAGACTTTTACTACCCTACTATACTTTACATCTTGATCTATTCTTACTATTACTGGCTTATCTCTTTTTGGATAATTTGATAGTTCAAAATCAAATTTTTCAAAACTAATCTCTTTCCCCCGATAGGCTAAACTATTTGTTGATAATTCAATATTAATTTGTTTTAATTCTATTTCCAATTCTTTTGCACTAGAGTTTGGGAGTTGTAAGTTCAGTGCTAATTCTTCTTTTTTAAATACAGAACTTACTATAAAAAAGATTAGTAAAATAAATACAATATCTATTAATGGTGTTATATCAGGAGTTAAGGATTCTCTGTGTTTTCTCATTTTATTTTATCTAAAACCACTTTTTCTAATTTTATTTCAAGCTTATCTAAACTTCCTAAAAAATAGTTATATCCTATATAATGAGGAATAGCAACAACAAGTCCAGCTACTGTTGTAATAAGTGCAATACTAATTCCACTTGAAAAAATAGTAGGATCACCTAATCCTAAATGACTGATACTATCAAAGGAGTTTAATATTCCTATAACTGTACCTAAAAGTCCAATAAGAGGAGAAAGTGAAGCTATAATTTTAATAGTATTAAGTCCAGATTCAATGCTGTTCACTTTTAATGCAACAGTTGATTGTATTTGCGCTAAATGATGATTTGTAGTCAATTTTAACTCTTCTACTATTTCATCTGAAATTTTATCAATATTACGATTCGATTTATAAAATACATAACTTTTCCAAAACATAATAGTAAATCCTATGATATTCATTAATATTAAGATATTTACTATTATTCCTCCACGTTCAATATAAATTAATAAATCCATATTATTTATTTATATTTTCCATAAATTCTTTTGGATTTTTATATCCAATAATTCTTTTACTTAATTCTTCTTTACCATCTTTGTAGAAAATTAGTGCTGGTGGTCCAAATAGGTTAAACTTTTTCATTAAAGCTTTATCATCTTCCGTATTTTTAGTTACATCAACTTTAACTAATTGATATTTTGATAGTTCTTCTTTTACTAACGTATCTTTAAATGTGATATTATCAAGCTCTTTACAACTTACACACCAAGTAGCCCAAAAGTCAACCATAACTGGTTTTGATGATTTTGATACTACATCTTCAAGTTGTTTAATATTTTTTACATATAACCAATCAAGTTTATCTTTTTTAACCGATACAGCTCCACCTTTGAAGTTTTCCAAAGGATCTAAAACATTTGTAGAACCACTTACTGCACCTGTAAATACGATCACACCATAGATAAAGATAATAGTTGTAATTAGTTTCACAATAATATTTTCAAAAATTCTTAGATAAATAGCAGCGCCAAGTAAAAGGAAAGAACTTAAAAACATAAATGCCATTGAAGGGATAATTCTTTCTAACATCCATAAGGCAATAGATAACATTATTATTCCAAATATTTTTGTTACTGTTTCCATCCAACCGCCTGGTTTTGGCATATATTTTCCAGCACCAACACCAATAGCTAACAATGGAATACCCATACCTAGACTCATAACAAATAAGGCAGCTCCACCTAAAAACGCATCACCAGTTTGTCCGATATATACTAAAGCACCTGCTAAAGGTGGAGCAACACAAGGACCAACAATTAGCGCTGAGAAAAATCCCATCACTGCAACGCCTGTAATACCACCACTTTTACTACCTTCATCACTTGTTTTATTTAATTTTGTTTGCCAACTTTGAGGTAAACCTATTTCAAAATATCCAAACATTGAAAAAGCAAGTAGCACAAAAATACCAGCAAAAATCATAATAACAATTGGATCTTGTAACATAGCTTGAAGATTTGCTCCAAATAATCCAGCTAACACACCTGCAACCGTGTATGCAACACTCATAGCTAAAACATAAACTACAGCTAAAAACAACCCTTTAGATGCAGACATTTTCCCACCATCTTTATTTGATTGTTGAACGATAATACTTGATAAAATAGGAATCATTGGGAAAATACATGGAGTAAAAGACAGTAACAAACCAAATCCAAAAAATGTAGCTAATACTAATAAAAAACTACCATCTTTTAATGTTTGAGTTATAGTATCTGTTTCATTTTCAGATTTTACTAGCTCTATTTTTTCACTCTTTTTCATCTCTATTTTTTCCACAACATTTTTATCAGAAGATAATGATGGAGTTGTACCCGCATCAGATTTTACAGATAAAGACATCGGAGAGTAACAAAGTCCCGCTTTTGAACATCCTTGATAATTAAATTGTAATTCATACGCTTCATCACCAATTTTTTCTTTTATAAGACTATATGGTACTTCTATTTTCATACCATTAAAATGTACGATAAAGTCATCATAGTTTACTGGTTTTGGAAGTTTTAACTCTTTTGTAATATCTATTTTTTGTGGAAGGATTTTAACACTTAAGAACTCATCATAAAGATAAATTGTTTTATCAAGTTTTATATTTATCTCATAAGCATTTTCTTTTTTATCTATTGAAACCTTAAATGCTTCTGATGGTTCTAAAAAATCGTTATTACCTGCAAACAAAGCTGTTACAAATAAAAATGCGACTATAATATTTTTCATATATTAACTCCAATTATAATTTATATAATAATAGCAAAGTTTCGTTAAGACAATGTTAATAGATTCAGTAGGGTTAAAAAGTGAGTTTAAATTTTAAGATAAAATTGATATTTAGTGAAGAATAAAACTCAGTGTAAAATATTTACACTAAGTTAAAAATAATGTATTATTATGCTTGTTGTGCTTTTTGCAAAGCAGCAATTACCGCATCTATATTTTCTGTTGGAATATGTACTTTCCATTCTGGTTCTTTACCTGTTAAAGAGATTCCAATACTTGTCACATCTCCACTACCTGCACCATAAGGCTCAGTAACATTAGAGATACTAATAACACCTTTTTTTGTATTTGCTAACGCTATTCTTTCTATTTCTGTTATATTTGACATTATGTTTCCTTAATTTAATTCTGTAGATTTATAGTACTATTAAAATTATTAAATACAATTAAAATAGTCTATTTAATCTAGTAATCTAACAATATCATTATAAACACCTAAAGACATTAGTCCTAATAATATTGCCCATCCAGCAACTGTCAATGTAATTAACACCTTATCACTAGGTTTTCGTTTAGTTATCATCTCATATATATTAAACATAATATGTCCGCCATCAAGTGCTGGAATTGGTAACAAGTTTAATACTCCAAGATTTACAGAAACTAAAGCCATAATAGTCAATAATGCTACAAAACTTGATTGGCTTGCATCTGAGATAATTGTCCCTATACTAATAACTCCACCTATTTCACTACTAGGTATTATTCCCTGTATAAGTTTTTGAACTCCTAAAAATATCATTTTGCTAGATTCTATTGTTTTATCATATGCAAAAGAGATAGATTCAGCAGGTGTATAAAATATTTTTACAACTTTGGGAGCTGGAGCTATTCCTATCATTCTTTTTTTGATTTTTTCTCTAAACATATTTTCAGAGTCACTTATTTGTGGTCTTATAATAAATATTTGAATCTTTCCATCTCGTCTTACATAAAACTTTAAAGCTCCAGTTGAGTCTTTAATCAGTCCACTTAAGTCATCCCATGTTTTAACATCAGTATTATTTATCTTTAAAATTTCATCATTTGCTTGAAGACCCGATTTTTGTGCAGGTGAATTTTCTATTACTTTTCCAATAGTAGCTGTAAGATGATTATTTCCTAAAAGTCCGATACCGATATATAATACAAAAGCCAATAAAAAGTTAGCTAGAGGACCTGCAAGTAATATTAAAATTCTCTCAAAAGGAGTTTTTACGTTGTAACTATCACTATCATTATTAGCTAAGGCAGGATTTAAATCCTCTTGCCCTTTCATTTTTACATATCCACCTAATGGAATCAATGCAAAAGTCCACTCTGTACCTTTCCATTGTTTAGAAATTAATTTTTTTCCAAACCCAATAGAGAATACATATACCTTTACGCCTAAAAGTCTTGCTACCGTAAAATGACCTAATTCATGTATGAATACTAAGATCGATAAAACGACCAGAAAATTTATAAAACCCAAGCTTTATCCTTATTTAAAAATTAAGGGATTCTAGCTAATTAAATTTGAATATATGATTATTTTCCTATATCAACAACTATTGCATCAAAATCTGAACATGTCTTTGCATATTTTGGACCACGCCAATCATATATCGTAAACTTATGTCCACTAAGAACTTGCTGGATTAATTTACCTGTGTTATCAGGTACTTTAGGACATCTTGATGCAATAAAATTTGAACTTCCAGTATATTTCCCAGCATTACAACTTACTTTTAAACCTGAGTTACGAAGTTTATCACAGTCAGCTTTGGTACTTTTGGGTCCTTTAACCCATATTGTGTATTTAGATAAAGATTTAATATTTCCAGTATTATTTAGTTTTTCTTTTTTTAGTTTTGCAAGTCTTTTTTTCTCAAGTTTTGCCAATCGCTTTTTTTCGAGTTGTTGTTTTTTAAGTTTTGATAATCTTTGTTTTTCAAGTTTGGCATTCTTTTTCTTTATATTTGTATAATAATTTTTAATATCTTTATCTTGTATCTTTTTACTTTCCCAATTAAAAAAAGTATTATTTACTGTATCATTAAGTCTAAACTCTTTATCATAATTTTGCATATTTAGCATGGTATTAAATTCTTGTTTTTTATATATTGATTTTATTTCACTTATATACAGTTTATTATCATTATATTCAAATACCACTATTGGTTTTACATTTTTGAGTTGATTATTTGCTGATAGTTTTTGTGCTATTGATACAGGTATTTGTATTTGTACTGGTATAGAAAGATTTTTTGAAACTATTGTTGTATTAAATATTTCATCATCTGCATTATATGTTGATACATCATTTTTTACAAAGGCTTCTATAGTTGGTTGTCCTAAAGTTGTATTTACTATATCATTTAAAGAGTTTGATAATATTTTTGGGAGATTATTTTTTGCAGTTTCTAACTCTTTTTTTCGTTTATTTACATTTTCTTTATATCTTTTAAGTGCTTGGGTATGTTGTTTATCTATTTTGTTTTTTTGTTGTAGTATTTTATTATCTTCATTTTGCACTCGGATATTAAACTCTTTTGTTTTTTCAAAAGCACCTTTTTTAAGTTTCTTTGCTCTTGGATATGAAGCTTTTTTAGGTTTTGTTTTATTTTCAACAGCATACTTTTTCAAGTATTGTTCTTTTTTATATTCTAATAGTTCATTGACTTTTATTGGGTTGATTGTACCAGCAAGAAGAAATGTATTTGATATAAAAAGTAGGAATAGAGAGATTAGATGTATTTGTTTCATATGTAACCTTAAGATAATTTATATTATTATAGTTAAATATTGATTAAAATTATTTTATTTATTACACAAAAGACAACAGATAAAACCAAAAAAAACTTATGCAATTGTACTTTTTCTTTTTGGTTAAATAAGTATTTTGATTTCGATTGACCTATCTATTTATCTATCTTAAATAATCTCTTATATACTCATATCCTGAGTAAAGTGTAAGAGCAACTGCAAACCATAAAAGTTCAGTAGCAAATGGCCAATTCATAATTAAAAAACCAATAGCTATCATTTGAACTACTGTTTTTACTTTACCAGCCATTGTAGAAGCAACTGATTTACCTTCAGATACAGCAACTACTCGAAGACCTGTGATAAAAAACTCTCTCGAAAGAATTAAGAAGATAGCAAAAGCACTAGCTCTTCCCATTGATAAGAGTCCAATAAATCCAGCAAGTACTAGCATTTTATCTGCTAAAGGATCTAATATACTTCCAAGTTTTGTCATCTGATCCCAACTTCTAGCAATATATCCATCAAAAAAATCTGTTACTGAAGCAATTACAAAAATCAAACCTGCGAAATAATCAAACCAACTAGGATGCCACCCATCAAATATTGGGTTTGTTTGATCAACCATAAACCATAACATCAAAGGAGCTAATAATATTCTAAAAGCAGCTAGGATATTTGGTAAATTTAGGTTTTTTTCTTTTTCTTGTATATTATTTGTATTTGGCATTATTTTTTAAAAGTTGTTCCACCGTCAACTAAAAGTGTACTACCTGTAATCCATGATGCTTCATCACTACATAAGAAATAACATGCTGATGCTAAATCATCTGGCTGTCCCATTCTACCTAGTGGTGAAAGTTCAGCAGTTTTAGCTGCAACTTCTTCATAGTTTGTAAATGCTTTTAAAGCATCTGTATCAATAGGTCCACCTGAAACTGCATTTACTCTAATTCCCATAGAACCTAATTCAGTTGCGGCATATCTTACCATAGCTTCAACAGCTGCTTTATTTGTACCATGACCAGCATAGTTTTCAATATATACAAGATTTCCAGTAGAACTTAAACTAACCATAGCTCCGCCACCGTTTTTTTCCATTCTTTTTGCAGCTTGTTGAGAACAACATACAAAAGCATCAACTGTAGCAGTATAAATATTATTTAAACCACGTGGCTTTAATCTCATATATTTACCATATCCACCTACAACTGCACGACCGTAAATCATAGCATTTGAGATAAAGTAATCAATAGTTTCAAAATCTTTATCAATCTCTAAAAATAACGCTTTTGCAGTTTCTGGTTCTAAAATATTATAAGAATAATATCTAGCTTTAATACCAAACTGAGCTTCTAAATCAGCTGCAATCTCTTTTGCTATCTCTTCATTAGAGTTATATGTAAATGCAATATTGATTCCTTCTTTTGCGAATCTATATGCACATGCTTTTCCTATACCTTTAGTAGCGCCTGTAATTACAAGTGTTTTATTTGACATTTTCCATCCTAGTTATGATATTACTTCATTTTCCGCATTATATCTAAAATCTTATTTTAGTTTGCTAAACTACTTTTATTTTATAAGTTTTTAATACTATTTATTAACTCCGAGAATTTAACTTTATCTTTTTTATTTATGTAATTATGATAAACAAAATAATTAGTTAAGACTTTTTTACCATACTTTTTTGTTTCATCATAAGGTAACAGTTCCATACTTAAATATGGTTCATACTTCCCTTTTTTAAAGAGTTTTGTTTTTAAAAGCCTTTTTGTAAAACCAATTCCTCCATTATAGGCATAAGCAATATATAAAGGGTGATCTAATTTTCTCTCTAGATAATTTAAATGATGGTTAGCAAACCGTAAATTTGTTTTAGCATCAAACTGTTCAAAAATATTGTATGGTTCTTTTAGTTCTTTTGCAATTGCACGACTTAGAAATGGCATGATTTGCATAGTTCCCATTGCATATGAACTTGATATTGAAGTTGGAATAAATCTACTCTCTTGTCGCCCTATTGCATAAATCAATGATTTTCTTTTCTCATTTATACCTTTTAAGTATGATTCATAAGGTCTAACAAAATATGAGTTTCTATATCTATCATATCTCTCTTTTACAAAAGCCAAATGTCCAAGAGTATCATCTGTAGTAAACATATTTTCATATTTTACTAGTTTTTCATCAGTCATTTTTTTACTTGTATCTAAAACTTGTAACCAATCAAATGGATTAGACAGGTCATATGTTTTTAGCTCTTTTTTTGTTTGTTTTATATCAAAAAGAATATTTGGATGTATCTCTTTTGAAATATCTTTAGCAAATAATGAATATATATTTACATCCCAACTTTTTGATAATGTATCTAAATATTTTTTATCTTGTGTAAGTTTGTATTGCCAAAATAAGATATTATCTTTTTGCATTCGATAATATGCTTTTCCAAAAGCATCTTCTAAATACACTAAAGCAATATCTTCTTTTTTATGCCGTATAGCATTAATAGCTAAATGAAATACGGATTTAAAATCCAATCCTTCTGGACTCAGTTTCAGTAACGATATTTGTGCTTTTCTCATCTTTAAATTTGTAACTATCAGTTTAATAGTTTGTGCAAACTTTTTATCATCTTTTAATTTTGTAAATAGTTTTGTAGGAAAATAGCGATTGAAGTTTTGGACTCTATATTTTCCACCACATTCATTAAAGGTATTAAAAAACACATCTTTATCTTCTTCTATGAGTTTTGTAAATGGAACTTTTGCCTGTATAATCTCAAGTTTTTTTGTAAAGTCTGGATATTCATCTTTAGATTTTTTGATAATTTTATCTAAGTTCTTTTTCGATAACTTTGTTGCATCATACATACTCAATCCAGCTTCTATACAGTAAGCCTCTTTATTGATTAAGTTTTTCGTTTTTGAACGCATACATTTTTTATAATCTTGAAGATTTATATCTTTTGATTTATTTATATATCTTTACAAAATTTTATTTTTTAAATATCTTACTTGAGATATAGCTTTATATGACTCTTTAATACTAATATTTTTATTTAAATATCTCCAGATATAAAAATCTTTTGCAAAACTTCTTGGTTGCTGTTCTAACCATTGCATAGTAATTTTGTCATTTGTAAATCCAAAAAGTGTTGTCGTAAAGATAAGTAAAGATAAAAGTAATAATTTCATGATTTTTCCATAATTTTTTGAAATTCTATCATTAAAGTCTTTAAGACTATTAAAATAAAAATGGAAACAAACTACAAACTATTCATTTTTAACATATACCCCCACTTTTTTAATAAAGATCTTTTTTAGTTTCTTTTAAGATTTAACATGAAATTCTTTATAAATTCAAGTTAATACTACTCCTTACTGTTTATAAATATAATGTAATTTAAAATGCACAAAAACTGTGACTCTTTATGTGATATTTTTTAAGTAAAATATTACATATAATATATTATTAAGAGTAAAACATGAATAAAATAAAAATACTAGTTGTTGAAGATAACATTGTTTTTGCAAAAAATATTGCAAAAATAATATTAGAATTTCGTTTAAAAGTAACAAATATTCTCACTCGTGTAAGTAAAGTATATGACAGTATAAAAAATGATGAACCAGATTTAATCATTATCGATGTTTGTTTAAATAACACAATTGATGGCATTGATATTATTAAAAAGATACATCAAAATAAATATATTCCTGTTATATATCTTACAAGTTTATATGATGATCAAATAATTCAAAAAGCAATTCAAACTAATCCTATTGGATATATTATTAAACCTTTTAATAAGTATGAATTAAAAGCTACCATAGCACTAGGAATTTATAAAAATACAGAAAAAAAGACACTTAATCAAGACTTCAAACATTTAGGTTTTGACTATCTCTACGATGAACTCAATCAAAAGTTATATTATCATGATATTATGATAAAACTAAGTAAAAAAGAAACTAAACTTCTAAACCTTCTCATTCTGGCTGATAATAAAATTGTATTACTTGAGACTATAGAAAGAGAAGTTTGGAATGATTATCATGTATCAAAATTCTCAGTAAGAAATGTTGTGTACAGATTACGAAATAAAGTAAATTACAAATTTATACAAACTATTCCTTATATTGGATTAAAATTATAAAAATATTTTTTTGTTATGGGTTCTGTTATGCAACTTTGTTAAACTACTTTAATTAAATACTATATTTAATTTTTTAAATTAAGATAAGGATACTATTTATGGCAGATA
>PJEL010003351.1_pt1 | contig 13799 bp, 9 predicted proteins | sample 1853271 | NCBI WGS metagenome assembly PJEL01 (sample SAMN08108733, study PRJNA415343) | Invertebrate metagenome, whole genome shotgun sequencing project. | host: Globobulimina | place: Sweden: Gullmar Fjord | collected 2015-08 | reverse complement strand
GAAGCAGATTTGAGACAGGCGGAAATGGACCTTTTTCGTACCACTCTTCTGGCACCGTTCAATACATTAGTGCTCAGCAAAAATGTTGATCTGGGCTCCAGTGTTTCAGCCCAGAACCAGGTTGCCACTTTGGTGGGCACAGATGAGTTCTGGATCCAGGTTGCCATGCCGCTTGATCGCTTAAAATGGATTTCCATACCAGGCACCAACGAAATAGAAGGCTCAGAGGTAATCGTCACCTATGGCAGTGATGCAAAACAGCCGAAAAGGCGAAGAGGAACGGTTAAAAAGCTTCTCGGTGATCTTGAAACCGAAGGGAGGATGGCGCGACTGCTGGTCTCAGTCAATGATCCCCTTGATCTGCAACAGGAAATTAAGTTACGCAACCCTCTTCTGCTTGGTGAATATGTGCGGGTTGATATTGTCGGCAGCGTCCTTGTTGATGTGGTCGCCATTCCTCGCTCAGCAATACATGACGGTTCGAAGGTCTGGATTTTGGGAAATGACAACACCCTGGAAATACGCGACGTTGCGCCGGTATGGCAGGACGCGGAAAATGTTTTTCTGCAGAGCGGCATCGAGGACACCGAGCAGCTCATTATCTCCGATCTTTCCACAGCGGTTGAAGGCATGAAAATAGTCGTTAACCAGCAGACAGAGTTGTTAGATCCAATACTGCTCTCAGCAACAACGGGGATATAATTATGAGAGATGGAAAAGCGGACAAGGACATTAGAAAGGGGCCTATTGCCTGGATGGCCGGCAATTCAGTGGCTGCAAACCTGCTGATGTTGTTTTTGCTTGTCGGTGGGCTGATGCTGGGCAACCGGATCAAACAGGAGGTCTTCCCCGAGTTTGATCTCGACATGGTCTCCATCAGCGTTTCTTATCCCGGGGCCAGCCCGGAGGAGGTTGAGCAGGGTATCGTACTGTCCATTGAAGAGGCGGTGCAAGGGCTTGACGGCGTAGATGAAGTAACGTCCAGTGCCAAGGAAGGTGTGGGAATGGTGACTGTTGATCTGCTGCTCGGCGCAGATCTGCAGAAACTCGCCCGGGATGTTGAGAGTGAAATAGACCGTATCACCTCTTTTCCTGAAGAGGCGGAAGAGCCTGTTGTGGAGATTGCCTCCCGAAAAAGGGGGGCCATCTCCCTGGTCCTCTATGGTGATCAGGACCAACGAATTTTACGACAGCTGGCTGAAGATATTCGAGACAGTCTGCTGCAAGACGCAGAAATCACCCAGGTGGAACTTTCAGGAGTACGGCCTTTTGAAATCAGCATCGAGGTTCCCCAGGAGAAGCTCAGGACCTACGGGCTGACCCTGGATGATATTGCCCGGAAGATAAGCGCCGCTTCGGTGGAACTGCCCGGAGGCGCCATCAAAACAGCAGGTGGGGAAATCCTGGTGAAGATGGATGAACGCAGAGATTACGGAGATGAGTTCAGCCTGATTCCGATTATCAGCGGCAATACCGGCACAGAGATTCTGCTGGGAGATCTGGCCACTGTCATTGACGGCTTTGAAGACACTGACAGATACGCCACCTACAATGGCCAACCGGCAGTGATGATTGATGTATACCGCATAGGGACCCAGACCCCTGTCTCTGTAGTCGATGCGACGCTTGAGCAAATGGAGGAGTGGACAAAAAAACTACCGCCTGGAATCAACCTGGCTTCCCTTGACGATCAATCTCAAGTGTTTCGACAACGCCAAGAGTTACTCCTGAAAAACGCCTATCTCGGGCTGGCGCTGGTTTTGGTTCTGCTCAGTATTTTTCTTGAGTTTCGGCTGGCCTTCTGGGTCACAGTTGGCATCCCAATTTCCTTTCTGGGCGCTTTCCTGATCCTGTCGGTGATGGGGGTGAGTATCAACATGATTTCCATGTTTGCCTTCATTATCTCCCTGGGGATCGTGGTGGATGACGCCATCGTGGTCGGGGAAAATATTTATAAATTCCGCCAGCAGGGCTTGCCTTATTTTCAGGCGGCTATCGCAGGAACAAGGGAAGTGGCCATGCCGGTTACTTTCAGTGTTCTGACCAATATTGTGGCCTTTTTACCCCTCTACTTTATTCCGGGAACAATGGGCAAGGTTATGATGGCCATACCGGTGGTGGTAATCAGTGTATTTGTCATTTCCCTGATTGAATCGCTTTTTGTACTGCCGGCTCACCTGGGTCATCAGCGACAAAAAAAGCAGCATGGTTTTTGGGGCTGGCTGCATCAGCAACAGCAGCGGTTCAGTGCTTATTTCAGCAGCATGATCCAGAAAGTTTACGGACCATTTCTGGAAAAAATATTGAAATACAGATATATCACCATGGCTCTTGCCACCTCAGTGCTCATTGTCACCCTGGGATATGTGCAGAGTAATCGCTTGGGGATGACTCTGTTTCCCAAGGTTGAATCGGATTTTGCCCAGGTAACGGTTACTCTTCCCTACGGTTCACCGGTGGAAAAAACGGAAGCTGTATGCAATCGCCTCATTGATACTGCTGTGCAGGTCGGAGCGGAAAATGGCGGCGACAAGCTGATTATCGGTACATTTGCAGAAATCGGGGCCAGTTCCGGTGGTCTGTCGGGAGGACACATCGCCCAGCTAAGAGTATTTTTAACAGACCCTGAAATTCGGCCGCTTAGCACTGATGCCTTTATCAAACTGTGGCGAAAGCAGGCAGGTACTATTGCCGGGCTGGAATCACTGATCTTTGAATCTGATGCCCATGGTCCCGGATCAGGGGCTGCCCTCACTGTTGAGTTGACCCATCGTGACCTTAATGTTCTGGAGGCTGCCAGCACGGAACTGGTTGCTGCTCTTGGCTCATTTTCCAATGTAAAGGATATAGACGACGGCTTTTCCCCCGGCAAAGAACAACTAAATTTCACTGTGCGTCCGGAAGGGCGGAGCCTTGATCTCAACGCCCAGGAGGTAGCTCTGCAGGTGCGCAACGCCTATGACGGTGCCGAAGTGCTGCGCCAGCAGCGTGGCCGCAATGAGGTCAAAGTGTTGGTGCGCCGTCCCGAGGCGGAGCGCATTTCCGAGTACGATATTGAAGAACTCATACTTCGGACACCAAGCGGAATGGATGTGCCATTGCGCGAGGCGGTCAACGTTACCAGGGGACGGGCTTACACCAACATTGACAGAAGAGGTGGCCGGCGGGTGGTGACCGTAACCGCAAACGTTATTCCCCAGGCCCAGGCAGGACAGGTGCTTTCAGCACTGACCGCCGAAACCCTGCCGGATCTGGTCGAGCGCTATCCTGGTCTGCGATACGGTTTTGAGGGCAAGCAGGCGGATATGCAGGAGAGTTTGCAGGGTCTTATAGCCGGACTGCTGCTGGCCATGATGCTGATATATGTGCTGCTGGCCATTCCCTTTCGCAGCTACATCCAACCGGCAATCATCATGATATGTATCCCCTTCGGCATGGTCGGAGCCACCATCGGGCATATTATCATGGGTTTCAGTATGAGCATCATGAGTCTTCTTGGCGTGGTTGCCCTGTCCGGGGTGGTGGTCAATGATTCTCTAGTGTTAATCGACTTTGCCAACCGCAGAAAACAGCAGGGGGAGTCGGCACACAATGCTGTCCATGCAGCAGGCATCATGCGTTTCCGCCCCATTCTGCTCACCACTATGACTACCTTCTGCGGGCTTGCACCTATGATTTTTGAGACCTCGATGCAGGCGCGCTTTCTGATCCCCATGGCCATCTCCCTGGGTTTCGGCATCCTCTTTGCCACCCTGATTGCCCTGCTGCTGGTACCGGCCCTTTATCTTATTGTTGAAGATGTGGTGCTTTTGGCCAAAAGGGCTACAGGCCGGGAGACAGCAACGGTTAATCCGGCCATAACAGCTGGGCAGGCTTCTCATTGCCAGCAGACTTCTCACGTTAGCTGCAAAGGGTAAAAAGTGTAAAGACAACCCAAGTATATTTTACACAACTTTACACGATTTAACAGCAACTTAACTGTAACGATTTCCTTGGTGCACTATTGTTATTTACAAAGAAACCCAATTATTAATTTAGCAAAAGGAGAGTGTTATGAAAAAACAAAAATTGAAAGTAAAAACAATTCGTGTGGCCTGTTTTCTTTTAAGCGTATTGTCCATTATTTCGGTGAGTCTTTTGCAAGCCCAGGATAAACCAGCACATGATATGGCCATTACTCCAGAACAACGCATCGAACGTATGATAGATCGCCTAGATCTCTCAGTAGAACAGGCCGAGGCTGTGCGTTGGCAAATGACCCTGAGCCAAACACTAGCCCAGGAAATACTGGATCGTTACGGCTTGACTCGCGAGGATGCGCACGCCATGAGAGAGGAACTGCGGGCCACACGCGCTGATTTCAAGGAGACGATGGAATCCATGCTTAATGAAGAGCAGATGAAGGAACTGCAAGGACTTCAGAAGGAACGTCTGCAGACCCAGGATAAACCAGCACATGACATGGCCATTACTCCGGAGCAACGCATCGAACGTCTGATAGATCGCCTGGGTCTCTCAGTAGAACAGGCCGAGGCTGTGCGTTGGCAAATGACCCTGAGTCAAACACTAGCCCAGGAAATAATGGATCGTTACGGCTTGACCCGCGAGGATGCGCACACCTTGAGAGAGGAACTGCGGGCCACACGCGCTGATTCCATGGATTCGATGGAGGTCATTCTCGATGAAGAGCAGATGGAGGTCTTGCAAGGACTTCAGAAGGAATATCTGAAGTCGAGGCATTAGGAAATGCCTAAACCCGGCTTCGGCTAGAGCAGACAGAAAGGTGTAGAAAATGAATACCCCTCAAGCAAAAACATGTTGGTTTCGATTTTCCATGACAAACGATGAGATTTCAGCAGGCAAGCACTTCACGTTAATTGAGAAGTTTGAAGATGCTCTGAGAGGCACCTCTCCATCGGAAGCGACCCTCTATTTTCATAGAAACATAAGACAATCATTTACATTATTTTTTTTGCGCTTAGGCTTCAGCGATTGCAAAACTGCTTCTCACCTCATTTTAGCCTTTAATGCTGTACCTTGTTCTCAGCCGGAGGTGAAAACACTTGTTCCCATCTGTGGACAGAGAAATTCGGAACTTTAACAATAGCATATTAAGGAGTTTTAGAATGAGTACTAAACAAGATGCTCTCGCGGATATGAAAAACCATACTGATCTTTTAAAAAGAGTGATCTTTATCACCAGCTTCATGCTCTTATTGAGCTCCGCTTTCTTCAGTATATCCTTTGCTGGAGAGAGCGGAGGGCCTGCTCTGGATAGAAAATCAGCTGATCATATTCTCAATGAAATGGTGAGTCGCCTCGGTTTGACCACGGAGCTTGCTGATCAGGTTCGTCCGATCCTTGAGGAGCAGGCCAGTCGCAAGCAGTCTCTGTTTGATAAGATTCAGCGACAGTGGGAGGGACAAAGCGGAAAGCAGGCGTTCCACCAAGAGGTACAGGACATTAACAGCGATATCGAGTCACAGCTCATCGCCATCCTCAGTCCGGAACAGATGGAGGAATACCGCATTATGTGTGATGAAGAAAGGCAGAAAAAACGTGGCGGCCGTCAGCGACGTTTCTAAAAAATTATGCCACAGTCTGAAAGGAGACAAACGATGAAAAAACGAGGCAGGTGTTTGCCACTATTACTGGTACTGGCCATAGCTCCCATGATTTTTATCGGGTGTGGCGGTCCGGAACTGCACAGCAAATGGCGGACCGAGCAAATCAGTATCGATGGCTTTGATACGGAATGGGCTGATTCCATCGTGTTCTATGATGAAAAATCCCATATGGTAATAGGCATGACCAACGATGCAGATGATATGTACATCCGCATCTCGACCTTGGACAGGACGATGCAGAAGCAATTGTTGCATCTCGGTTGCACCATCTGGTTTGATCCTGAAGGCGGTAAAAAGCAAACCTTCGGCATTCATTTCCCTCTGGGCATGCAAACGACCGGCATGAGTATGCCTGTTAAGCGGGGCGAAAAATCGAGCCCGGAAAAACTGCAGGATCTTCTGCAGAACAGCCAGGAAGAATTGCAGTTTGTCGGTTCCTCTATAGTTGGCGCAATAACCATGGTGGCCTCCGAGGCTGAAGAGCTTGGCGTAAAGGCCCGGATCGGAATGACCAAAGGATTTCTGGTATATGAACTCAAGCTGCCGCTTAAGAGTAAAGAGAGCTGGATGCCCTCTTTGATCTCGGCGGACAGCAGCAAGGCGGTGGGCATTGGCTTTGAAACAGGAAAAATGGACAGGGCCGCCATGCCACAGGCAAAGGGTGGTGGCCGCGGCGGCAGAAGCGGAGGTCGGGGTGGAATGGGGGGCAAGGGCGGCATGCGTGCCGGTGGTAATGGCGAGCAACGTCCTCAAGCATTGGAGCTTTGGACGAAAGTGTACCTGGCCGGTTCTCCCGGCTGACATCAATCTTTGACAAAAATCGTTGAGCAAGAGAGGGTGTTTTCACCGTTTCCTGAATCTATTTTTCTGGATTTCTTTTCCTTCTCCCTCCTTCCAAGGGCATTAAATCTAAGTGGAGGAATGGCTGAGAACACCCTCTCTTGCTCAACTGACATCATGTGACATACTTAACAAATAAGCCTTGTAGGAATAATAGCCATGACATTGTTATTTCGTTTTTTTCATCTTTTTACACTCATCTCATCTCTCTTTCTCGCCAGCAGTTCTCTGGCAGATGAAGAACGCAGTCAAGAGGCCATTGCGCTTCTGCCCATTAAAACACATGCCGCCAGCGACATCTCCTATCTGAAAAGCGGCATCCACACTATGTTATCCAGCCGCCTGGCGACTTATGCATCACTGAGAATCATAGACCAGGCCCAGGTGGATCAACAGCTAATCGCTGCCAGACAACCAGCCCGGCACGATCAGCTTCAGCAACTGGGCGGCACAATTGGGGCTGATTATCTGCTGGCCGTCAGCCTCACGGCCATTGGCAACAGCCTCAGTCTTGATGCCAAACTTTATACGGCTTCCGAGGATAAAGCGGTGGAGACATATTATGCATCTGCCGCCAGTGAAGATGACATCATCGGGGCGGTGGACTCTCTGGTCTGGGATATAGCGGAAAAATCATTCGGCAAACAGCGCCCTGTGCCCAAATACCAACCCACCGCTCCAGCTATGGTCCAGCCGGCAATGCAGGCTGCTGCCCCAACCACTGCCGCCGGACAGCCTGTTCCATCAACATTTAAAACCGCCCACCCGGATCGCCAGTTCATGGGTTCTTATCCCGGTGGTATGCGTAGCGGGGCCTCCCCTTTTATCAGGCCAACAACTATCACCGGCGCTTTTGGGTTTTACAAAACCCAGAACCTGAGTCTGTCCATGCAGTCAATGGATGTGGGGGATATTGATGGAGACGGCAAGGTCGATGTGGCTATTGCCTGCAAAAATAAAGTTATTGCCTACCACCTCATTAACAACCGCTTGGTTCAATTTGGAGAAGTGGAATTTATTACCCGCTACAAGATCATCTCAATGGGTCTTGCCGATCTGGATGATAACGGAAAATCGGAGATCTATATAACCGGTGTTGACTGGACTACTCCAAATGCTGTGGGGGTTGAGTGGAAGGGGAAGGATTTTGAATACCTGTTTCAAAACGAACGCTGGTGTGTAAAACCAATGAAAGTTCCGGGACCAGGCATGATTCTGGCTGGACAAAAAATGTTTTCCTCAGGTGCATACGATGAAACAAATGACTTATTTGCACCCGGCATTTTCCAACTCCGAATAGCCGAAGGCGGTATTCTGCAGAAAGATGGTCAGCTGCCTGTTCCGGATTCCGTTAATCTTTATGATTTTTCCCTTGCCGACCTTGATGGTGACGGAAAAGTTGAGGTCATTGCCATTGATGAATCTGACAAGCTGAAGGTTCTCACCGCCAGCGGCAAACAGCTGTGGAAAGGTGATGAGCATTACGGGGGCAGCCTGCGCTATGTGGGTGGCGAAAGCAGCAAAGCAAAAAGCGATCGTCTTATTTTGGAAACCCGTGACAAGGAAAGGGTTTACATCCATTCCCGCATCATTATTAAAGATATCAACAACGACAACCTACCGGATGTCATTGTTAACAAAAACCTGTCAACTGCCTCCCGTGTCATGAAAAACCTGAAAAACTACCCAAGCGGCGAGATCCACGGGCTCTCCTGGAATGGTATCGGATTGACCGAGTTATGGCGTACCAGAAAAATTGACGGCTACGTGTCATCCTACCAAATGCTTAATGATGCGGAAAACAAAGACTTGGTCACCCTCTATGTCGGCCTGGTCATGAACAGCGGCTGGCTGGATGTTTTCTCTGCTCAAAACAGCACACTTCTCATGTACCCGCTTGATTGCAGGAAACAGACGGCCCAGGAGCACAACTCCAGGCAGAAGTCTTCTTAACCTGTAAGCACTGATATGAAAAACGATTTTGTCAAATCTTATCAACGGACAGTCAAGCTAAAGTCTAGAGTCTTTTTGCTGGATGTCGTTCTGCTGCCTCTGCTGTTGTTCCTTCTTTTCGTGTTTCTCACTGTGAAACGAGTAGCGGCCCAGAATTCCTTTTTTTTGTGGGCAGAGAAGGCCATCACCACTCTTTTTCTGTTAGCCTGCATGACATTGACCGGGCTACCATTTGCTTCCTCGTCAGCCCATGCATTTTCCGTCGGAGAAGAGCGTAAATATGGCGATGAAATGCTTACTCGGATACGCAAGGATTTCACCCTTTTGGAGGAGCCGGATGTCGTCCAGTATATCAACAGCATTGGCAATGAAATACTTACCGTTACCAGCTCCCAGTATTTCACCTATCACTTCTATGTAATTGACAACAAAGAATTTAATGCCTTTGCTGCCCCTGCCGGACTGATCTTTTTTCACTCCGGTCTGATAGAGAAAATGGAGCATGAAAATGAGCTGGTAAGTGTCATGGCCCATGAAGTGGGCCATGTCAGCAGTCGGCATATCAGCGAGAGCATAAAAAAATCATCCAGATCCAATCTCATCACCATCCCGTTGCTCCTCGGCGGAATAGCCATGGGGGGTGGAGAGTTGACCCAGGCATTAATCACAGGCGCCATAGCAACCGGAGCATCCCTGAGCCTGAAATACAGCCGCCAGCATGAGGAAGAGGCGGACCGACTGGCTTGTCAATGGATGCAGGACTTAGGGCGTGATCCCCAGGACATGATTGGCATGTTACAGAAAATGAGAAAGGTTTCAGTTTACCAGGCTGGGCAGGTTCCACCCTATCTTTTAAGCCATCCTAAACCGATCATGCGAATTGGCTATACAGAGGACCTCTTACTCTTTAATGATCCAGCTAAAAAGTACAGAGACATTGATGAATTCGATTTTTTGCGCTTCCAGTGCCGGGTGCTGGCCAAGACTTGGGAGCCAGAGAGACTGATTAAAAAATATCGGCACAAGATATCAGTGGGGAAAGAGGACGATCCTGAAACTATTATGGCCTATTACGGGCTTGCCATCGCTTATCTGAACAAGAAAAAATTATCCGATGCCAAGAAATTTTTGCAAAAAGTTGTTGCTCATTACCCCAACAAAAGCATTTTACAGGCAGACTTGGCAGTGATCCTTCTTGAGGAAAATCATCACCCTGAGGCACTTGAATTATTTTCCCAGGCAAGGCAGCAAAATCCCCACTGCGCCTATACAAACTATTGGCTGGCCATGGCCTTGCAGGAGAAGCAGCCTGCACAGGCTGCGCAACTGTTTGAGAGACTACTCTATGAGATTCCAGATTATCCTCCAGCCTATTACCAATTGGGAATTCTCAAAACAGCTGAAAAAGAAAAAGGGCTGGGGCACTACTATTTGGGCCTCTATTACCACCTTGAAGGGGAGTTGGGAGTGGCGCAATATCATTTCAAGCAAGCCCTACAACGCTTGGATAGTGACAGTTGTTTCAGGATAAGGGCGCAGGCGATGATTGAAAAAATAACATCAGTAAAGAAATAAAAAGGAGATTTTCATGGATACAAAAAAGAAATTTTCATTTCTGTCAAAGGCGAGGCTCTTAATCATTTTTTTATCATTGTCTGTGATGCTTTGCCAAAACACCGCTTTGGCCTTCCATGGCCGGAAACCTGCAGCACCTCCCTTTCGTCATGGCAAATCGGTAGCCAAGTTGCCGAAGGGATTCATCAGTCTCGGTGTAGCCGGTGTCCTCTTTTACTATAGCCGGGGGATCTTTTATAAAAAAGGGCCTTCAGGCTTTATCGTAGTCAACGCACCTATTGGTGCAACCCTGGAAAACCTTCCGAGTGGTTATAACACCGTGTTGGTTGGCGGCAACAATACCTTCTTTGTCGCTAACGGCGTTTATTACCAGAAGGTGCGGGCCGGTTATGTGGTTGTGGAGCCTCCGGCTGCAGTAGAAGTGCGGCCCCCAGCTGTACCAACCGTAGTCGTTGGGAAAATAACCGTAACGGCAAAAAGCTTGAATGTGCGCTCCGGACCGGGAGTAGAGCACAAGGTGATCCGTCAAATCTCCCAAGGTAATACTCTTCAGATAATCGGCAGTGCCCCAGAATGGTACTATGTACAACTGCCGGACAGTAATTTCGGCTGGGTCATGGAAAAGTTTACAACTTCTCTCGCTCTGCCGGCTGAAGGATAGAAATATGAAACATTAAAAAAAAGCAGAGTCTGATGAATGACACCGCCTTTTCGCTGTTCCTCATCCCATTGTGTTATGGGATGGTTATGGAGAAAGTATAATTAAAAGAAGCACATCTCTCAAACTCGCTACGCCTTTTCCATAAAGCTGCGATTGAGGCAACCAGGAAAAGAGAGATAATATATTCACTGATCTTTGTAAGATGTGAAGAAAATTAAGAGAAAAGTTCGGGACGAGATCGGTTGATAGTCACTGAGCAGGTTGAATTTTGGAAACACAGAATTTACCACTTTGTCATTGCCAATCTCAACAGTTAAAGAACTCCCTTAACTTAAGATGTATCGTAAATATACGTACCACACACAAAAAAAAGCCGGGCTGCTTTAAAAACTCTATAGCAACCCGGCTGACAGTTTAAGTCCCGTGGTATTCCGTCCCTGGCTTTCGCTCAGGTTTAGCATATTTAAAATCAATAAATTCTCCTTAACAAGCAGGCTGCACCAGTCAAATTAAAAGTGCTGTTACGGGAGAACAATTCTTTTACTACTTTTTTGGGGATGCCTCACTCCGAGTCAAATAGATTAAATTTCAACAAATCTTAAAAAGATCATCTGTAATACTAGAATGGCCAGGGGAAAGATTAATCTTTTAGCAGTTAAGCGCCAATTATAAATGGTACCTGATAATGTCAGACTCAACGAAAAACACTCCAGATAATCAACAGGTCAAGTTAAACCTAACTTAAAACACTCTACCCGGTTGAAGCTAAGATTTTTCTCCTATTGTTGGTATTTTTTCGAGGTTAAAAAGCACTGCATTTACATCAAAATTGACAGGAAAATAGTAGACATCCTGAACATGTATTTGTTGGGCAAGCCGCCTCTCAGGAAAATATCATCTTCAATGCGGGTAAGGATGCGGGTCATGAGAACCTCATAACCCATGTTCAGATAGCCGTTCTCCGCCATGCCGTTAGTGAGAAACAGCAGATTTGCCGATTCGTCCCTATAGGTTTTCAAGCGCCAGTTCACCTGGCTCAAATTAAAATGCAGACGCTCTAGGCGCTCCAATGGAATTTGCAATCCCGTTAAAAAAACCTTCTTATTGTTCAGCTCGTAGGTCTCTTCGATACTTCTTGTAAGCCCCAAACCGAGAAGGTAAATACGATCGCCTTTGGTTTCAGTGGCAAAGGCGGCTGTGAGCAATTTTCTGGAAGAAAGATCACCTAAATTTTGCGGTATCAAAGAGGCCGAATCTGCCTGAAAAATTGAATCAATCTTCTGCTGCCGTTTGTTAATATCCCTCTCATACACAGGATTACGGGCATAGAGTCGTTCGACAAATTTACGCAGGTCTAATAAATAAACGCCCACATGATGCTCAATAATAGTGGCATCAGTGGGCGTAATCATATCCCGAAAAGTGGCCTGTTGATCATGTTTGGCACTACAGCCTGAGAGAATCAGGATGCCCATGACCAGACAAATGCCGCGCATCATAGACACACTGCTCTTTTTTACTTTTCCTTTTTGTACCCCAAGGGTGCCCTGAAAGAAATGCCCGTGGGGACCATTTCTTTGGGGCACCTTTTGTTTTAACAACCTACAGCCCCTTACCGGTAATTTTCTCCAACGCTTCCAGGTATCTCTCACTTGTTTTTGCTAAAATATCATCAGGAAGAGTCGGAGCAGGTGGTGTTTTACCCCAGTCAAGGCCCGACAGGTAATCACGGAGAAACTGCTTATCAAAGCTTGCCTGCCCCCTGCCGGTCTGATAGTCAGCTTCAGGCCAGAAGCGAGAAGAATCTGCGGTGAGCACTTCGTCGATGAGCATCAGTTTCCCATCAAACCACCCCAGCTCAAACTTGGTATCGGCAATAATTATTCCTTTGCTACGAGCATAGGAAGAGGCTTTTTCATACAAGGCTACACTGATGCGGGCAATCTCTTTGGTTTCTTCTTTGCCGACTATTTCCTCCATTTTTTCCAGGGAAATATTTTCGTCGTGCAGGCCCTGCTCCGCCTTGGTGGATGGGGTGAAGAGAATTTGCGGGAACTGCTCTGATTCCTTCATTCCTTGGGGCAAGGCAAAACCGCAGACTGTGGTGTCTTTCTGGTAGGCCTTCCAGAATGAACCGGAAATATATCCGCGAACAATACACTCAACCGGAAGCGGCTCTGCTTTTTTTACCAGCATACTGCGACCGACCAACTGATCACGATAGGGAGCGCACACAGCAGGATAATCGGCCGGATCTGCTGAGATGAGGTGATTGGGAACAATATCTTTTAAATAATCAAACCAGAAAAGAGAAAGGCTGGTTAAAACCGCCCCCTTATTGGGAATGGGCTCATTCATGACAACATCGTAGGCGGAGATGCGGTCGGTTGCCACCATCAGCAGTTTATCTTCCACTTCATACAGGTCACGAACCTTACCGCGGTGGATTAATTTCAGGTCTTCAAAGTTTGTTTCGGTTACTGGTTGAGTCATTGTCTATCCTTCTTTTATATTTAAAAATTACACATTATCTGTAGAACCATTTCTTTATTTCACTTTCATCAAAAACTTTCAGCACCGGCCGGCCATGGGGGCAATGGGAAAAAACATCCGCCTCCTCCATCTGTCGGATCAGCTCTTCACCCTCTTCGGGAACCAGCCTATCATTGGCCTTAACCGCAGCCTTGCAGGCCATGACACTGAGCACATCATCAATCCGGGTGGGACTGCCTTTGCTCTTTCGACCCAGGTAATGATCAAAAATACCGTTGATAATTTCCAAGGGACCGAGATGGCCTAGAATTGCCGGCACGGATTTGATAGCGTAACTTTCTCCACCAAATTCCTCAACCACTATACCAAGCCTTGTAATCTCTTTACCATATTTTTTTAACACTTCACTCTGGGCCGGACTGCACTCAATCATTTCAGGAAAAAGAAGAGCCTGGCCGGGAATATCTAAGGCCTGATACTGTTTTTTGAGCCGCTCAAAAATCAAACGCTCGTGGGCGGCATGCTGATCAATAATAACAATACCATCAGGACTTTCACAAAGGAGGTAAGATTGCATAAACTGGCCGACATACCGAAGCCCGAGTCGCTGTTTCGGACTTTCTTTAAAAAAATTGGCAGCAGATGGCGTA